>Ga0123334_1004769_pt1 | contig 13541 bp, 9 predicted proteins | sample BiotimSIPDNA_FD_89706 | JGI IMG/M metagenome (GOLD analysis project Ga0123334, IMG submission 89706) | Anaerobic biogas reactor microbial communites from Washington, USA - Biogas_R1 time_0 SIP DNA | ecosystem: Engineered > Bioreactor > Anaerobic > Unclassified | place: Washington, USA | collected... | reverse complement strand
CTCGTGTCGCGAGGCCGGCCTCCTGGTGCTAGGTTCGGCCCCACTCACAGACACCGCTCGGGACTCCTGAGCTCCCCTGGTCCAATGGAGGACTCCCATGGCTGGTCGCCGTCTTCGGCGCGTACTTGCACGGATCACCGTCGCAGCACTCGCCCTCACCACCCCCGTTGTCCTGGCCGCCCCCATCGCCTCGGCCGCCAGTCCGAACTTGGTGATCAGCCAGGTGTACGGCGGGGGTGGGAATAGCCAGGCGCCGTACACACACGACTTCGTCGAGCTGTTCAACCGTGGAACCTCGGCCGTCTCGTTGTCGGGGATGTCGATCCAGTACACGAGCGCGACCGGCACCGGCAATCTCGGAGCCAATGACGGTCAGCTCAGCGCGCTACCAGACGTCACCCTTCAGCCGGGCCAGTACTTCCTCGTGCAACAAGCAGCTGGTGCGGGCAACGGCGGCCCGCTCCCAACACCCGACCTCGTTGACGAATCGCCCATATCGATGGCGGCCGGCGCAGGCAAGGTCGCCCTTGTGACCGGTACGACGGCATTGGGTTGCAACGGCGGGAGTGCTCCATGCTCGCCCGAGCAGTTGGATCGCATCGTCGACCTTGTCGGCTACGGGAACGCGAACTTCTTCGAGGGATCGGGTGCAGCACCGGGGTTGTCCAATAACTCGGCCGCACTGCGTGTGGCTGATGGGTGCATCGACACGGACAACAACGCGTCCGACTTCACCGCCGGTTCGCCTGGCCCACGGAACACCTCCACCTCGCTCAACGTCTGCGGAGAGGTCACTCCGACGGAACCCGTCATCAACGAGTTCGTCCTCAACCATGTGGGTACGGACACCCACGAGTACGTCGAGATCAAAGGCACACCCGGGGCTGACTACAGCGCCTACAGCCTTATCCAGGTAGAGGGGGATTCTGGCGCTGCGAGCGGCGTGGTCGACTCGGTCCATGCCGTCGGCATGACGAGCGCAACGGGGCACTGGACGACCGGCTTCGTGGAGAACACCCTCGAGAACGGGACGGTCACGCTCCTGCTCGTCAAGGACTTCACCGGTGAGCTCGGAGGCGACTTGGACACCGATGACGACGGCACCTTCGACACAGAGCCGTGGTCGTCGATCGCAGACTCCGTCGCTGTCACGGACGGCGGCGCCGGTGACCTCGTCTACTCCACTACCGTCCTCGATCCTGACTTCGCCGGCGGCACATTCGCGCCAGGCGGAGCCTCACGGATCCCGGACGGGACCGACACCGACTCTGCAGCTGACTGGACCCTCAACGACTTCGACGGTGCCGGCATCCCGGGCTTCCCTGGCTCTCCGGATGAAGGCGAGGCGCTCAACACGCCAGGGGCACCCAATGCGCTTGTCGAGGTCGAGCCGCCGCCACCCGGCGTCCGCAAGATTCACGAGGTCCAGGGCTCTGGAGCGACGACTACCCTGCCAGGCCAGACGGTCACCGTCGAGGCAGTCGTGACAGCCATCAAGCCGGGTCTGTCGGGGTTCTACGTCCAGGAGGAGGACATCGACACGGATGACGACCCCGCGACCTCCGAGGCCCTCTTCGTGTTCGGCGATGCCACTGTCGGGCAGGTCGAGGTCGGACAGCTCGTGCGCGTAACCGGAATTGCAGGCGAGTCGAGCACAGGAGCCTCGACGCAGACGCAGCTCAGGGACGCGACCGTCCAGGTGCTGGAGGACAACGTGCCTCTCCCCCTCATCGCGGAGATCACCTTCCCCGTGCCATCCACGCAGTATCTCGAGCGTTTCGAGGGCATGCTTGTCGAGCTGGTCGACGAGCTCGTCATCAGTGAGTTCTTCAACTACGACCGGTTTGGCGAGGTCGTCCTGGCCAAGCCATTCGACGGTCAGGACCGGCTGCACACCCCGACCGCGGTGGTCGAGCCAGGCCAGCCGGCCCAGGAACTTGCTGCCGAGCAGGCGCTTCGCATCATCACGCTAGACGACGCCAACAGCAGCCAGAACCCGGTCACCATCCCCCACCCGGGCAACGGTGACCCATTCGGCACCGCCAACACCTTCCGGGGTGGGGACACCATCACTGGCGTGATCGGCGTCATTGACCACACCTTCGGGCTCTACCGCATCCAGCCCACCGAGTACGGCGAGTACGTCGCGGTCAACCCCCGGCCAACCGGGGCACCGGACGTAGGCGGCACCGTCAAGGTGGCGAGCTTCAACGTGCTGAACTACTTCCTCACTCTCGACCTCGGCCCCGACCTCTGCGGTCCGGCCCGGAATGTCGAGTGCCGAGGCGCCGACAGCCAGGAGGAGTTCGACCGTCAGCGCGTCAAGATCATCGCGGCCATCGCCGGACTCGACGCCGACGTGGTCGGGCTGATGGAGATGGAGAACACTCCGGGCGTGGAGCCCGCCGCCGATCTCGTCGACGGGCTCAACGACCTGCTCGGGGACGGCACCTATGACTACATCGACACCGGCGTCATCGGCACGGATGCGATCCGGCTCGGGTTCCTCTACAAGCCCGGGACGGTCGAGCCGGTCGGCGACTACGCGATCTTGGACAGCTCGGTCGACGAACGTTTCGACGAGTCCAGGAACCGTCCGATGCTGACCCAGACTTTCGACGAGGCCGCGACGGGAGCCCGGTTCACCGTGTCGGTCAATCACCTCAAGTCCAAGGGCTCCGCATGCGGCATCGACGACCCCGACACCGGGAACGGCCAGGGCAACTGCAACCTCACCAGGCTCGCGGCTGCTCAGGCGATCGCAGACTTCCTGGCGAACGACCCGACCGATAGCGGCGACCCTGACCACCTGGTCATCGGCGACCTCAACTCCTACGACCACGAGGACCCGATCGATGCTCTCGTGGATGAGGGCTACACCGACCTCGTCAAGGAGTTCGGCGGAGACTTCGCGTACGGGTACGTCTTCGACGGCAAGGTCGGCTACCTCGACCACGCGCTGTCCAACGCGACGCTCACGCCGCAGGTGACCGGCGCGGCAGAATGGCACATCAACGCCGATGAGCCCGACATCCTCGACTTCAACCTCGACTTCAACCGACCGGCCGAATTCTTCACATCCGACATGTACAGGTCCTCGGACCACGATCCGGTGCTGGTGGGACTGAATCTCGACGCCGAGCCGACGAACACCGCGCCGACGGTCGAGGCGACCTTCGGCGAGGGCTACCTGCAGTGCGGCACCGACAACGCCACGCTCACGGTCGACATCACGGACCGCGACGAGCAGGACGCCCACACGGTCACCGTCGACTGGGGCGACGGCAGTGGACCGCCCACGGTGGTCGGAACCGACGAGGCGTCGGTCACGCTCACCCACACGTACGACGAGGTAGGCACCTACACCGCCACCATCACGGTGATGGACAGCCACGGGCACGTCGTGACGACGACCGCGGAGACGACCGTCGCATACGACACCGACGGGCCTGGGCGGACCGTTCAAGAACGGCGCGTGGAGCGCCAAGGACGGCTCGACCGTGCCGGTCAAGGCCGAGTTCCGCGACTGCGACGGCTCCGCGCCCACCGGTCTCGACCCGACGGTCACCGTGAGCGTCGGCGACGAGGTGGTGCTCACCGCGACGATGGCCTACGTGGACGGGCACTGGAAGTACAACGTCCGGACCCGCGACCTCCCTGGGCCAGGTGAGTACACGGTGAACATCACTGTTCCGGAGACCGGCCAGACCGTCACCGGCTCCCTCACGGTGCGCCCCTGACGGGACGAAACTGGCGGGTGGCACCCGACCTGAGTCCGGGTGCCACCCGCCAGGGCACCGATCTCGCTGCGAACTTGAGGCGGACCACCGTCACCAAGGGAGGGAACCGAAAAGAACTAGCCCAGACCGTCCCGGGCCAGCCCGCGGTCGGGGTCTTGCCGGTCCGTCCGCCTCGAGGCACCGCGAGGTGAGACTGATCCAGCACCGTTGCAGCACAGGCTCGTCCGCGATCAGGCTCGTGGTGTCCATACCTCCACATCGGTGCTCGGATCTGCTTGGCTGACATCACCGCGCAATGCCACCGAGTGATTGGAGTGCCGATGTCGTCACCTGACCAGTCGTCCATCGTCTCCCGCCGGGAGCTGATCGACCCGCCCTGTCGTGAGCCTCTTGACCAGCTCCTCGAGGCGATGCCCGGTGGCTTCAACGCCATCGCCGACATCGTCGCCAGGCGTGCCACCGTCGACCAGATGCTCGCGGCGATGCCGGCACCGGAGAACCCGGGGGTCGGGATCGAGGACCGGATGGTGCCGGGTCCGGAGTACGCGCCGAAGGTCCGAGTCCGGATCTACCGGCCGGACGGGGTGAGCGGAACCCTCCCCTGCGTCTACTACATCCACGGCGGAGGCATGATCCTCGGGACCGTGGAGGGCGAGGAGGGCAGTGCGATGCGCATCTGCCACGAGGTCGGAGCAGTCGTCGTATCGGTCGACTACCGGCTGGCCCCTGAGAACCCGCACCCCGCCCCGGTCGAGGACTGCTACGCCGGCCTGGTCTGGACGGCAGCGAACGTCGAGGAGCTCGGCGTGGACCCCGGGCGCATCGCGATCTACGGCGGCAGCGCCGGCGGTGGCCTAGCCATCGGGACCGCGCTCCTGGCCCGTGACCGCGGCAGCCCGCAGCTCGCGTTCATGATGCCGATCTATCCGATGATCGACGACACCAACACCCTCCCGTCGACGCACGAGGTCACCGACATCGGCATCTGGGACCGCCCGGGGAACATCGAGGCGTGGAAGTGGTACCTGGGCGGCAAGGAGGCGGACCAGTACGCCGCCCCCGCCCGAGCCGAGGATGTCAGCGGACTGCCCTCCGCATACATCGATGTGGGAACCGTCGACCTGTTCCGCGACGAGGACATCGCCTTCGCCCAGCGACTCATGCAGGCCGGAGTGCCGAGCGAGCTGCACGTCCGTCCCGGCAGCTACCACGCCAGCGAGACGTTCGCTCCTGATGCGGCTCTCTCACAACGGATCTGGGCCGGAAGGATCGACGCCCTGAGGCGGGCGCTGCGCTGAGCCACTAGACCGCGCCGCGAACGGGAGCGTGAAGACACGATGTTGCCGAGTGCTCATCGGGTGGGCCGTCTCCCGGCACACCGAGCGGGAGGAAGGCCTTGGATCACCTTGGCAAACGCGTGTGCCGGCGACTGAACTTCGGCTTCACACCGCCCCTGCTTGTGTCATCACAGCGTCCGCCAAGGCCTGGAGCACCCCACGCGCCGCGCGCTACCCTCGAGGATGATCACCGCGATGCACATGCTGATCTACTCCGACGACGCCACCGCGACGCGGGCCGCCTCATCCTTCATGGCTTCTCCATCTGAAGGGACTCGTCTGTGGTGATGGAACGCGAGGCAGTGTGCCAGCGCCCCGTGCCCAGGAGCGGGGGCCGATGTTCGATGGGGTCAAGGTCGGCCGCCCAGCTGCGGGCGGACTGGTCAATGCTGGGTACACGTCATTGGATGATCTCCCGGACGTACTGCCTGCCCTCGATCCTCATCGATGATCGCCTCATGCTCGTCAACGGTGGTCTCGGGGACCTGACGATGTGGGATGTCGAAGACGACCCGGCCTTCCTGTGGTCCCCACCGGGGCGAGGTGACTTCCGCGACGCCGTTGAGGCGGTGCCGGTCAGTGGCGGGTTCGTCATCAAGGAGCGGGTGGCCGGCAGACCGGTGCTGCGGCTGGTCGAGGCGGGCACGGGTGAGGTCCTCGATAGCTATGAGAACGCTGGGCGGTGGGATCGGTCCGAGCTCGTGGGAGACGGCGACATCGTCGTGCTCTCGTCCAGATCCGCCGTCGACGGCGAGGGCGTCACCGTCGACGCTCTGCAGGCGCGGGACCGCAGGCTGGCGTCGCTGTGGAGCATGGAGGCGTCGGACGATCCGAAGGCAGCGCCCGGAAGCGGCCTGCGAGCCTTGTCGATCAGTGCGGGCATCGTTGCCGCAGAAGGTGATGAGAGCTTCGTGGGTCTGGATGCACGGAGTGGCTCGGTCATCTTCATGGTCGACAAGCCGAGTTGGCACAACCACGACGCCAGCACCACCGTCATCGACGGCAAGCTCTACAACAGCACGGCCGCAGGCATCGCCCTGTACGTAATCGACACGGCGAGCGGGAACCTGGTCGAGTACGGTCCCGAGAACCTCTTCCACGGCGAAACGCTCGGCGTCGACAGCCGATCGTCCTACCGCTTCGGGCCCAAGGTTGCCGGAAACGTGCCCGTCTTCTTCCACGAGCTCCTCGTCGCGGTGCCAGGAGGCTGAGCAGCGATCAGCACCGTCGTTGCAGGGATAGCGCTGAGGAGCACCCCACCCGGCTCGCAGATGCGAGGAGGACCGTTGCTCTTGGCGGCAGCACCCGGGTGTCGCATGGACCGCAGGGCCTCGTCAGAGGTCGCGCGAGATTCCTTGCAGGCGTGGAGAGTATGCGGTTCACTAAGCTAAGGCAGCCGTTCCCGGCCCCGCTGAGATGAGAGGTCCCCGATGCGCCCTTCCCGAAGCATCTCCCGCCTGCTGTTCACTGCAGTGGCTCCGGCGCTGGCGGTGGCCCTGCTGGCCGGCTGCGCGGGAGGCGATGCAGCGGATCCCGTGGCCGCCGAAAGCGCGGCTGACGCTAGTGCGGTCGACACCACGAGCGACGATGCAGACGACGCAGACGGCGAGAGCGCAGACGGTGCCTCTGGATCGAGCGATGCGACGCGGGTGTGCGAGGCGCTGAGCGCGGTGGACCCGGATACGGTTTTCGCCGACCTCACCTTCGGCGAGCCGGAGCCACGCTCCGACATCGCCTGGTGCCGACTGCCGGTGACGAACGCCGAGGGTGAGGGTCTGACAGCGGGGCTCGACGTGAACGGCCTCTTCGATGTCTATCAGCAGCAGTACCGCGAGGACGAGGATCTCTATCGGGAGATCGAGGGTTTGGGCAATGAGGCCTACATCATCAACGACGCCCAGCTCCACGTACGCCAGGGCCAGGAAGCGTGGATGGTAGCCCTGCAGGCGATGGTGGTCATGGCGGAGGAGCCCACAATGCCGGCCCCCGAGTCAACAGAAGCCGGGCTGACTGAGATCGCCCGATCGCTGCTCGAGCAATAGCCCGAAGCCGTTCGACCCAGACTCCCATCACGCGCGCCGTCGCCGGGAGTGCAGGGTCCAGATGGCAGATCCCGCATAGTGGCGCCCGTTTGGACAGTGACCCTTTTCGCCGGCTGCTGACCACGTGGTCTGTGGTTCCGCATCGCTCAACGGTCAGGGACTTCACGCACGCACTTGCTCTCACGGTGTCCTCCGTAACCGCACGGGCACGAACCGTGGAGTGCGGGCGGCGTAGTCGGCGTATCCCTCGAACCGCTGGGCCAGGCGTGTTTCCTCCCATCGGGCTTTCGCGTTCAGGAGCAGGACCAGCGCTGCGAGGGTGAGGAGCCGGAGACCGCTTCCGGCCGCCACCGTGAGTGAGGCCATCATGAGCAGCAACCCGCTGTAGATGGGGTGGCGTGCGTACCGGTAGAGGCCGCCAGTACGCAGCTGTGCGTGGGCGTTCGGCAACGGCGTGGCCGTCAGACCTCGGCCGAGTCCCGTTGCGCCGAGGACCATCACGGTCAGGCCCAGGACGGTGGCCGCGCTGCAGGCAACGGTCAGAGCGGTGGGCACCGGCCAGTCGTCGCCATTGGGGAGCACCACGAGGATACCGATCAGCACGAACTGGCCAGCGACCAGGAGCCGCGCGGTCCTGACATCACCAGAGGCCGAGCTGCCTTCTTGCCCGGCGGATTCTGTGGGTGGGCTCATCTGATCGGCTTCCTTCACGGACGGGAAAGTGGAGCCATCGAGTGGTCAGATGCCGAGGCTGACAGCGCGTCGACGAGCCCCATCATCCCTTGGTCCTCGTGGTCGAGGACGTGGCAGTGATAGACGGCGGCGCCGTCGAAGTCGGCGAACCGGATCCCGACGGTGACCTAAGAAGGGACAGCCCACCGGAGAGGTGTTGGCAATCGTTCACTCCAGCGCATGAGCGCGAACATCGAGGTGCGTCTCACCCCCGCGTGCCAGGCGGACGGGTTCGGCACATGCCGCAGTGGGGAGCGGTTCGGCCCTCGCAAGGGCCAAGCAGATCCTGAGCAGCTACTGCAGGGCTACCCTCCGCGAACAGGTCAACGACGCGATGGGCGCCGAAGTCCTCGGCGAGGTGTACGGCAGGCGGGCAGGGCTATACCTCTGGGGCGTCAGTTTCAGGAGTCTCCCTGCGGATCAGGCCGCCCACGGACGCGACTTCGTCGTCCACCTCGAACTCGGGCCGACCGCATGGGTGGCACTCAACAGGGACCAGTGGAAGGCCGCTGGCATCGCTGACCCCGACTACACGCGGATTTTCATCTTGGCTGAGGGGAGCGACAAGGCTGTTCAGTCGGAAGTCTCGTTGAACGATCTCATCGAGGGACTCGCCACCGACGACTACCGACTCCGCGACGAGATCATCAGACTCCTCCTGTTGGCCACACCACCACCGGAGGCGGTCTAGACAAACGCCTCTCGCTCACACAATGCGTCTCTCCGTAGCCGGAAGTGACTTACCCCGACCGCTCGCGCAATGACCAACTGAGATGCTGGGAGGGCCGCCGCATCGAGTCAGTGGCGGGCGGTACGCCCTTCGGCGTCCCCATAACCACGCGATTCGCACGGTTGCAGACCATACCCCGTCGGTAGCTGACGCGTGGAGTTGTCGGCGGTCATGGATATCCTCGCCACGAGGGGAGAGGTGGAAGGCAAAGTGACCGACAAGGTGGACATCGACGTCCAGGAACGTGAAATCCGACGCCGCTGGCACGAGGCGCACATCAAACGGTTCGACGCCGAGGCAGACCAGAGCGGCGATTCTTGGCGTGAGCGGAACATCACCCCTCATGCGGAAGAAGCGCGTCCGTTCCTTGAGGCGCTGCGCCGGACTCGAGACCTGAGCGCCTTCCAGGCCGGCACTGACAGGTGGGTTCGGAGTTTCGCCTCGGGCTACGCCGGCACTGCCGGGCAGATGATCATCAACCAGATCAACAAGATCTCGCCCGATCCGGACCAAGCCGTCACTGTCCTCCTCGACGCGCTCTCGACTCCGGTCGACCTCGCCGACGCAGTTCGCAAGATCCGACTCCTTGCCGATCATCTGCAGCGAATACGGGTGGGAGCCCATCCAAGTCCCAAGCGTGCGCCTTTCGTGGCGTCCTACTACTGGGGGCTTGAGGACGCGAAGGCATGGCCAGTGGCGTGGCCCAAGTCGACCGACTACATGGACTACTGCACTGGAGCCTCGGAGTACGACGACCAAGGCGACCGCTATTTCGAGTTGTATCGCTATGCGATGGAGCTCGATGGTGACCCCTTGCGCTTCGAGCAGGTCGCCGCATGGTGGGCGGACGAACGGCCGGTCATCGTCGACGAGGTTCTCTGCGACCGTGTGGCGCTGCGTGAAGGTGCGAGAGAACGGGGTGACGACCCCGAGTTGTACCGGGCAAACGCGCGCGCTCTGGTGGCGGTGGCGCACCACATCGGCGCGTCGCTGGAAACCGAGGTGGCTGAGGCGACCGGTCGGACGCTGAAGTGGCACAAGCCGGCGTTGATGTGGGACGGCGTCTGGCCGCGCGGAGATCTTTGGGTGGACTGGCGAGTGCCCGGTACGTACGGCCTGTCGGTGCGCGCGTGGTTGAACCGACACGGGCTCGCGATCGGACTGCGTCCCTACCCGGATGGCGATGCCGGTGCCACCGAACGAGCGGTCGAAGTCATTGAGAGTCACCAACTGACCGGGTACGAGGTTCTAGCCGGCGGCGGCTCGCGACTCGGCAAGGATGTCGGATTCATCGGTGGCGGCTCGGGCGAGGTGATCTATGCGCGCTGGTTCGAGCGTGACGCCCTCCGGTCGCTGGACGTCAGGGCGGAGGTGCTCCAGTCCGCGCGCGAGGTGGCCCCGCTGATCGCTGAGCTAACAGGCGATTCTGCGATGCGTCAGGACGAGGATGAGCTGGCTGCCATCGTTCAGGAGTTCAAGAACGCGACCGGGTACCCAACCCCGGGTCACGAGCAGGACCAGGCCGACCGTCGGGACTTCGCCAAGCTCCTCGATCCCGACGAGTTGGCCATCGTCGACCGGGCCGACCTACGTCGCATCTGGAACACGGGCCGCTATGGCGGAACCGGGCCGATGTCGATCCTCAACACGAGCCTGCGAGACGCCGACGAAGCCGAATACCACCGGATCCTCAAGACGTTCTCCTACCTCTGCTGGGGCCAAGACGCGCCCGCGACCCGGATCAACCGCGTCCTCGAAGAGGAGGCGCTGCGCGTGAAGGGGTTCGGCGAGTCGGTAATCATGAAGATGCTGGCCATCACCCATCCCGAGCAGTTCATCACCGTGTACCCGTACACGGGACCGAAGGGAAAGCTGAGGATGCTCAAGCTCCTCGGCATCGCCACGCCGACAGCATCCACGCGCGGAGAGCTCCAGGTCGCGTCGAACGACGCACTGCGCGCACGGCTCGATCGCTACTTTCCCGGGGACGCACTGGGTGTCGGCGCCTTCCTCTACTGGTATGCAGAGCGCGACGAAGAGCCGCCGACCGAAACGGTGAGCGATCCACTCGATGACCTGGCCGAGAAGCTTCTCGTCGACCGCGCCTTCATCGACGATGTCGTGGCGCTGCTGGAGGACAAGAGGCAGGTCGTCTTCTACGGCCCGCCTGGAACGGGGAAGACCTACTTCGCCCGCAAACTGGCGGAGGCGCTGGTGCCTGCTGCCGAACGCCGCCCGGTCGTCCAATTCCACCCGTCCACGTCCTATGAGGACTTCTTCGAGGGATACCGGCCGGAGACCGACGCCGACGGCGTCATGACGTACCGCTTGCAGCGAGGACCACTCGCGGAGCTTGCGGCTCGCGCCAGTGACGCACCGGGTCGCCGTCACGTGATGATCATCGATGAGATCAATCGGGCGAACCTGCCGAAAGTGCTCGGCGAGCTGCTGTTCCTCTTTGAGTACCGCAACACCCCGGTGCGCACCCTGTACCGCCCGGATGACCCGTTCGAGCTGCCCAAGGACATCTGGTTCATCGGCACAATGAACACGGCCGACCGCTCAATCGCGCTGGTCGACGCAGCTCTGCGGCGACGGTTCCACTTCGTTCCGTTCTTCCCGAACCATGGCCCCATGGCCGGGCTTCTCGATCGCTGGCTCGAAGATCGGGGTGAGCCAGGATGGGTGGGTGAGCTGGTGGCCCAGGTCAATGACGAGCTGGAGCAGGAGCTCGGCGGGCCTCACCTGCAGCTCGGCCCCAGCCATTTCATGAAGCACGACCTCGACCGCGAGGCGCTTCGCCGCATCTGGGAGTACGACATCGAGCCCTTCATCGAGGACCAGTTCTTCGGCGACGCAGCCCGCATCGACCGATTTCGATTCACCCAGGTTTGGGCACGCTTCAGTGACCTTGCTCCAGAGTCGATCAGCGAGGAACCAGCCGGCGACGAGGCCGAAGGCTGAGGACCGTGCCTGTCCTCTCGGAGTATGGCTCAATCGACCTGGACCTGACTCGCAGCCAGGCCGAGGCCATCCAGCGAACAGGCTTCGTCGACGTTAGTCCCGCTCCGGCAGAGCGTTGGCGCGTCACGGCATCGTCGTACATCGGCTCACTCGTAGTGGACGGCGTCGAACTGCTGGTCCGGCCCAAGATCAACCCGGAGAACCTGTTCCTGCTCCTAGAGCCCGGTCTGCCGCCCAACGCCTGGCGAAAGGAAGCCTTCGACTACGACATCAGTTCCGACCTGCTGCCATCGGTCATCGCCTTCTTCGCCAGGACAGTCGAGACCACCCTGGGGCGGGGGGTGTTGCGGTCATATCTGGGTCGCGAAGACTCGTTGGTCGCCCTGCGCGGCCGACTGGACGTCGTCGGGCAGTTCAAGCGCGCGGGCGTCCTGACCCCCGTGGCCTGTACGTACCAAGAGTTCACCGAGGACGTCATTGAGAACAGAGTGCTGCGAGCCGCCATCCGACTTGCACTGAGCATCCCTCGGGTGGACTCACGCGAGCGTCAGAGACTCATGCGGCAGCTCGTTGCCCTCGAGGGAGTGGCCGACACGGATGTCCGGCCCGAGACCATCGACGCCATCCAGATAACCCGACTCAACCAGCACTATGCACCGGCACTGGGACTTGCCCGCCTGGTGCTCGCCAACCTCACCCTGACCGACATCCCAGGAGCGACCTCCGCGTCGTCGTTCATGGTGAACATGAACGATCTGTTCCAACGGTTCGTGACGGAGCGCCTGCGACGAGAGCTCCGCGGCAGGCTCGACGTCATCGATGAGCCGACCGTGCATCTGGGAATCGGGAGACAAGTGGCAATGCAGCCGGACCTGGTGTTCCGAGACACAGTCGGAAGTATCCGATACGTGGGCGACATCAAGTACAAGCTGGCTGCCGATAGTCGCGGTCGAAGCGGCGACTACTACCAGCTGCTGGCGTACACAACCGCGATGGACCTGCCCGAAGGAATGCTGATCTACTGCAGGCGCCCGGACGACACCAACCAGAGCACCATGACGGTGAGAAACGCTGGCAAGAAGCTCCTACTTCGATCCCTCGACCTGAGTGGCCCCCCGGAGCAGACCGAGCAAGAGATCTCGGCGCTCGCCGACGCAATCACCAGAACAGTCCGGCAATGAAGACGCCGAGCATCAGGATCGGTGAATAGGAAAGCCAGGCAATACAACCCTCAAGCGCCCGCGCCCTCGCCTCGCCGTCGGCGAATACCTCCACGATTGGGTATCGCACCCACCCCTCAAGCCTGCTCGACGTCACCGCCGACGGCCTGCTCTGCCACGAGTGCGGCTGGCGCGGAGCCCACCTCGGCCTGCACTCCTGGAAGGCACACGGCATCACCGCTAGCGCCTACCGCGAACGTCACGGACTTCGCCGCTCCAAGGGACTCGTCGCCGCCGACCTCCACCAGAAGATGTCGGCCGGCTCAGCAGAGCGCCTCCCTGCAGCCCTGGTCCAGGCCCGAGATCCTCAACGCGCCACCTCAATCAGGCTCGCCAAGAAGCGTCCTGTCAGCGCAGAAGCCGCAGCCGACCGCGACCGCCGCATGGCCGAGCTCGCACGAGCCTCCCGCAAAGGCACCGTGGTCATCTGCCACGAGTGCCAAGCCGCGTTCTGTCCACTCCGAGCCGCCACCCGCAGACGCTTCTGCTCACGATCCTGCGCCGCCAAACACAACCGTCGTGTCGCGCTCGAACGCCGACGCCAGCAGTCGCCCGGGTCCTCATGCGACCGGTCATTCGATGCATATCCGATGCAACCCGAGCAAGAGAAAGGCCCCTGACCGGCATTTCCGCAGGTCAGGGGCCTTTTTCAATGGTGGGCGATACTGGGTTTGAACCAGTGACCTCTTCCGTGTCAAGGAAGCGCGCTACCGCTGCGCCAATCGCCCGGGGTGTTGGTGAGAGTGGATCACCAGAGTCGAGGTGGAGACGGGATT
>Ga0123334_1004768_pt1 | contig 13541 bp, 10 predicted proteins | sample BiotimSIPDNA_FD_89706 | JGI IMG/M metagenome (GOLD analysis project Ga0123334, IMG submission 89706) | Anaerobic biogas reactor microbial communites from Washington, USA - Biogas_R1 time_0 SIP DNA | ecosystem: Engineered > Bioreactor > Anaerobic > Unclassified | place: Washington, USA... | reverse complement strand
TTGGTTAGAGCGCCAGATTGTGGCTCTGGAGGCCGTCGGTTCGAGTCCGATCATCCACCCCAAGCTCATTAAGGGATGTCGCCAAGCGGTAAGGCACGGGACTTTGACTCCCGCATTCGCAGGTTCGAGTCCTGCCATCCCTGCCATATGACCCGCTAGCTCAGCAGGCAGAGCACCTGCCTTTTAAGCAGGGTGTCCGCAGTTCGAATCTGCGGCGGGTCACCAGCACAAATCCCGCCTATTGTGTACAATGATGCACGATCAGGCGGGTTTTCTGTATCTATCGGGGCCTGCTGCCGAATACGTCCGAAGAAAAAAGCAGCTTATCAAGGCATGTTTGTAAAAAAAGGCTTCAGAGAGGGCGTCGAAAGGTGTTATCCAAGGTGTCGGGGTGAGAGGTATGCGGGATCGGATCTGTTTATTCGGGTCTTTGAACCAACATCCTTTTAGTACTCTGAAATACTACAGCTCGGGGGATGAAACAAACCATAACTTATCATCACGAATAAGGGCAGGCTTTTCACAGAATACTAGTTGGCGGATGTGTTGAAAACAAAGGAGGAGATGATTTATTGTTTAAACACGACAAACAACTACTGAAAGATGTGAGAGTAGACGGCCCGAATCCGAATTATGCCAATATGCTGCAGGAACAGTTAGGTGGTCCTCAGGGTGAACTAAAAGCAGCGATGCAGTATCTGTCTCAAAGCTTCAGGATTAAAGACCCCAGAATCAAAGATATGTTCCTGGATATTGCATCCGAGGAGCTCGGGCATATGGAAATGGTCGCCACATTAGTCAACCTTCTTAACGGACATCAGCCTGACGCTCGGAATACGGCAGTGGGCAGTGTGGAGGCCTCTGTGTTGACGGGCTTAACGCCAATGCTCGCAAACGCATCCGGTTATCCCTTTAACGCTGCGTATATCAATGAGACCGGAGATCTTGCTGCCGACATTTTATCCGATATCGCTGCCGAACAGCGTGCAAAGGTTGTTTATCAGTATCTTTATCGGCAGATCGGCGACAGCGGCGTGAAAGAAGCTATTGATTTTCTGCTTAATCGTGAAGAAGCGCACAATACGCTCTTCAGAATGGCTTTCAATATGCTCGAGCAGACGGGATCTCTGAACGATTGGGGAATAACTGAAGATTCCAGGCAGTATTTTGATCTGTCAACTCCCGGTAATTTCTTTAATGCTGATAATCTGACCGATCCGAAACCGCCGATGTTCAGCATTCCGAATTAATGGCAAGCTCCCCTTGAAGCAGTCGCCTGAAAGATAAAAACTCAGGACTGCAAAAGGGGAGCTTTTGTCCGGAAAGAAAGGGCAAACCTCATTGATGATACTGTGGTCTGTTTTGATACATAATATCAAAACACAGATCAAGCGCGATTGATCGATGCAGCCGCATATGACCCGATCAACGGAAATGCAGTTGATGAAAGCGCAGGCCCGGGTACCTTTGGTGCTGAGAAACGGGACAATGGCCGGGCTCTTGTGACCTTCCCTGCAGGGGAGGGAAGTTTTTGGGTTGAAGAGAATCCTTTGACTTATCGATCCCGGACGGGGCCTGACGATGTTGACGAAACATATCAGACATAATTCCATATCCCGCATAATACATGCATTTTATTCTTGCCGCGGATGCTTTTATACTCTATAATCATTTTATGGACTCCGCAAAACAAAAAAAGGAAGGTGAAATAATGTATTGTCCCGAATGCGGCACTCTGATACCTCCCGGCGAGGAAATCTGCAAAGGCTGCGGTAAATATTCCTCGCAGATTCGAGAAGAACTTCTTGCATTGTCCGAAAAAATGCCCGCCTCAAAATGCAAAAAATGCGGCGCAGACGTCTATACAGGCCAGCATTATTGCGTCACCTGCGGCGTGGACCTGAAAGCCTGACACTGCAGCAGCGCGATCGAAAGAATTTTCGTAGTCATATGATCCGTTCCCTGTCAGGCAGACGAACAAACAGAATAAAACCGTTCTGAATCTCGCCCCCCGGGCGAGGTTCAGTTTTTTATGCCGTATCCCCGGAATAATACCGGTATGTCACAAAGCTGCCTCATCCTTTTAAATAACGGCTGTATACACACGGAAAACGTAATAATATAAGCCGGGATCTTTGGTACATAAAAACGGATCATTCTGTGATCCGGCAGTACAGATTATTGACCGAAGCACAGACATGCCGCAATGGTTTCAATTTAACGGATGATCCGGCAAAACTCTGCCTGAATCCCAGATAAAAGTGTATTTTTGCAGCCATACATGCTTGTGCTTGTTTGTTGATACTCATATAATTAAGCAGATCAAAGCTTTGATACAGGGCATTGGTGGTGACAAAATGCTGCGTTTCACTAACGAAGCTATAGCTTCGCTGAGAAAGACATTAGTATATGTGCTGGAAATAGAAATACCTGCCCTGATCTTATACACATATGTGATCTTCCCGTCCTGTCGGATGGTTTTGAATTACAATATGAGATCACAAGGTTATGCATATTTTACTGACGCGAATATCGGGAGCGTCTTTCAAAATATCTGGATATTGTTAACTTTGATTTTCATCGTTCTTCTCCTGGGTTTTTGTTTTTTTATTGAGATCGTACTTCTTATGGCGGCTATCAGGTATGAAAATCGGGTTTTTCACGGTCTTCGGGGCAGATGCGGGGGTGCAGTAAAGGCTTTATTCTCTCCGTTCGGCGTTGTAATTATTACATGCTCTTTTTTTGTTGGTATTGTCATACATCTGAATTTATTCATTACACTTTTACAAAGTATAGGTTATGTTCAGATCAAGGATTTTATAGCCGATAAACCGTTATTCACGCTCCCTGTCGGCCTCGCGCTGATAATCTTCGCTTTCATATTCTTGCGCACTCTGTTTGTATATCCTTTAGCAGCATGTGAGGGTGTCCCTTTAAGAAAGTCGTTTGCAGTCAGCGCCCGTCTTATGAAAGGACACTATATCGATTCAATCGGCAAGTTCCTGTTTGTTAATGTGATCGTATTCGTGTTGTTTGCGCTGATTTATCTTGTGGTGATGAGCATCACCGTATTGGTAGTAATCTACACGCAAAACATCGGATTACGTTATGCCGTGAGTCAGACGGTCATGGATACGGCAAACAAAGCGTTGATCTTCATCTACACCGTTGCGCTTGTATCTGTCAATATGGTGGTCGTTATGATCCTGCGGCGCCGATATGCTGACAAATCGAATGAAGACTTAAACCTCGTTTCACCGGATGTGTCATCGCGAAAGAGAAAAACCACGCTCCATCAAGTGGTCTCTGCGGGAATGCTGTGTTTACTTATAGCTTTTATCCTGCTAAACAACGATTTCCTTCATAATTTTCGATTGCAGACCGGCTATGATCCCATCGAGCAGAAACCGGAAATCATAGCTCACCGGGGAAATTCTTTTGCGGCGCCGGAGAATACGCTTGCTGCGCTCCGGTCAGCGATCGAGGAAAAAGCCGACAGTGCGGAGATCGATGTCCGTATGACGAAAGACGGAGAGTTGATATTGATGCATGACCGATCGTTTCTGCGTACATGCGGTGTGGATGCCTATGTATCACAGCTTTCATATTCGCAAATTGCCGATTTCGACGCCGGCTCGTGGTTTTCACCGGAGTTCAGAGGGGAACGGATACCGACGCTACGGCAGGCACTTGAGTTTTGTAAAGGCGAAATTACGCTGATGATCGAAATAAAGAGTGAAATCGGTCAGGAACATGACATGGTATTCAGAGTGATGCGGGACATAGAAGAGGCCGGCATGGAGAAGGATGTTATTGTCGCGTCATTCAGCCTCGAGGTGCTCAGAGAAGTAAAACAACTCAGCAATTCCGTTGTTACCTGCCTGATCCTGCGCTTTGCATACGGAAATATTTCGGGTATTGATTATGTGGATATGTTCAGCATCGAGCTGAAATATGTCCGGAAAACAATAGTGCAGAATATCAAAACGAGTGGAAAAGCTATTGTTGTATGGACTGTCAATGACAGCAGGAATCTGTCTTTGGTTCGCGATCTACGGGTCGACGCAATAATTACAGATCTTCCGATACGGGCCAGAAGAGTGTTATATGAGGGTGCGGTAACAAGCTTCCTGTATAAAACGATCGCCGCGCTTACTTATTAGTGACATATGCCCGGATCCCCGAAAGGGCACAAAAATGTGCTGCAGCAATTTTCGTTTTGCTGCAGCACGTTTTTGATCTGACCTCGGATTATAATAATGACTGGGAGATAGTACTTTATTCGGCAATTTGATTCCCGGAGCCACAGTCAGCCCGTTGATTATTGCTCAAGTGTTCAGCACATAGTGGGAAACCGTCAGGAAGCACGCAGCCGACCATGATGTCCAGGACCAGGTATCACCTGCATTGGGTACATTCGGGTCGATATAAGGTTCGCCGTTGACCTCTGTGGGAAGCGGCGCGAAGCCCAGCAAAAATCCGCTTTTTTTTATTTTATCGCACCAGCGGCGGGCGATCTCCCTGGCCTCCTTATCTTTTCCCGCCCGTTTAAGGCCAACCGTGATAAACATGTTGGCCGGAGACAGAACCTTTCCCATGACGTAGAAAACACGGGAAAAACTGACGTGGGGGCTCTTCAGGCTCTCGGCGGCCAACCCGATGTCCGTCAGATACTCCCCTTCCGCTATCAAAGTCCGGGCTATCTTGTCTACAATATGCTCAGGCAGCCGTTTTCCCAGAATGATAGGGAGGTAGGACACGAGGCTCCTGTTTGCAACCTTCTCCTTTGTCGGGGTGACCACGGGGACGAAAGTCTCTCCGTCCCAATAGTCTTTCACGAGAACGTCGACAAAACGCTTTGCCCGGTCGTTCCAAGCCCTGGCTTCCTCGGTTTTGCCCAGGACCCCGGCCATCTTGCCGCACATCTCGCACTGAAGCGACACAAGGGCGTAGACATCGGGAGCCTGGCAGGGTATCCCCTTGATAAACACGGTCCCGTCGTCCCAACCGGACTCGTAGAGATTGAGATATTGCAGATGGTCGGGCTCTCCTGTCCCGTGATATTCGATCCAGAATCTTGTCCATTTGCAGAAGGGTTCATACGCCTTTTCACACCGCTCCGGTGTCAGGAATCCGTCCCCCGCATTCTCCAGGATGTGGGAAAAGGCAAATCCCTGCATGGCGGCCTGCGGGACGCTTGTCTTAACATCAAATGTGGATATTTGGCCGGGGAACATACCGGAGTCCAGCTGATAATCTATGAGGGAAGTCAGAAGTCTCCACGCCTCCCCGGTGTCGTTAAGCATGGCCATGGCGTTGAAGCTCTGCTGCCATGAAAAAGCCATCGCGAACCACTGCCTGTGCATATAGACAAGGGGCTGTTTAAATGCGCCGTTTTGCCCGTCGCGCCCCTGCATGTGGGTCCACACCACGTACTGGGCATAGTTTGTTGTGTCCTCGTAGCCGGGGACCGGGGGCATGTAGCAGTTCTTGAAATTTTTGAAGCTCTCCGCCGAATCCTGCATGATCTCATCGAAGGGGCGGTAATACGCATCCCGCTTCCTGTTGAGAATGTATTCGTGGGCGGCAGCCTCGAAAGCTCCCCCGTCATCGGGGTCAAACTCGATAACGATCTCGGAAACGCTGCCCTCGTTGTCATAAGAGATTTTCCGGTCCATTTCCCCCTGTAGTGGCAGCCAGAGGGATTTCCCCGCTATGCCGAAGGATATCTCGATACTGCCGTCCCTCTTATCAAAGAGCCCTTCGCACTTGTCGCCCGGCATCGGGCAGGTCAACCGGAGGCCGACACCCCGCCCTCTGATCCGTACCTGGTCAAGCTCATCAAGACAGAGTTCTACAAAACCTTTGCCGGTGTCCATACGCAAATGCTTTTCATCGGCAAAGTAGGTATACTCCAAAATCTCGCCGCCTGTTACGGGCTGCATTCTGAAAAGATTTTTCCTCTCCGATTGGAGAATGCCCGTGCGGACGTGGGACAAATACAGGTCGTGATTATAAAAATCCTCATAAACAATGAACATTGACATTTTTCTGCCCCAGGGCATCCTCTGAAGATCGAAGGGTTGATTGTGTCCGAACATCAAACTGCCTCCCTATATTCCCAGTGCAGCCGTGATGTACAGATACGCCGAGGCACTCCACGACGAATACATCACCGCCCCGATTTTATTGACAAACCCGTGCTCTTTCACAAAACCGATAAACCATTTTCCGGCAGCTTCCGCCCTCTCTTTTTGGGACAGCTCAAGAAAACCTTTGACGAGATAAGCCGCGAGGGGAACCTGATCTTTCCGCTCCCAGGCTTTTTTTGCCGAAACTGCGTCTGTGAGCTTACGTGCTATATCCCCAGGGAGCTTGCTGCCCAGTAAAACCGGTATGTAACCCAGAAAATCCGTTCCCATGACCTTCTCATATGTCTTTGATCTCCTGCAGACAAATTCTTCACCGTCCCAAAGAGTATCGGTGAGCTTTCCGAGCATCCCCCTGGAGATCTCTTTCCAGTACGCTCCGCTATCGGCGTCCGTTTCCGACAGGAGTTCTGAAAGAACGCACATGTATGTGAGCAGATCGGGGCTCTTGACGGCAAGCCCGTCCCTGATGGTCAGCCCCGCGTCAAAACCGGTCTCCTTTGCGTAGGCATACGAGACAGTGCCGTCATGATCCGGATCTCTCCATTCGAGCCACCAGAAGGCAAGTTTTTTCAGCTTTGACAGAGCAGGGCCCTGAAGTTCACCCGCTGTCTCTTTTGCCGCGATGGCGATCACAGGCGGGGCGGCATATCCGTACTGAGGTTCTTTATTATTTGTGAAAGCGGGAAGCATCCCGTCGGGCGACATGAGATCGAGGACGTTCCCTATCAACTCCGCCTTCGCATTCCTGTCTTCGAAAGCCATCGCCAGGAGCGGCTGCTCAAACAGGTTCACATAGTCGATGCCAAAGCGGTTGTTGTACATCATATTGCCCCTGAGAAGTCTGTACGGCGCATCAACTCTGGGGCGCTGCATACAGATCCATGTGATATACGTCGCCATATCAAAGAGTTCCCGGTCGCCGCACGGCTCCTTGTATTTCTTCTGCCATAATGAAAAATCATCCGCCGCCTCCTTTTCGCACAGGTCAAAGGGGCGGTATTTTTCAAGGGGAGCCTCAGTCGCGGCAAACTCGTGGATCGCGGCCTCCATTATCCCGTTTTGTGACGGCGTCAGATCACAAATCACATCGTCGGCCCGCCAATCCTTAAGACGCCATACGGTGTTGAAATCGGCGGCGCCCTCGATGGCCCTGATCAGCACATTTCCCAGGTTCGAATAAAACAGCTCCAGTGAACCGTCATTCATTCTCAAGGGTACCTCCATGCGAAAGAGCGGTGAAAAGGCCCGGAGACCTACACCGCAGCTGCGGATCCTGAGTATTTCGGGACGGTCTATGGTGAACTCTATGTTCCCTTTCTCAGTCTCCATTGTCAGCATTGAGGGAGTGGCTTTTAACTTGTACGGGAGCTCCTTTCCATCCCGGATCGGCGACAGATGAATGATGCCCCGTTTCCTGCCGGGGACGAAAACACCTCCCGGCTTGTACATATCCGCAGTGAGGTGCAGGTACAGTCCGGCCGGGAACAACCCATCTTCCTTTTTTTCTTCATACAGCATAAACCTGGAGAGACGCCTGCTGAAAGGGATCATATTGAGCTGTCTGATCTCAAAACTTTCCGCCATTTTATTCCCGCTTTCTTCGCAAAATCGATCAAAAGAATTATAATTATTTAATCACTTTATTTTTATGGTAGTATCTTATAGTATATAAATCAAGATATATCCGTAATTGCCAGTTTTTCACGATGAGGGGTCTGCGACATGTACAAACAACTCTATCCGAATTTGTTCAAACCGCTGAGGGTCAAGAATAAGATCTTTAAAAACAGAATATTTTCGGCGCCAAATATGATCTACCAGACGGTCAACGGCACCCCGACAGAGTATTACATATCTTATCTTGAGCACAAAGCCAGGGGCGGTGCATGTCAGGTAGCATTGGGTGAGGTAACGGTCGACGACCGGGGCGCCCACACAAGGCATTTTGAGATGTCCCGTGAAAAGATGCCCATATACGCCGAGATGGTACAGGCTATAAGGGAGCACGGTTCCATTGCGGCTATCGAACTCTGCCACGACGGGGCGAAAGCAAATCCTCCCTACAACGTGAGGGGAGCCATCGGGCCGGTGTCTTATGTCAGAGAAGACGGCGTAGAAGTTACCGCGATGACTGAAACCGATATGAATGAGGTGATCGAAGCCTTTTGTCATTCCATCGATTTTTGGAAAGAGGCAGGTTTTGACGCTTTCATCATCCACATGGGCCACAATTGGCTGTTCTCTCAGTTTTTTTCCCCGCTCACAAACAAACGTACCGACGAATACGGCGGCAGCCCGGAAAACAGAATGAGATTTCCCCTCATGGCTTTGAAGAGGATAAGGGAGTATGTGGGGGATGACACCATGCTCCAGATCCGGCTCAGCGGCTCGGAAAGAACGCCGGGGGGATTTGATGTTGACTTCGCCATCGATTTCCTCGAAAAAGCTCAGGAATATATCGACCTTGTTGAAATTACAGCCGAACACCTTTGGAACTTTATCTCAACAACGTACAGGCCTTTGGGGTTAAATGCAGACATGTCCGAGGCCATAAAAAAATCAGGTCGAGTGAATATCCCTGTCATCGTGGTCGGAGCCATCTTGTCTCCCGACTACGCCGAGGAGATCATAGCCGCCGGGAAGGCGGACGGCGTCTCCCTGTCCCGCGCCCTGATCGCAGATCCGTATTTTCCGCGAAAGGCAAACGCCGGACGCTCAGACGAGATAACCCCATGTATCCGCTGCTGCCTGTGCACCTCAAACGACACCCGGCACCTGCATTTCAAGTGCTCTGTGAACCCCCTGATCGCAAGGGAATTCCGCATCGGTTTCGGCGAGGACACTTCTCCCGCCCCTTTCAGAAAGAAGGTCCTGATCATCGGCGGAGGTCCTGCGGGGATGAACGCCGCTTACTTCAGCGCGATCAGGGGTCACGAGGTCATCCTTGTTGAAAAGAGCGGCTCTCTGGGAGGCTGGCTGAAATTTACAGACACGGATTCTTTGAAAAAGGATCTGAACAATTATAAGAATTACCTCGTCAACCGCGTCATGAGCCTCAACATCAAGGTTCTCCTGAACACCGTTCCCGACGAGAGGCTTTTGGAGAAAGTCAGGCCCGATACGATCCTTATCGCCACCGGCAGTTCTTTCGTCGTGCCGACCTTCATTAAGGGGTACGAGAAAGCCTATCATGCCACGGATGTCTATTTCGATCCCGACAAAACAGACGGTGACAGCTACGTCATCATCGGCGGCGGTCTGATCGGCTGCGAGACGGGACTGCACCTTGCTAACATCGGAAAGAAGGTAACGATCCTGGAGATGGCCGACGAATATGCCCGGGATGCAAACTGGGTACACAGACCGGCCCTTCTCAGGATGATAGAAGAGCTGAAAGTGACCGTCATAACGGGCGCAAAATGCACGGAGATCTCCGATAACGGCGTTGTCTACTCGAAGGGCGGGGAAAAGTATCCGGCAGAGGGCGATGTGTACCTGTACGCGGTGGGCATGAAATCCGAAACCTCACTCTATGACCAATGGTATGACAAAGCTGAAAATGTGGTTTTGATAGGTGACAGCCTCGAGGTGGGGAAGCTGGACGGCGCTGTTCATTCAGCCTTTTTCTCGGCCATGGACATTGGGACGATCTTCTGATCCGAGCAAGATTGAAATATCTTTTTGCTGACGCTGAAATAATCGATTGTCCGGAAGAGCTGTAGAAGCAACTCCGGCATCCGGGCCCGCCGTTTGTGTCCGATGTGCACAGATCGGCGGGTTTTTCATATATTGATCCGCATAGACAGAGGGTCATATAAAAATTTCTCCGCATTATCCTATATAATACCATTGACAAAGCGGCGTTCAGCGCGTAAACTGTGCGGGTGTTCTAAAGTATGAATTGATCGCTGCATGTTGTGAGTCAATTTCTGTTTTGACTTACATCGATGCGGCTTTTATTTTGCTGCTGGGATAACATTATTTAGGAGGTACGTTATGAATAACGGTACTGTCAAGTGGTTTAACGAAAGTAAAGGATTTGGGTTTATCTCAAACGAAAACGGTTCGGGGGACGTTTTTGTCCATTTCTCCGCCATTCAAAGCGAAGGCTTCAGAACGCTTTACGAGGGGCAGAAAGTGTCTTTCGACACCGAGACCGATCCGAAAGATCGCAACAAACTGCGCGCTGTTAATGTCCGCGTAGCCTGAGCTTTTGTCATCAGTCCGCTCCTTTAACGGGGAGCGGATTTTTGTATTTAAGGCGTATGTGTGCGCTGTACCACATTGATATACCGACAATTGAGACAGGCATGATTTTGCCGTGTTGACTTGTCAGGATTTGAATGATATAGTTTATATTACAGGATTTAGCAGATGCTGCCGGCGCCCGTGACCGGCCACTTTTGAAATCAAGCGGCAGAATATGTGGCAGACAGGGCCAAACATGACGGTTCATAGAGGGAACATTATGGAAAGCAAAAAAAGATGGTATAGAAAGTGGAACCTTGATGTAAGCAAGGAGGAAGTCAAAGCAATTATCGCGGCGTGCCAGGATCCTGAGAAGTACAGTAAAACCTCGCTGTCGGGTCCCCACACTCCGCCGGATACTGCGGACCTGAACGGACAAAAGCTTGTTTTTCGGGGAGAGGGAAGAGTATTCGGCTTTGATATCGTCTCCGGGAATGAGCTTAGATTCACCGAAAACGGCGGGGAGCCCAAGACATGTTTCTGCAATATCAAAACTCTGGACAGTGAGATATATTTCCTGAACCACCTCGTACCCGGCTTTGAGTTCTCCCGTCAGATAACCCTTGTGGCCGATATGAAAACCGGTTTTGCCACGGTGTGCGATGCACATATCGGAACGGAGTATTCCAATATAGACGTTGGCAGAGAGTTCATCTTCGGCAAGCTGGACGGCCAATACGAGGGAGGAGAGATGCACCGTTTCACTACTGACCTGGTGGGCAAGGCGGTGGAGTGGGAGTATGGCCCCGATATGATAAAGATCAAGCATATCTACAACTCCAACCTCTTCTATTCCTACTGCGCGCAGACTAAAAACGGCGCTTGGATGGCATGTAACCCCGCGGATTACGTAAAAATAAGAGACAACGTTTTTATATTCTCCTTTGTTGAGGAGCGTCAGATCGGCCTGCAGGCACTGTTTTTGATAGATCTGAACAAGATGCACGACGTGGGGTGCTTCTACGGTGTCGGCAGCGATCACCTGACCAGCGCCTGCGTGGGTGCCGTCGGGGTAATGGTCAATCCGAACACGATCTTTTAAACGCAATATCTCAAGCCCCGGGTACCGTCTGCATGAACGGTTATCACCACGGACACTGTGCCCCGTGATCGTACCGTCATTCAGACCGGAAACGATAGCAGGAGGTCCGGAGTTCGGTCCTCCGGCGGATCACCATAAAAAATACCGCCCGGTCGTGTTCAATGATACACGATCGGGCGGATTTTACCGTATACATTGGGCTATAGATTTGTCTTGTGCAGACACGTTTTCCTGCAGCGTGTAAGTCGGTTTCTTGTCTTAGCGTATCAGCATCCCCGTTAGTGCCATCGTATGCCTAATACAATGCAAACCATATGCCGCCCGAACCGTCATAATTCCGGCCGAACACTGCCATGGGGGCATCTCCGATGTCAACCAGGAAGGACATATACCCGGTGAGGCTCTCTCCTTCGTTTATTTCTCCCTTCAGCACGGGCCCTGGTCCTTCGATCGATCCTTGTCCGTACTCAACAAATGAATTCGAGAAGATCTCGAAGATATCACAGCCTGAAATACCGACAGCTTCGTCTGCTGTGGCGCTCAGCGCGCTGACAGTTGCACTGACCACCATGTACTCTTTGCCCACGGGAGGTTCTTCACCGGACGAGCTTGCCGCGGAAACCAGTTCCCACGCCTCCTGACCGCGTATAACGCTGTTGATCATGACAGACAAGGTATAACCGTCACGTTCATTCGCAAACGTCCGTGCTGTACCGATCGGAGTGATATCCGGTGTGTCGTAAAGATCTGCCGAAGGCGCGGGCAGCGTTGTCGGCGTCTCGGCATTTTCAGGCTCTGTGCCGCCCCCGGCGGCCAGCCCTGCGGAATACCCTGCGTTATAGCCGTCAAAATATCCTGCCTTGTATTCTCCGTATTTTGTCCGGGACGAACATGCGGTAAAAGAGAGCAGCAATAATGCGGAAAGTAAAACAGTTATTACCCTCTTAATCATACATTTACCCCTGTGTTTGCTTATCTGTCGTTGATTCTGCCGACCGGGCGGATGATCCCTCAATTCCGTCAGAAAGAGAGCCATGTGGCCGGAGCAGCCGGCCTTTATTTGAATTCGTTATATGAAACTATCTCTTCGAGCCTTTTTCTCGGTCTCGGAGCCGGGTCTTCCGCGGGGTACCCGAGCGAGAGCAGCGCGACAACTCTGACGCCCTCGGGAATACGGAGGATATCCTTTACCTCTTTTTCATAAAAGTGGCCCAGCCAGCAAGTACCCAATCCAAGTTCATGCGCTTCCAGTGTCATATATGAAGTTGCTATCGACAGATCCACAGAGTACTTATACTGCCCGCAAGCCATAACAGCCCCAGGGTTTGTGCCGCACGCGGCAATGACAACGGGAGATTGTTTTACAAATTGCTCCGCTCCCGCAAGATCGGCCAGTTTTGCCCGCAGACCGCCGTCTTTGACAACAATAAACTTCCAGTCCTGATAATTGCCTGCCGACGGCGCAAGACGCGCGGCTTCCAACACGAGATTAAGCTTTTCATCCTCTACAGGCCTGTCGAGATAACGCCGGATGCTCCTTCTGCCCCGGATCGACGACATTACGTCCATATTGATACCTCGTTAATGTTATTTTTCTGAATGCGTGATCCCCGAACGGAGGTCCCTTTCCGCTTGAAACTATATCCCAAAACCGTATTGGTTGCAAGTTTGAATTGATTCGGCAGCATATTGAGCCGGTATAGTTCTTCTTCCGGCGCGCATATATCTGCCTGAAAAATCGCGCATTGACATTGAGGACGATATGCAATAGAATTTTGATATATTTCCACTAATAAGAAAACCGTCAAAGGAGAAGAATATGAGCGGAATAAGACCACTGGAGGGCATAAAAGTCATTGACATGAGCACCTTCATCGGTGCTCCGGCCGCGGCGCGCTTTTTTGCGGAGTTCGGTGCCGATGTCATTAAGATCGAACCGAAGGGAGGCGACGTCGTCCGTTTTAACGGCGCATCCGAGGGCCGCTTGAGCACTCCCTATGAGAATACTACCTGGGATCTTGAAAACGCTCACAAGCGCGGCCTGGTACTCGATCTTAAGTCGTCTGAAGGCAGGGAGGTTCTTATGAAGCTCCTCGAGA
>Ga0123334_1004764_pt1 | contig 13549 bp, 11 predicted proteins | sample BiotimSIPDNA_FD_89706 | JGI IMG/M metagenome (GOLD analysis project Ga0123334, IMG submission 89706) | Anaerobic biogas reactor microbial communites from Washington, USA - Biogas_R1 time_0 SIP DNA | ecosystem: Engineered > Bioreactor > Anaerobic > Unclassified | place: Washington, USA... | reverse complement strand
GGCCAAAGGATGCGTTTTCCACGTTGCAGCCGGTGTAGATCTTGCCATCCTTACCCAGCAGTGCAGCTCCCACGTTGTAGCGGGAATAGGGGGTATAGGCCTGTTTTCGTGCTTCCCGCGCGGTGGCAAGCAACTCTTCATCGCTGACGGTGTGGAAAAAAGCCGTTTGCAGCGCCTGTTCTTCCTGTTTACGCATGTCGGTCTGATCCTCCTTTGTCATGTGATCATACCCAAATAGGTGAAATATGCCATGCACAAAAAGATAGGTCATCTCCCTGAACAGGGAGTGACGGTATTCTCCTGCTTGGCGCCTTGCCTGGTGCACGTTGATGACGATGTCGCCCAGAAAGTACGCACCGCTTTCGCTGTCCCAGGCCTGATCAAGGTCTTCATTGTTCTCATGAAACAGATGCTGCGGGGACAGGGGCAGGCTGGGGAAACTGAGCACGTCTGTCACCTGGTCCTGCCCGCGCCAGTCCTGATTGATCTGCCGGATGCCGGGGTCGTCGGTCAGGGTGAGGCTGATGGCGAGGGGCAGGCGCAGGCCCATGATAGATGCACAAGCCCGGGCAGCCTGCAAAAAGACGCTGTCCGGGATATCTGTTTCCACGAGGCGAATGATGTCCAGGGTGGTCATTTGTCTATTGAACTGCCGCTTTCCACATTGTTGCTTTCAATGGGCGCTGGAGCCTTGTCCTTTGCAGCTTCCTCTGTTTTACTGCCATTGGCGGCCGGTGAAGGCGTCAGGATCGCCGGGCTTGTTTTCGTTGTCTGCTTGCCTTTGGTGGTGCTGCGCAATTGCTGGATGTGGGCAATCAGGCGCTCGCCAGGCAGCAGCTTCTCCGTTTCCTTGGGGTATTCGATGCGTTCATGGAATACGCCATAGATGACGGATGCGCAGCTGTCCCGGATGATGTTGAGCTGCTGCAGGGTGAGCGGGGCGTTTTTCATCATACCGCTCTGCACCTTTTTCTGGATTAGTTCATCAATAAACGCCACGATTTCATCGGTGGTGGGGTTGCTCAGGGTCCTGATGGCTGCCTCGATGGTGTCGCACAGCATGATGATGGCGCCCTCAGCCGTTTGCGGTGGAACGCCGGGGTAGCGGAAATCCTCTTCATCCACCGGCTTGCCATCTGCTTCCTGGAGGGCTTTGTGGTAAAAATAGGCCACCTGGGCACCGCCGTGGTGCTCTGCGATGATCTGCTGGATTTCATAGGGCAGCCGGTGCTGCTTGGCCAGGGCAATGCCTTCCCTGACGTGGGAAATGATAATGGCTGCGGACACCTGGGGGCTGGTGGTGTCGTGGATGTTGTTGGAACCAATCTGGTTTTCCTTGAAATACAGCGGGCGGCGCAGCTTGCCCACATCGTGGAAATAGGCGCCGGCCCGGGCCAGGAGGGGGTCCGCGCCCACGGCTTCGGCCGCTGTTTCCGCCAGGTTGGCAATGATGATGCTGTGGTGATAGGTTCCCGGCGCTTCCATCAGCAGCCTGCGCATCAGCGGGTGGTTGGGGTTGGTCAGGTCCAGCAGGCGCATGGGGGTGGGCAGGTTGAAGAGGGACTCCGCCGCCGGTTGCAGGGACAGGCACAGCAAGGTGCTGATGGCGGAGCCAGCCATGGCGAACAAGGCCTTGGATACGGTGGTCCGAAGGCTGATGCTGGTCATCAGGCCGATGGATAGCACGATCAGAAAACTGAACACACTGGCAACGCCTCCGGCAAAGAGGATGTAGGATCGCTGATAGCGCTTGTGGAGCAATACAGCGGTGAGGGTGCCTGTGAACAGGTTGATGACAAAGAGGTTGATCATGTCCAGGTTGGCAGCGCCCATGCCGCTGGTGAGCATCAAGGGCGCAATCAGGGTGGTGGCTGTGCCCACGGTCAGCGCCGGCACAACCCCCAGGGTCACCGTGAGGAACATGTAGGGCAGCAGCAGGGTGGCCAGGTAAATGGAATCAATGGCCTTGGCCACCAGGCACAGGGCCAGGGTCACCACAGCGGTGAAGTAGACGATCAGCAGGCGCTTGATGTCCGTAAACACCTTGGGGCAAAACACCGCCAGGAAAATGGCCAACAGCGCGAAGATGGCAGCCACCAGCAGGATAGCACCCACATACATGGTGTAGTCCAGGGAGGTATTGCTCAACAACCCCAGGCTGTTGAGCATGGCAATCTGATGTTCCCGCACCCGGCCTTCACCGGCCACCACGATGTTCTGCCCCTGCTGGTAAATCACCGGCTCCACGGCTTCCCAGGCCAGCTGCCGGGCGTTTTCGGTGGCATCCTCATCCACCACCATGTTGGGCTGGATGATGGCGCGCAACAAGGGCAGCACCACGTTTTGCAGCAGGTTCACATTGGTTTTGAAGCCCACAATCTGGGTGATGGAGGTGATGGTGACGGATTCCTGGCTCTGGGTGACGTTGCCCTGCATGGCGTTGCGGATGGCGGGGTTCAACGAGCTGTACATCTCATCAAACTGTTCCTCCGTCGCATTCATCAGGGTGGCGATCTGGAAATCCTTCATGGGAACCAGGTTTAAGATGTTGTGGGCCGCCATGAATTCTTCTTCGGTGTACACCCTGTTGATGCCGTAGTCCGGCAGGGACTGGGCAAACTGGCGCACTGCCAGCATCTGGGCGTAGACGGCATCCAGGTTTTGCATCACCCGGTCAGCAACGCCTTCCTGGAAATGGTAAATGGGGGTCACCGCGCTGGCCGCTTGTTCCCGGTTGCGCAGGGTGGTCAGCTCGTCTTCCACATCTTTGTTGGCAGCGATGGTCTGGTTGGGCACCATGCCCACCGACAGGCTGTAGCGCTTGGGGGTGACCGTTACCAGGAAAATCATCAGACACAGCAGAGAGCCGATGCCGATGATCAGCCCCTGGTGGAACGATTTTGCCTGGATAAAGTCAAACCAGCGGCCCTGTTGCCTGGCAGGCTTGCCGTCCGGTCTGGCAAAAGGCATTTCATGCATCATGCTTGTTCCTTGCTTCGTATTGGTCGTACGCGCTGACGATCCTGCCCACCAGGTCGTTGCGCACCACGTCATCCCGCCCCAGGCGGACGATGCTGACACCTTCCACGTCCTGCAGCACATCCATGGCTACCAGCAGCCCGGACCGCTTCATGGGGGGGAGGTCAATCTGGGAGGGGTCCCCGGTGACAACGCAGCGGGCATTGCGTCCCATACGGGTTAAAAACATCTTCATCTGTTCTGGGGTGGTGTTTTGCGCTTCATCCAGGATGATGAAGGCATCGTTCAAGGTACGCCCCCGCATAAAGGCCAGGGGGGCCACCTCGATGGTGCCGCGCTCCAGCATCCGCTGGTAGGCTTCGATGCCCACAATGTCGTAGAGGGCATCATACAGGGGCCGCAGATAGGGATCCACCTTCTGCACCATGTCCCCGGGGAGAAAACCCAGTTTTTCGCCGGCCTCAACAGCCGGGCGCGTCAAAATAATCCGCTCGATTTCCTTGTTGCGGTAGGCGACAGCAGCCAGGGCGATGGCCAGAAAAGTTTTGCCCGTGCCGGCAGGGCCCACGGACAGCGTGAGGCCGGCATTGCGCATGGCCTGCACATACAGGCGCTGGCCTTCGGTCTTGCTCACGATCCGTTTGCCGCGGTGGGTGTAGGCAACAATGTTCTTGCCCAGGTTTTCGGTGCTTTCCACATGGTCCAGGCGGTCCTGCTTGGCTAGGGAAATCAGGTAGCGCACCCGGGATTCGTCAATATGTTCCCCGGCATCCAGGGCAGCCAGCAGTTCCTGAATGACCCGCTCAGCAATCTGGGTGTTTCGCTCGGTGCCGGATACGTGCAGGGCGCTGTTGCGCAGGTGGATGGCCACGTCCAGGCTTTCTTCCAGCAGTTGGATGTTGCGGTCGTTGAGTCCAAACAGCGCAACACAGGAATCAAAGGTGTTTAACGGGATTGACAAACGCTTGTCAGCTCCTTTCAATTGCTTGCCGTGTTCAGGTATATACCTCAACGGACATATCATACACAAAAACAAATCTGCTGGCAAGAAAGTGAATCTTTTGTCAGTTTGTATCACCGGCGGCTGCGGGAAAACTGTATCGTCAAAAATGGGAGTTGCAAGAAAATAATGCTTGCGCAATCCTAAGCGCTGTGTTAGAATCGGCTGTGCTAAACCAGCAAGGCAGGAGGTGAAGTAAGTTGGCAAACATCCGTTCATCGGTAAAACGCGTCCGGATCAACAGGAAAAAGAACCTGCGCAACCGCAAGATTAAAACGGGGGTCAAGACCGCCGTCAAGAAATATACCTTGGCGCTGAACACCGATCTGACTGCCGCGCCGGACACGCTCAAGGCTGCATCCAGCGCACTGGATCGCGCAGTGGCAAAAGGCGTTATGCACAAGAACACCGCGAACCGCAAAAAGGCGCGCATGGCCATCGCCCTGAACAAGGCCCAGGCCTGATCCCACGCACAAATTGCCGCAGAAGCGGCTTTTTTCTTTTTACAGAACCTATGGGAGGCCACTGATGGCAGACATACCAGGCATCGTTGAAGCGGAAGCGCTGCTGGCATGGGCCGGGCAGCAAAACCCCGGGCCCTGGATTGACCACGCCAAAACAGCAGCCCGCGCTGCAAGAACCATCGCTGCCCACTGCGGCATGGACACAGAGCGCTGCTATGTGCTGGGGCTGCTACATGACATCGGCCGGTATGAAGGCAGAAACGCCCTGCGACATGTGATCAAAGGCTATGATTTGTTGATGTCAACAGGCCATCAGAAGGCGGCAGAGGTGTGCCTGACCCATTCCTTCCCGCTGGCTGACATCGCAGCCTTCAGCGGCCAGAATGACTGTACAGTGGAGGAGACGGCACGCATCAGCCGCCTGCTACAGGAGACCTTTTATTGCGATGAAATCCGCCTGATTCAGCTGTGCGACGCCATCTCCCTGCCCCAGGGCGTCACCCTGATGGAAAAGCGGCTGTTTGATGTGGGGATGCGCCACAGCTTTGTAGCCATGACCGGCCGGAAATGGCAGGAGTTCTTCCATATCAAGGCGATGTTCGATCAAAAATGCAGCGTGAATATCTACCAGCTGTTCCGGGAGGAGATCGTCTCGGGCATCTTCAATTTTTAACCATGGCAGCTGCAATCCGGGCAGCCAGGGCCACATTGTTCAGCACCAGTTGAATATTTGATTTCAGGGATTCCCCCCCGGTCAGTTCAACGATCCTGCCCAGGAGGTAGGGGGTGATGTCCTTGCCCCTGATGCAGGCCTCTTCTGCATCAGCCAGCGCCTGCTGGATGGTGTTTTCAATGGCCTCGGCCGGCATGGCGTACTGGGGCGGGATGGGGTTGGCAACCAGCATGCCCCCGGGGTAGTCCAGCTGGCGCTGGGCTGTGATCATGCGTGCAAGCTCTTCCGGGCTATCGGCCCTGAGGGGCACAGGGTGCCTGCTTTCGTTGGTGTAAAAGGCTGGGAGCACATCGGTTTGATAACCTACTACAGGAACCCCCCGGGTCTCCAGGTATTCCAGGGTGAGGCCCAAATCCAGGATGCTTTTGACGCCGGCACATACCACTGCAACCGGGGTTTGCGCCAGCTCTTCCAGGTCGGCAGAGATGTCCATGGTGGTTTCAGCACCCCGGTGCACGCCGCCGATGCCGCCGGTGGCAAACAGGGGGATGCCGGCAAGTGCCGCAATGATCATGGTGGCTGCCACGGTGGTGGCGCCATCTTTTTTTGAAGCAACCAGATGGGGCAGGTCCCTGCGGCTGGCTTTCATGATCTTCGGCCCGGTTTTCCCCAGGTGTTCCACCTGTTCTGCCGTGAGGCCTGCACACAGCTTTCCGCCGATTACGGCGATGGTGGCAGGCTCGGCGCCATGGCGCCGGGCGACATCCTCGCACAGCAGGGCGGTTTCAACATTCTGGGGGTAGGGCATGCCATGGCTGATGATGGTGCTTTCAAGCGCAATCACCGGCCTGCCTTCATCAAGGGCCGTTTGCACCTTGGGGGAAATCTGTAAATGCTGGTTCATGACCGTCCTCAATTCTTGGAGTTATCTTGTTCTATCAGGCTTTTCAGGTATTCTGTAGCGGCGCGGACGCCCCATTCCGCAACCTCCCTGACGGGCAGCTTCTGCGCGATGCCCATGGTGATTCCGGCTGTCATGGCGTCGCCGGCGCCGGTGAGGCGCACCCTGGGCAGCTGCGGTGCCTTGATGTAACCCCTCTGGCTGCTATCGGCATAATAGACGCCCTCTTTGCCCAGGGACACAAACACCTGCCGGGCTCCTTTGTCCAGCAGGTATGCTGCCGCATCCTCACAGCTTGCGGCGCCTGTCAGGGCCTGCGCCTCCAACAGGTTGGGTTTGATGGCGTGCAGCCTGCCAAGGATGGGTACCAGACGGCAGCATTTGGCTGCGCTGACCGGATCTGCCACCAGGGGAAAGGGGAGGACATCAGCCAGGTAATGTAGCGTTTCCGGAAGCAGGTTGGCATCCAGCACACAGGCATCAAAGGCAGGCAACCCGGGGATGTGCTCCTGCAGCCGTTTAGGCGTCATGGCTTCCATGGCCTGCATGTCGTTGATGGCACAGACCATGTCGCCGGCTGCGTCATGAATGGCCAGGTAGGCGGGTGTCGGTAGATCTGTTTGGATGGCATGGGACAGTCCGATGCCCAGGCTACGGCAGGCGTCTGTCAACAAGGACGCATCCGTATCTTTTCCCAGGGGGCAAATCAATTCCACCCGGGCATGTTGGCGTCGCAGCAGCGCAGCGATGTTCCGGGCCACGCCGCCCGGGCTGCGCACGATGCGTCCTGGCAGGGAATCCCCCGCCACAAACCCGGTGTGGGCTGTACCCAGGATGTCCAGGTTCATCCCGCCAATCACCAGGATTTCAGGCGATGTTTTCACGGCTTCCTCATTCCCTGTGTTCAATTAGGCCGCTGCCAATGAGCATGCAATCCCCGAAGCTGAAGAAGCGGTAACGTTCCTTAACTGCCAGGGCATAGGCCTTCAGGGCGGCTTCCCTGCCCATGAAGGCGGACACCAGCATCAAGAGGGTACTTTGGGGCAGGTGAAAATTGGTCAACAGCATGTCCACCGCCTTGAAGCGGTATCCCGGGGTGATGAAGATGCTGGTATCTCCGCTGCAGGCCTGCACAGTACCGTCCTCGTCTGCGATGGATTCCAGGGTGCGCACACAGGTGGTACCGACGCAGATGACCCGCCCGCCGCTGCTTTTTGCCTGGTTGATGGCCTGTGCTGCCTCAGGGCTCACCTCGTACCACTCCGCGTGCATCTGATGGTTTTCCACATCGTCTTCCTTCACGGGCCGGAAGGTGCCCAGGCCCACGTGCAAAAGGATGCTGGCAACTTCAGCGCCCCGTGCTTTAATCTGTTGAAAGACGGCTTCGGTAAAATGCAGGCCGGCTGTGGGCGCGGCAGCGCTGCCATCCTCTTTGGCATAGATGGTCTGGTAGCGGTTTTTATCTGCCAATTGTTCATGAATATAAGGGGGCAAAGGCATCTGGCCCAGGCGGTCCAGGATTTCTTCAAACACCCCCTCATAGGAAAACCGGACCATACGGCCGCCAAAGGGGGTGGTGACCAGAACCTCGCAGGACAGGAGGCCGTCGCCAAAAATCACCCGGGAACCTTCCTTCAGCCTGCGCCCTGGCTTTACAAGGGCTTCCCAATCCCGGGCATTAATGCGCCGCAGCAGCAGCACTTCGCAGGCGATGCCGCTGTCCGCCTTTTTCCCAATCAGGCGGGCAGGAATCACCCGGCTGCGGTTCACCACCACCACGTCATGGGGCTGGATGAAGGACGGAAAATCAGCAAACATCCGGTGGGCAACAGCGCCGCTGCCTCTGTCGGCCACCAGCATGCGGCTGCCGTCCCGCTGCGCAAGAGGCGTTTGCGCAATCAGCTCCTCGGGGAGGTGATAGAAAAAATCACTGGTTTTCATCAAAAAAGGATGTTTGCGGGTCCGGGGTTTCCTGGGGCAGCATCAGCGTCCGCCCCAGGTGTTCATAGGCCGCCCTTGTGGCGACCCGGCCTCTGGGGGTGCGCTGGATGAATCCCAGCTGCAGGAGGAAGGGTTCATAGACGTCTTCGATGGTCAGGGCGTCTTCCCCGGTGGAAGCGGCCAGGGTGTCCAGGCCGACAGGGCCGCCGTCAAATTTGTCAATCATGGTTTCCAGCACATTCCGGTCCACCTTGTCCAGGCCCAGGGCATCGATCTCCAGCAGGTTCAGGCCTTCGTTGGCCACGGTCTTGGTGATCATGCCGTCCGCCTGTACCTGGGCATAGTCCCGGACGCGCTTGAGCATCCGGTTGGCGATGCGGGGGGTGCCCCGGCTACGCCTGGCGATTTCAATGATGCCCTCTTCTTCAGCCGGCATGCCCAGGATGGCGGAGGAGCGTTTGACAATCTGCGCCAGCTCCTCTGCAGAATACAGCTCCAGGCGGAACATCATCCCAAAACGGTCCCTGAGGGGGGCTGACAGCTGCCCTGCCCGGGTGGTGGCCCCCACCAGGGTGAAATGGGGCAGGTCCAGGCGCATGGAGCGGGCAGTGGGGCCTTTGCCAATCATGATGTCCAGGGCATAGTCCTCCATGGCGGGGTAGAGCACTTCCTCCACCGCCCTGGACAGGCGGTGGATCTCGTCAATAAACAGGATGTCGCCCGCATTCAGATTGGTCAGGATGGCAGCCAGGTCCCCGGGCCGGTCAATGGCCGGGCCGGAGGTGATGCGGATGTTCTGGCCCATTTCTGCCGCCACGATGCAGGCCAGGGTGGTTTTCCCCAGGCCGGGTGGGCCGTACAGCAGCATGTGGTCCAGGGCATCCCGGCGTTTCAAGGCCGCCTGGATGTAGATGCTCAGGTTTTGCTTGACCCCGTCCTGGCCGATGTATTCCCGGAGGGTGCGGGGCCGCAGGGACAGGTCATGGTCCCTGTCCTCATCCCGGTAGCCGGTCATCACAAAGCGATCGTCCTGCATGCCTTATCCTTTCATCATGGAGCGCAGCGCCTGGCGCACCAGCTCATCCGCGGGCAGGTCACCATCGGCCTGGTGGACGCGGGAGATGGCCAGGGCTGCTTCGGATTGGCTGTAGCCCAGGGCGGCCAGGGCCTGGATGGCTTCGCCCACTGCACCCAGCTGCTGGACAGCCGTGCCGGAAGGCAGCCGCGCCAGGCTGGAATTGACATCCTCTTTGCTCATGCGGTCCTTCAACTCCAGGGAGATGCGCTGGGCCGTTTTTTTGCCAATTCCAGGAGCCCTGGACAGCATCTGGATGTCTTCGGTGAGGATGGCCAGTGTGAGGTCCTTCAAGGGCATGCTGTTGAGCACATTCAGTGCGGTGCGGGGGCCGATGCCGGTGACGGTGTTAAGGTTCAAAAACATGCCCCGCTCCTCCCGGCTTTCAAAACCAAACAGCTCCATGGCATCCTCGCGGACGCTGAGCCAGGTATAGACCCGGACAAACTCGCCCTTGGGCGGGGTCATGGAGATGGCTGCCTGGGTGCACAGCACCTGGTAGCCCACGCCGTTCACGTTGAGAACCAGCTCGTTGCCTGTTTTTTCTGCCACCAGGCCTTCTAAAAAAGCGTACATGGACAATCCTCTATTTCATCAGGTGATTCCGGCCAAAGCGGCCGGCGTTGTAATGGGTGAGGGCGGCGGCCACAGCATCCGCTGCATCATCAGGCGTGGGGTGGACGGGCAGGTTCAGCAGCAGCTTGATCATCTGCTGCACCTGCATCTTCTGGGCTTTCCCGTAGCCCACCACCGCCTGCTTGATTTGCATGGGGGTGTACTCATACAGGTGTTCGGTGTACCGGGCACAGCGGGCCACGGCCACCCCCCGGGCGGCGCCCACAGTGAAAGCCGTTGTGACATTCTTGGCAAAGAACAGCTGTTCAAACACAATCTCGTCAGGCTTGTACAGGTTAATCAGGTCGGACACCGCCTGGTCGATTTCTGCCAGGCGGCGGGGGAAGGGGGTGTCAGGGGTGGTGATGATGACGCCGCACCCGATAAAAACCGCCTTGTTGCTCTGGCCCTCAATCAGCCCCCAGCCCATGGTGGCAAGGCCTGGGTCAATGCCTAAAATCCGCAAACCAGTGTCCTCATTTCGCTGCTATCTTAACGAGCCCTGTCCCTGCTGTCAATTGCCCCTTGGCCTGCGCAAGGCGGCGCCAGCCGCCTCCCGACGCGTCAGACCGGGCTTTTTTCGGCAACGTGGTACAGGGGGGGCTAAACCCCTATCAAGAGATTAAAATGGTTAGTAAATCTGTAGCAACAGCTGTTTGGCCACAGCCTGTGCAGCGCTTTTTTTCTTTACATAATGATTATCGTCTGTGACAAAAATGTTTACAATGTGTTTAGGTCTTACCCTTGAAGGGTAGGTCACATTTTGATAATATGTTGCCAACTATGACGAAGGAGGGTTGAATGAACAAGCGAATTATCAGCGTCCTGCTTGTGTTGTTCCTGCTGTTGCCATATGTTCACATCCGTGCGGAAGAACCGCACCTGATTATAAAAGAGTTCCCGGTCGTCCTGCGCCCCGGTAAGACCGAACTGTTCCAGTTTGAAGCTGCCCACGAAGGGCAGGGCAGCCTGTCCCTGCATGCCCAGGATAACCAGCAGCTGTTTGTGATTTTACAGACCATTCCCGTCAAGGAAGGCAGCAACACCTTCATGTGGGACGGCATGGACGACATGATGAAGCCGGTTGCGGAGGGCAGCTACCAATTGGTGCTGAGCGTGGGGGAAGACAGCCTCACCCACAGCTTCCATATCGGGCCCCCAAGCCCCCAGGTATCCCAGCTGCAGCTGCAGGACGCCCAGGTAACCCCGGGAGAGGACTGGAGCATGTCCGTCAATGTCAACATGCCCGGGGTGCTGGCCGTTGTGCTCCATATTGCGGATCAGCACATCAGCATTTTCAATGATACCATCAAGGAAGGCCTTACGAAGATCTCCTGGAATGGCAAGGTGGAGGACAAAGCACCGCCCCCCGGCCGCCACACCCTGTCCGTGGTGTTTCTGGACGAAACAGGCTTTGCTGCCAACCAGCAGCACATTGCCCTGGAGGTGACGGCACCCCCGGCAGCGGACAGCCCGCAGCCTGAAACACCTGAAACCGTGGCTCCTGTGCAGGATGACAACCAGCCTGACAGCAGCCCGACAGCCCAGGAAACCCCGGCAGCCAGCCCGGCGGATGACTACCATTATGCTGTGCCCACAAAGGAAGACGTGCCCGTTGAAGACTATGGCAAGGATTTTTGGCGGCTGCCGGTGGGGGATTATAACGAAGAGGCCATCTGGAAGGTGATGATGCAGCCCATCACCGTGCTGTTCGGCCGTGACCAGCGGGAAGTGTACAAACTGCGGGCCACCAGGGATGAAAGCACCAAGCGGGAAAACATCGTGGGCGAGGTGGGCTATGAATCCCAGGGCCTGCACATCCTGGAGAAATACGATGACGGCTGGTATTATGTGGAGGTGTACAACTCCTCCTACGGTCCGGACAACCGCACCCGCAGGGGTTACGGCGACACCGACGACCTGATCCGCGGCTACATCAAGGAAACCAAAACATCCCAGTTAAAAACAATCACCCCCCGGGACGACTACGGCATCCTGATTGACAAGCTCAAGCAGCGGATGTATGTCTTTCAAGACGGGAAAATCCTGACGGAGCTACTGATTTCAACCGGTGTGCCCACCAAAAAACAGCCCTGGAACGAAACCCCTTCAGGGGAATTCCTCATGGTCAGCCGGACGGGGGATTTCAACGCCGGCAACCTGGTATGCAGGATGGCCATGCGGATCAACGGCGGCGCCCTGATTCACGAGGTACCCTACATCCTTAACGAGCGCACCGGCCACTGGGATTATTCCTCCCAGGAAGCTCAGCTGGGCAAGAAGGCAAGCCATGGCTGCATCCGGGTGCAGCGCCTCAACAACAACGACGGCATCAACATGACCTGGCTGTGGAAGAACATCAAGGTCAACACCAAGGTGCTGGTATGGGACGACGACAACCGGTACTACGAGTATCCCGAAAGCAGCCTCCCCCTGTACTTCAATCCTACCGGCGGCAAGTATTACCACCTGGACCAGAACTGCCGCAGCATCAAGGACCGCTACCTGCCCCTGAAGGGTGAGCTGATTTATTCCGAACTGGACAACCATGCACACGCCAAGCTGACCCCCTGCCCATCCTGCAACCCGCCGCTGCGCAGCAGCCAGATTGACAAGATCAACAAGGACAACGGCTTTTAAGGAAGGCACCCAGGCATCCTGATCAGCCCCTGTTTGACCTGCGAGGGCGGCAATGATAAGATGCCAGGTGGTGGAAAGAACAGCGCCGGATTCGGCGCTGCAATTCAAGCGGAGGAGGTCAGGACATGCTGTTTTCAAGCCTGACTTTCCTTATCTGGTTCCTGCCCCTGGTCCTCATCATCCATTTCGTATTGCCCCAAAGGCTGCGGAATGGATTTTTGTTGCTGGCCAGCCTGTTTTTCTACGCCTGGGGGGAGATTGCCTACCTGCCGCTGATCCTCGTGATCCTGATCCTCAATGTGCTCTTTGGCATCCTCATCGACCGGAGCAGTGGCCGCCTGCGGAAAGCCCTGATGATCCTGGCGGTGGTGTTCAACATCGGCACCCTGGTCTTCTACAAGTACAGCGGGTTTCTGATGGGGGTGGTGGGCTTGGCCGCCTATGCGCCGTCTGTCACCATGCCCCTGGGCATCAGCTTTTTCACCTTTCAGATCACCGGGTACATCATCGATGTTTACCGGAAAAAAATCCCGGCCGAAAAAAACATCATCAGCGTGATGACCTTCATCGTGCTGTTCCCGCAGCTGATTGCCGGCCCCATTGTGCTGTACACCCATGTGCGGGATGAATTACGCAGCCGGACCATCACCCTGGAAGGCCTTGAACGGGGAATGACCGTCTTTATCGCAGGCCTGGCAGCCAAGGTGCTTTTGGCCAACCCCCTGGGCGCCCTGTATCAGGACATCCTGGGCACGCCCACAGCCAGTGCACCCGCCATGTGGCTGGCCACCTTGGCCAGCGTGCTGCAGCTCTATTTTGATTTTGCAGGCTATTCCAGCATGGCCATCGGGATGGGCCAGATGATGGGCTTCCGCTTTCCCCAGAACTTCAACCACCCTCTCTCCGCACGCTCCATGCGCGATTTCTGGCGCAGGTGGCACATCACCCTCAGCGCCTGGCTGCGGGACTATGTATATGTGCCCCTGGGCGGCAGCCGCAAAGGGGAGGGGCGCACCATCTTCAACCTGTTCATCGTGTGGTTTTTGTCCGGTTTCTGGCATGGCGCAGACTGGAACCACATCCTGTGGGGGCTGTGGTTTTTTGTGTTCATCTCCCTGGAGCGCACCCGCTTCGGCACCTTTATCGAAGCGCGGCCGCGGCTGGGCCTTCTGTATGCGCAGTTTGTGTTTTTTCTGAGCTTGCCGCTGTTCTCCTACAGCAGCCTGGCAGAATCCGGCCGGCATTTTGCAAGGATGTTTTC
>Ga0123334_1004763_pt1 | contig 13549 bp, 11 predicted proteins | sample BiotimSIPDNA_FD_89706 | JGI IMG/M metagenome (GOLD analysis project Ga0123334, IMG submission 89706) | Anaerobic biogas reactor microbial communites from Washington, USA - Biogas_R1 time_0 SIP DNA | ecosystem: Engineered > Bioreactor > Anaerobic > Unclassified | place: Washington, USA... | reverse complement strand
GAACTGGACACTACAAAGAACGAGCTAACGCAGCTCAAGGAACAGCACATTGCAGCCACTGGAGAACTGGACACTACAAAGAACGAGCTAACGCAGCTCAAGGAACAGAATCTAACAACCACCGAGGAGCTGGATTCCACAAAGAACGAGCTTGCTCAGCTGAATGAGAAGTACCAGTCAACGACCGAGGAGCTGGACTCCACAAAGAACGAGCTGGCCCAGGTGAAGGAACAATACTTCAGCACCAGTACGTCCCTGGACCAGACCGCGCAAGATCTATCGGCGGTCAGGGCCGACCTCGGAGCTAAGGACCAGTCCCTTGTAGAAGCCCTGTCCACGATAGAGGCCTTGAAGGGGACCCTGACAACCAAGGTAATGGAGCTGAACGATCGTACCGCCGAGCTAGAGAGCCGTCAACAGGCAGCCCTCAAGGCCAACGAGGAACTGTCCCGTCTACACGAGGAGCTCAGCACCAAGGCGGCGGTGATAGAGGCGGAGCGCGTCGCGTCATCCAAGGAGGTGTCCCGCCTGAAGGCCATCATCGATGGCATGCGCACCGGAGTGGCGGTCATATCTTCAGATGGGAAGATCCTAAGAAGCAATCCTGCCCTTCGCAACTTGTTGGGCACAATGGAACTGGAGGGCCGTCCTGCGAACGATGTGCTTCCTGACCTGGACCTCGGCCGGGCGGATTTCCGTACCTCCGTCGCGGAGGGTGTAGAGTTCGGTGTCAGCCGATCATTCGTTGTCGATCCCGAAGGAGGAAAGGGAACTGTTCTTACCTTCTCGCCACGACCGGTCATCCCCAAAATTCTGCCAGCTGTAGTAGAGAAGGCCCCTGAGCCGCCCAGCCCCACAGCTGCCTTGGACGATCCGCTCACAGCGATACTGGGCAGCGTGTCCTTGGCCAAGGAGTACGTCATACCTGAGGGGCGGATGTACGGGATGCTCAAGCAGATAGAGACCGCCACCAACACCGCACGCAACAAGCTTATGGGGGTGAACGACGAGCCCACCTCGCTGGTCAAGGGAAAGGGGAAGGTCCTCATACTTGATGATGACGAGAGCGTGCTGGAGACCATAGGGGACCTCCTGCAGTACTTGGGCTACAAGGTGGAGATCGCCCGTGACGAGGAAGAGGCCATAATCCTATGCAAGCAGGCTGTGGATATCCACGAGCCCTTTGACATGGTCATCATGGACTATGTCAACGGCGAGGGCACACCTGGACAGCAGGTGGCGAACAGGATCTGGGAGCAGATCCCGCAGGCCCGTCTCATCGCCACCGGCCCCAAGGGAGATATGCCTCCCGCCGAGGAACTGGAGTCGCAAGGGTTCTCGGCAAGGCTCCTCAAACCCTATCTTGGAGACCAACTGTCACGAGTGATGGCCGAGGTTATGTCTAGAAAGTGACCTTTCCAAGTGGGAATGGCCTCCGGGGCTGAGACATCCCCTGAGCCCTGAAACTCCTTTATTCATCCATTTTTTCGTCAGAAGACAATGGGGGCAATCCTTTCACACCTACCCATGACCGTGATTGAGCCTGAAGGCGAAATGTTATTGACCAAGGTCATTGCTGACGCCTCCTCATGAAGGCAGGCGTGATCGCCGTCCAGGGAGCTTTCCCTGAGCATGTGCGGTCCTTGGAGAGGGCTGTTGCGAACAATGGGCGTAGAGGCAGCGTTATCACCGTCAGGCGACTGGAGGAGCTGGAGCAGGTCTCCTGCCTCATAATACCGGGCGGGGAGAGCACTGCCATCTCCAAGCTATTGAGCCGTCATGGTCTACATGACCAAATTGTCAACAGGGCGAGGGAGGGCATGCCCATCATGGGTACCTGCGCAGGATGTGTACTTCTGGCCAAGGAGGGCGACGACGAAGTGCACAAGACCGGGACGGAGCTTCTTGAGCTTGTGGACATTGCCGTTGACCGTAACGCCTTCGGGCGGCAGAGGGAGAGCTTCGAAGCTCCCTTGGAGGTAAAAGGATTGGACGCACCCTTTCCCGGAGTGTTCATCCGCGCACCTGTAATAAATAGGATCTGGGGCAGGTGCGAGGTCCTATCGACCCATGCAGGCAGGATAGTTATGGTGCGACAGGACAACCTCATCGGGCTGAGCTTCCACCCGGAGCTGTCCGAGGACTCCCGGATCCACGAGATGCTTCTCGGCCTTCTATGATATCATCACAAGTGGATGGCTTCGATTATCTCCTGGAGGCGGCTCATGGAATGCCCCTCCTCCACCACTGTGCCCGTCACCACAATATTGGCTCCCGCAGCCTTGACCCGGGCCGCGGTCTCCGCATCCCTGATGCCCCCACCCACTAGGAGAGGGACATCGATGGCTGCGCGCACTGCCCTGATCATATCCTCAGGGACCGGTTCCGGGGCTCCGCTTCCCGCCTCCAGGTATACGTACCGCATACCCAGGAATTGCGCCGCAAGAGCGTAGGCCACGGCGGTCTTGGGGCTGTCCCGCGGTATCACATCAGCCTGCCCCACTTCCCCCACCTTCATTCCCGGGGCCACGATGATGTAGCCCATCGACAAGGGCTCCAGCTTCAACATCTTGACGACAGGGGCTCCCTGCACCTGCTCCCCCATTACCATTTTCAGGTTACGGGAGTTCAGCATGCTCATGAAATAGATGGCATCCGCATGTGGCGATATGGCGTGAGCCCCTGATGGGAAGTAGATGACCGGAACATCGACGTTGGCCTTTATGGCCCGCACTGTCTCGTCGAGATTCTGCTGGGTAACATCGGTCGATCCTCCTACCATGATGGCGTCTGTGCCCAGCTGGCACGCCTCCTTACCGATGCTTCCGGCCTGGGAGGGTTCCTGCTTGGCAGGATCGATCAGGGTCATATGCAGACTGCCCTTTGTGAGCTTGTTCCTAAGCAACTCATCGACGGTCATAACAACAAACCTCCTAGCAAGAACGCCACCAGTGCCATCAACATTCCGTACTTGGCCCAACGCTGCCCCTGCTTGGGATTTCGGAAATGAACAATGGAGCAGTATATAAAAATTGCATCCGCGAACAGCACCGCCACCAGATACGCCAGGCCGAAGCGGCCGGTGATGAACGGCTCGAAGGACAGCAGCACCGCCACCAGGAAGGCCGCGCTGGCCACCGCCCCCGCCTTCCTCGCCCCTATGGTCTGGGGCAGGGTCCTCCGGTCGAAGTCCGAGCTCATGTCCTGGACGTCCTTGACTATCTCCCTCCCCAGGGTCGCCAGGAAGGCCATGAAGGCGAAGGCCACAGTAGCCTCTATCCTGCCTGTAACCGCTCCTCCCAGGAGGAAGAGCGCGCCTGTCAGCCAGGCTATGGAGAGGTTGCCGGCGAGCCCCATCTTCTTGGTCCTGAGTTCATATGCCAGCATGATGGCAACTGCCGACACCACGATGAGGAACGAGGCCACGTCCCAAAGCAGGACGGAGAGGGCCAGGGAGAGGATGAACGCAGCGATGGAGATGTTCCGCGCTGTCTCGGGTCTCATCCTTCCAGAGGGCAGAGGCCGCTCAGGATGGGCAAGCTTGTCCACATCCCGGTCCAAATAATCGTTGAGGGAGTTGCCCCCGATGATGAACAGGAACACCACGCCGGAGGAGATCAGGATGACCATGGGGTCGTCCACAATGTTCGTCCCCGCCGCCACCAACATGGCCAGGAGGAGGCCCACCACCCCCATGATGCAATTGCCCACTCGGAACAGCTGGATGAACCGGTTCACAGGGGCCCGATTAATAAGGTCAATATAATAACCCTTCGTCAGGGGCCAGGCCGCCTGAAGGCCGCTCCGAACTGCCTCTCCTCAAGCTCGATCATGGCCTTTGCGCTTGAGGATATGCGGCGAACCGAGTGACGGCACTGGGGGCCGCAGGGGACCGAGAAGGCCCTATCGTTTCGTACCGGCCAGTACTTTATCCTATGTCCATTGTAAAGGAAACGGATCTCCAGGAACATGTTCTCATAGGCGTCGCAAGTATCTCCGGGAGCGTCCGCCGCCTCCGCCCGGTATATCTGGACCATGGTCTCGCCCTCCTCTGTTAGACGGCGGCATAGACCACGGACGTACCAGGTGTTGAACTCCATCCTGGCCAGGGTCTTGGCCGCTCTTTCCGGCTCGGTCCTCCTTATGCCTCCCAGGGGTGAGGGCTCATACTCCGCCCACATCTCCTTGGGGCTCAGGGCCTGAGCCAGGGTCACATCGTTGCCTGCGGACAGCGCTTCCTCCATCAGGACCTGAAACCGCTCCTTGCCAAGAGGTGACAGGTTGGGGCTCCTGTAGGGATTGCTCTCCTCCTCGGCCTTGTGCTCGATGAGCATCCATCGGCGGGTCTCTTGGTCAAGCTCCTCGTACAGCATATCACTATCCTCAACGGACCAGGAATAATAGAAACTTATCCTGGGATTTGACGACCCATTCGGTTATCTTCCATGCTCCTTTGTTCATAAGGGTTATATTCTGAATAGGTGTAATGAGAAATGATGCTAGCCAATGATATCACGGCCGATGTGGAGCTGGTCCGCTCGATGGTGGCGAAATATTTCTCCATCTACGATGTGAAGGTCAGCTACGAGTCCGTGAAGATGCTGGTCCGACCCGACGAGACCATGCTGGAGTCGAACTTCGAAAGCCTTCGCCAGGACATGAAGGCCAAGGGGTTCGTGCCCATCATCAGTTATTCGGGAGGGGAGCACGCCGTCACCGTTATGCGCCTTCCCCAAGGAAAGAAGCGCAACTTGTGGATCAACCGTTCCCTGCTCGTGATCACCTTCCTGACCACCACCCTGGCAGGCATGCTGCTGTGGTCCGACTACTCTGGCTCTCCTGAGTTTCTCACCGTGGATAACATCCTGAACGGGGCGGTGTTCTTCGCCATCCCCCTCATGGCCATCCTGGGCATCCACGAGCTGTCGCACTACTTCATGTCGAAGCGACACAAAGTGGACGCTTCCCTGCCTTACTTCATCCCATCCATTCCCCCGTTCGGAACGTTCGGGGCGTTCATCTCCATGCGCGACCCCATGCCTAGCCGCCGGGCCCTGGTGGACATAGGCATCGCCGGTCCCCTGGGCGGCCTGGCTGTCACCATACCGGTGGCACTAGTAGGGTTGTTCCTGACCGCGAACGGTCATGCGGTGGAGGGCACTATCGGGCAGGCGGGAGCTATGTATGTCGTCATCCAGCCCCTGTACCAGCTCCTCTCCCTTCTGGTGCCCATGGCTGACAACATGGCCCTGCATCCCACCGCCTTCGCGGCGTGGGTGGGCTTTTTGGTTACCGCGATAAATTTGCTGCCGGTAGGCCAGCTTGACGGCGGGCACGTGGCCCGCGGTCTGCTGGGAGATAAGGCCAAGTACCTGGGGTATGCGACGTTCATCGCCCTGATACTGGTCGCGATGCTGTATGACGGATGGTTCCTCTTCGCCCTCCTGGTCTTCTTCCTGGGCCTGAACCATCCCGCGCCCCTGAACGATATCAGCAAGCTGCCCAAGCGCACCTTGGCCCTGGGCACAGCTGGCTTATTGCTTCTCACAGTGACCTTCGTTCCCCAGCCCATCATAATGGTGACGCCTGACTACTCATTCGAGATGACCGCCCTGGGTGGCAACAACACCACCGTGGCCGCTGGTGGGATGGCCGTTTTCCAGGTGTTCATCAACAACACCGGTAACATCGATAACGATCTGAGGCTGACCCTGGAGGATGTACCGAGGAACTGGTCAGCGTCATTGTTCCTGTCCAACTCCTCGGCCGTGGATGCCACCAACGTCCTGGACCTGAGCCTGGATTACAAGACCAACGCCACGGTCATCGTGCAGGTGCAGCTCCCAGGAGACCTGTCCGAGATCACGCGTGACATCTCCCTCGTGGCCAAGGGCACAGGGGCGGAGAAGGTGCAGGTGCTCACTGTCAGCGTCGTCTGAAGATGCAGTAATGGCGGTCCAGGGACCGATGCACCTTCTGCTGGTGGGTGTGGACCAGGTCCAATCCTTTAAGCTGCTGGGGGCAGGGACGGGGCAGCACCATTCCCGCCCGGGACCCCTGGTCCAGCACCGATGCCATGGAGGTCAATGCCCGGTCGTAAAGCTCTCCCAACGGTTCCCTCCGCGTGCTGGTCGCCCGCCCGTAGGGGGGGTCCGTGGCCACCGCGTCCACCTTTCCGAACCTGCCTTCGATATCTCCGATGTCCGCCACCTCCATGCAATCATACGGGAGGCCGAAGTGCTCCAGGTTCTTCATGCAGCCCTCCACCATCTCCGGGGATATGTCCGATCCGCAGGCCCTTACTCCTATGGAGGCCGCTTCGATGAGCACACCACCGGTTCCACAGAAAGGGTCCAGGAGCCGCTCGCCCCTCTTAACAAGAGTCATGTTGACCAATGCCCGAGCATAGCGTGGATGAAGGGAAATGGGGGAGAAAAAGGGGCGTTCTGCCACCTTGCGCTTCTCGAACGCGGAGCGGTCCACCTCCGCTTCACATATGTAGATATGGGCCATGTCCGAGATCATTATCCTAACGTCCACATCGGGATGGGACAGGTCCACCTTCCTGCCCTTAGCGACCACGCCCCCCACCTCAGCGGCCAGCCTTCCAAGGTCAAGGTCTTGATGCTGTCCCTGGAACCTCTTGGCCCGAACGGCGACGGAGCCAGGAGGGAGATCGATACTTTTCGCGAAGGCGTGCACCTCCTCCACTGGACAGGATCCCAGATGCCTGCCCAATCGGTGCGTCAAAGCCAGGCGGGTAGCTATCCCTGCGATCCTGTCGCTCTCCAGCCCGAAGATGCCGTACCCCGGCCCGTACGCGGTGGCGGTAAAACCATCACACTCTGCGGTGCAGCTGCCGAAAGCATCCGCGAACGGCAGGGTCGGATGCTCCCCTGAAAGTTCAAAAAAATAGGGAATGAGGCTCATGCCCTCCCTCCTTCATGGGAGAGCAAGGCCGTTCTACCATGCTCAGTCTCTGACGCCCTCTTCGCCAACGCTTATGACCGCCTCGGCCTCGGGAAGGTTAGGGGAGTCAATTAACCTTGCTATGCGCTTACCTCCCTTGCTCTTCCTCAGGTACAGACGGTAGGTGGCAGCATGTCCGACGATGTGGCCTCCAATAGGTCGGGTCGGGTCCCCGAAGAACGCGTCAGGCTTGGCCGATACCTGGTTGGTAACGGCGATCACCGCGTTGTTCAGGTCGGCGAACCGTAGGAGGTCGTGCATGTGCTTGTTAAGGTTCTGCTGCCTCTCGGCCAGTGCCCCCCTTCCAACATACTCCGCACGGAAGTGGGCTGTAAGCGAGTCGACTATCATCAGCCGCACGTTGAGATCGTGGGCAAGGTCCTGCGCCTTCTCCACCAGTAGCATCTGGTGATGGGAGTTGAACGCTCTCGCCACATGGATCTTCTTCAACGTCTCCTCTGGATCCATGTCCAGGGCAGCTGCCATCTGGACGATCCTCTCTGGGCGGAAGGTGTTCTCGGTATCGATTATGAACACGTTGCCGTCAAGGCCTCCATCCTCCACCGGACGGCCGGCGTTCACGGCCAGCTGGAAGCACATCTGGGTCTTCCCACTTCCGAACTCACCGAAGAACTCGGTGATGGACTGGGTCTCCAGACCTCCCCCCATCAGCTCATCGAAGGCCTTCGAACAGGAGGTCAGCTTGTGGATGTTCCTCCTTCTCTCCAATATCAGGTCTCCGGTCTCAAACCCTCCGACGTCCGCGGCCTGCTTGGCTGCTGCGATGATCTTCACCGCTGTGCTCTCCCCTATCTCTGCTACCTCAGATAGCACCTTGGGGGATTCCACTGCTATAGCCATCAGGTCGACATAGCCGGCATCACGCAGCTTCTCTGCAGTTGCGGGTCCTACTCCAGGCAACTCTTCTATGCTGTTTGCGGGCAATTATGCTCACCTTATCCCAACCAAACTCCCTCGAACTATAAAAGCACCCCCCCAGTTGGTCGAAAGTACCATCTAACAATTGAAGGCCAGCATCAAGAAAAGGGACCGAAAAACGAAAGCACCGAGGTCAATATGCTGCCTCAGAGCATTTCTTATAAAAATATTACATGGTCGACAGTCCGGTCATATTCCCATGTGATTTTGGTCGAGAGCCCACCACTTTCACTCTCATGAGCTTCAAGCGGTTGTTAGTGTGTGCATCGTCCCATTACGATTCAAACCACATCATGTACCTTCGATCCCACCTTTCTCACCCTCCAGGGCGGACCATTTATCAGCATCATGAACTGACCACTAGCGGTCTCCAGTTATTACCGCCCTTGAAAAGTTTTATTATACGATTGTTCTTAGGGAACTGCCATCAGGGAGCTTCGAAATGGCCCGAAAGAAGAGAAAGGAAGAGAAGGAACCGGAATACGAGTGGGTCCCTCCAGAGTTCGATGAGAAAGCCTTTCTCGTTAAGGACATTGTAGGAACCAAGGCCTTGATGCTGACCGCGATCATAGCCGGAGCGTTCGGGGTCGTGGCCGCGCTGGTCGGCAATGTCTTGGGCGTGATATTCGGCCTCATAGTGTATTTGATAGGGGCTGTCACCCTCAATTACGTGCTGAGGTACATGAAGATAAGCATGAGCGACATTGACAAGAAGACCATGATCGGTAACCTTGCCCTGTACATGCTACTCTCCCTGGGAATCTGGATATTGTTGCTCAACGAGCCGTTCATCTGAACGGCGCTCAGATCTCCCAACTCATTCTTTTATCCAATAATGCGGATAGCAAGGGTCGGTTCTCCTCTATCAGCACCTCTTCCCCCATCCGCACTTCCGCGGACATCTTTTTTCTTATGTCGCTGCCCAACGCGGCCGTCGATAGCTTAGCCCTGACCAGGTCGTCCGCCGAAGGGTAGTCCCGGGGAGCCACCACTGTCCAATGGCCATCCTCTAGGAAAGGGCGGCTTAGGCCATCGTTCCCCCATCGCTCCAAGAACGAGGAGGCGTTATCGATCCACGCCGGTGGGCCTGAGTGCCTCCTTCCTCTTGATAGGACAAGCTCTTCCAACTCCAGAATGAAGCTGAGGTCCTCGGCAACATGGAAGGCGCGGTCTATGACCCTGAAGTCATGAGACGCCAGGAGAGCGCGGAGGCCGTCGAGGCTCCTTCTGATCTGAGGGTAGAGGTTGTCATCGATCAGGGACGGCCTCTCCATGCTTACCAGAAGCACCCCGCTCCCCCGCTCTTCCAGCATCGCTTTCACCGATCGCAGTTCCAACGGCTCGCGCCTTCGGGGGAAGAAGAACCGCTCGGACGGCTCTTTCAAGTATGCTCGTGCTGCGAAGATGAACAGTGCCAGGCAGTTCGGGGACAGCGCTGAGGCCACGTTCCTTTTACTGTCCACAGGATCGTAGAATATGAACGGCTCATCGAACTTCTTTGTACCCTTCTTCTCCAGCCATATGGCAGTGCCCCTGGCCCAGCCCTCACTGGCCTCCAGCACCTCCCTGAAGGTATCATACCTCATCACCAGCAGCTCCAGGAGATAGCCGGAGAAGCCCTGCACCCTGGCCTCGGCCCCGTACACGCCGATCCCCTTGGCGAACTGCTTCAACAAGCGGACCTCTCCCTTCTGTCCCTCCCCTAGATGGGACTGAACGTATTTGGTGTGGAAGGGGGTGCGGTCCACCGCGGACCTTAGCAAGGCCGTGTCGGTTATCTGGTAGCAGGGAACGAGGTCCACCTCCAGATCATCCCACTTACCATGCACATAGGGGTGCTCGGCATAGCGCTCCTCGTGGACGCTCAGGATCCTCTTGCCTATAGCCAGACCAGCCGCTTCCAACCGTGCGCGAGGAATGGTTTCTGGGAAGAGGATGAATATGTCGATATCCGGCTCCCGAAGGAAAGTGTCCTTGGCCACCGAGCCCACCAGGGTCACCCTCAGTTCGAGGCCTTCCTTGTCGGCCTCTTCCTTCGTCCTTGCCAGCAGGGAGTTGACGCTCCTCTGTATCGCCTTCCTTCTTTCTGGCGTGGGCGATATCTTCTTTAGAACATCATCCTCCAGGACCATGATGGCAGGATAACCGTTTCCAGAAAAAGGCTTTTGCTCTACGGAGCTAACATCGACAATGCCGCATTTAAGAGCGGGCCCGGGCCCAATGAGAGCATGGCTTCGGGGACAGAGCTCCAACGATCATCTGCCACTCCATGTTCTCATATGGTAGACAAGATGCGGGTACATTCCATCATCTTCATTTTTTTCCGAACGGGGCGAAGGAAGGGCACCAAAAAGATATGACCCCTGACGGCCTTATCGAAGGCAGGTAATCGGTATAGAACTCGTGAGCGAAAACAGCGGAGAGCGGATTATCATAATCTCCCCGCGATAGGCTTTAAGGAGGTACGAGCATGTTAGATCTTAAGAGTGTGAACTTTGACCGTGTTCTAAGAAGATACGATATCCAGATGGAGTCCAAGGAGTCACCTGAGGAGCTGGCGGCGAGAATGGTGCCTAAGGACCCCTACCTCCGAAAGGTGGTCGAGGATGTCGTTTTCATGCGCTCTAAGAACATCACGGAGAATGTGGCCTCGGCCCTGAAGAACTATAGTCCAGAGGAGGTGATCGAGCAAGGCCTCATCAAGGGTATGGACATAGTGGGTGAGCTATATGGAAGGGGCATCTACTACCTTCCGCACGTGATGGTGGCCGCCGAGGTCATGGACAAAGGGGTGAAGCTGTGCGAGTCCCAGATGCAGGGGGCACGCGAGACACGAGGCAAGGTGGTTATGCACGTGGCCGAAGGAGACCCCCACGACATCGGCAAGAACATAGCTGCCGTGCTCCTGAAGTCCAACGGCTACACTGTCGTGGACATGGGGAGGGATGTATCCATACAGGACGTCATAACCACCGTGGAGAACGAAAAGCCGGCGATATTGACCGGCACCGCGCTCATGACCACCACCATGTCCGCGTTCCCCAAGATCTCCGAAAAGCTTCGGGAGCGGGGGATCAACATCCCCTTCATATGCGCGGGCGGGGCGGTGAACCGTGCGTTCGTGGAGTCCTATCCCATGGGGGTGTTCGCGGCCAAGGCCATACAGGGTCCGGCCCTGGCCAATAAGACCATGGAGGGTTACGACTGGAGGCGTCTCCGGGAGAACTGGGATAAACTTACGGCAGCTAAGGAGTAGGAGGCATCAAAATGGCTATCAAGAGATACACGAGGATGGAGTACGGATCCCCGGACGAGATGGTGTTTGGTGAGGCCAGGTATCCCGTCTCCTATGGTCTGGGGCAGACAGTGGGAGCGGGTGTCGTGGTCCCGGAGATCAACTTTGCCCCCCGGCCGGGCGCGGAGAAGAGTCCTGAGTCCCTCAGGAGGGAGTACGTCGACTACATAACCAAGGACATACTGGACAGGGCGATCACCCTGGGCTTCCCCACGGTGCAGCTGGAGAACGAGCACATCTTCCAGATGGTCAACGAGCCTCAGAGGTACGAGAAGCCGGTGGTCGCAGGCCAGAAGGAGATGATGCAGAACTACCATGATGAGTATGGAATCGCTCTATCCATCCGCCATACAGTTGCCGACCCCCGACTAGCGGAGGAGGGTCTGCGCATCGACATGGACAAGAAGCACAGTTATCCAGAGAAGTGTGTGGAATCGATCGAGGTCGCGGCCGAGAACGGGGCGGATCTGCTCTCCATCGAGTCCACGGGGGGCAAGGAGGTCGCCGACTACGCTATCCTGCGCCAGGACATCCGTGGGTGGTTGTTCGGCATCGGCTACCTCGGCTCCATCGACATGGCGTGGATATGGCCCCAGATCGTCGACATCGCCAAGAAGAACAAGGTCCGTGCCGGTGGGGACACCAATTGCGCAGGCGCGAACACCTCTATGTTCATGGCTGGCGGTTACCTCGACCGGGACATCCCCCGCACCTTCGCCGCGGTCACCAGAGCCATCGCCTCCGCCAAGACCCTGGTGGCGTGGGAGTGCGGGGCTACCGGCCCCGATAAGGACTGCGGATACGAGGGCCCCATCGTCAAGGCCATCGCTGGTAAACCCACGGCCCAGGAGGGTAAGAACTGCCAGTGCGCCCACGCTGACCTCATGGGAAATCTCATAGCTCAGGTGTGCGACCTGTGGTCCAACGAGTCCGTGGAATACCACCCCGAGTTCGGCGGATCGTCCGTTCAGTGCTGGCTAGGCTCCATAGGATATGAGGCCGCCCTTATGAACATGGCCAAGCAGCTGAAGCAGGACCGGCTCCTCCGTGACCTGTACATGGCCACGGACCGGTACCGCAGTCCGGAGGCTTTCATCCTGGCCTATGATAATGCCTACAAGATCGGTCAGGCCATAGTGGAATATGGAAACGATATCTACCTCCGCTCCAAGGCTGCAGGCATGACCGCGGCCAGGCTAATCGAGGAGGAGAACAAGGCAGGTAAGCTGAGATTATCCAAGCACGAGCAGGACATGCTTCGTCGCATCATCACCGACCTGTCAGCCCTACCTGATGAGGAAGGTCTCTTCCAGGAGATGTGCCTCAAGGCCTACAAGGACGTCCCCCTATTCAATCCAAAGAACTATGAGATGTAAGCAGGTCGAGATGGAGCGGACCCCATCAAAGCATAGGCCGGTCCCATGCCCCACTAATTCAGAAACAGAACGGTAGATCAGAAAGAAGGAAAGTATAGGGGAGGGCTGACCCCTCTCCTATTTTTATTTTAAAATGTTCTTCTGCAGCTCCTTCACTTTGAAGACCTTCTCGGGGCAGACCCTCTCGCAGCGCAAGCAGGCGGTTCCGTTGCATAGGTCGGAGGCGATCCTCATGTTATACGTATCGCCCATGGGGGTCATGGTGATGGCGTTCTCGGGGCAATCATCGACGCACTTGCTGCAACCGATGCAACCCTCGAACGATCCCTCCATGAAGATGCCTATGTCCCTGAGGACCCTCAGTCCCTTGTAACCTAGATCGGGTATGTCCCTGAGCACGGTACGAGTGACCTGGGCATCCTTGATCTTCTCCGGCAGGGGCTGGATGTCCTGGAGGCCCAGCATCATGTTGTACATCTCCATAGGCATTCCCTCGGTCCAATATGCCAGCTCCTGAATGAACACGGTCTCGAACACCTTGTCGGTGGCGAACATGACGTGGTTGGCACGTATGGAGTTGGCCAGCGACTGCAGGTTGTCCAACAGTCCGGGGTCCCGGACCAGGTCCAGGGCCAGGGCCAGAGAGGTGTTCCCGTACTGGAAGATCTGACCGCAGGACGGAGGTAGCAGTCCTACCCTCTGCGCCTTGTGGGCGTCCACGTACGTACCAGACGCCCCGCTCATGTACATGATGTCCAGTTCCTCGAACTTGAGCCCCGCGTGCTCCAGCAAGGTGAAGTGACCGGCCCTCATGGCACCGAAGGTCTTGGAGGCCTCGACAATATCGTGCTCGGTGAGTATAACCCCATCCTGAAGGTGGAGCCTGCCATCGACGGTGTTGATGTGAGGCATCTTTATCAGGCCGTTGCTCAGACCCTCTGCGATGGCCGCGATGACACCGGTACCGGTG
>Ga0123334_1004758_pt1 | contig 13556 bp, 13 predicted proteins | sample BiotimSIPDNA_FD_89706 | JGI IMG/M metagenome (GOLD analysis project Ga0123334, IMG submission 89706) | Anaerobic biogas reactor microbial communites from Washington, USA - Biogas_R1 time_0 SIP DNA | ecosystem: Engineered > Bioreactor > Anaerobic > Unclassified | place: Washington, USA... | reverse complement strand
GGCGGCAATCATCTGGTCGCACTCTTCCAAGCTGCTTGCCATCGGTTTTTCGACGATGACATGCATGTTGTTCATAAGAGCCTCTACAGCCACCTTGGCATGGAGATTCGGCGGCAGGCAGATGCTTATCGCATCCAGTGATGCTTCGTCGACCATGGTCTGAACATCTCTGTACGCCTTTGCTTCCAGCTTTTTCTCGGTGATCAAGGCCTGGGCCTTCTCTACAAAGGTGTCGCAGACGGCTGTCACCTCACAAAGCGACCCAAACTGGAGAAAACTGTCGATATGTACTGCGGCGATTGCTCCCGCTCCCACTATTCCAATACGAATCATACTCCCTCCTCCTTAATTCTGGTCGCAAGCTTTTGGGCGGTGAGAGCCAGCTCCATGATGTGCAAGGTGTACTGTTGGGAAATTGCAAACTCGGTGCCGTCCAGACAGTCGCGGATGAAACGGCCGAAGAACGGGAACCCGACGGTATTGTTTGCATCGTAGCAGAACTCGCCCTTGCCATTGGCCATATACACCATGTTGGGCGTATCCGACCGTCCAAGGTCTACATATTTTCGTAACTCGATATGTCCCTCGGTGCCCAATATGATCGTCCTTCCATCCCCCCAGGCACGAAGCCCGTCGGCGGTGAACCAGTCGACCCGGAAATATCCGCTGCTCCCATTGTCGCAGAGCAGGGATGCATCTCCAAAGTCTTCAAAATCCGGATGATCGGGATTGTGGTAATTTGCAACCTTGCTTGCCAGAACCCGGGCATGCTTTGCATTGCCATAGTGAAGGATCTGGTCGATCTGATGGCTTCCAATATCAGTGAGGATGCCCCCGAACCGTTCTTTCTGGAAGAACCATGCCGGACGGCTGCCCTTATTCAACCGATGAGGGCCCAGAACAATGGTTTGCACAACCTTCCCGATAAATCCTTCTGCAATGAGGTTGTCGGCAAAGCCGGCGGCTTCGACATGAAGGCGCTCACTGAAATAGATGCCAAAGCGCTTGCCGCTGAGTTCGACAGCCGAACGGACCGCCTCAAGTTGATCGAGGTTGGTCATGGCGGGCTTGTCGGAGAAGGCATGCTTGCCCGACATCAGGGCCTTGGTGATGATGCCGCTCCGATCGGACGGAATGGCAGCTGTAGCCACCAAATCAATGCCGGGATTGTCAAAAATCGCCGCTTCAGAGCTTGCCACCTTGGCAGAGGGGAAGGCTTTCACGAACGCTGCAAGTTTCTCCTGGTCGGGATCGTAGACATGGGTGACCATCGCCCCTGCCTCCACAAGACCGTTGCACATGCCATAGATGTGGCCGTGGTCGAGCCCGATGACCCCGATGGTAAACTCACCGGGATTACATACCAGGTTCTTTGCCCCGACCGGGGCATACATCTGTCCATCTTTACGCTGCATATCGGCATGCCTCCTATACAATCATCTTGGGAAGCAAGGTGACGATGGGTGGAATGAAGAAACTCAGAAGCACCACGACCAATACCGTCACAATGAAAGGAATAAGGGGTTTTACCGCTTTATCGATTGGCAGGTTGGCTACACCGCAAGCAACAAAGAGGAACGAGCCGACCGGCGGGGTGATGGCTCCGACCTGCATCAGGATGACCATCACCACCCCGTAGTGAATAGCGTCGAAACCAAAGGCATTGCCGATTGCAAGCACCGTAGGGGCAAGCATTGCGATGAGCACGGTGGGATCGAGGAACATACCCAGGATGAAGATGACCACCATGAGGAACATGGTACCGGTCATGGGGCTGCCGATGGTATTGACCACAAAATTCAACACTTCGTTCTGGAAGCGCATGCGTACCAGAACGTTCGAGAGCGCTGCCGCAGAAGCGATGGTGATCATGACGATGGCGGTGGTGTGCGCACTGCTGATCAAGATGTCAGGCAAGTCCTTCATGTTCAGCTTCTTGGAGATGATGAATCCATAAATCAGGCCATAGGCAATTGCGATGACACCGGCTTCGGTTGCCGTCACGATGCCGGTTACAATACCGACAATGATGATGATGGGCATCAACAAAGCACCAATTGAACCATACAAGGAGTGGATTAATTTTTTCAACGAGAATGCCCTGGTGGGAATGTTGTACTTGCGTTTTGCATATACATACCGGTTCACCCCCATTTGCAGCAAGGCGATCAGGACACCAGGCAGGACACCACCGAGAAAAAGCCGGCTTACCGGTATTTCGGTATAGTAGGAGTACAGGATCATGGCGATGCTGGGAGGAATGATGGGACTGAGCATGGAAGACCCGGCGGTTACCGCGACCGCATAGTCCTTGTCATACCCCTGCTTCTCCATTGCGGGAATCAACATGCCTCCAATCGCCGAGGCATCGGCGATGCCCGAACCCTGGATTCCTCCGAAGAACATGGAAGCAAGAATGTTTACGTGGCCCAAGCCGCCCTTGAACTGACCGACCAAGGAGTCGGACAGATCGATGATCTTGTCGGTGATATCCGCCTTGGCCATGATGTTGCCTGCAATGATGAAGAACGGGATGGCCATCAGGGAGAACGAGTTCACCCCGCCGAACATCTTGATCACAATCAGGTTCAGGGGAAGATCCATCCCTATCATGAATGCCACCGAAGTGAGCAGCAAAGCCAGATATACGGGGAGACCGGTGAAAATCAAAACAAGCAAAACTGCGAATACCCAAAATACCTGCCACATATTACTTCTGCTCCCTTTTCTTGGTGATCAAGGCACGTTGTTTGTACGACTTGCCCCAGGCCATGCGATATCCATACTCAAAAAGACACAACAGCGAACCTACGGGAATGGCTGCATAGAACCAAGCCATGGAAATATGGATGTTCTGAAGCAGGCTGGTTACGTTGGTGCTGGTGTAGAGAAATCCTTGGTAGGCGATGATGCAGAACACCCCAATCGCCAGGATGTCCAGGATCCGGTCGGCAAGGCTGCGAACCTTTTCAGATGGTATCTTGTTCAAGAAGAGGTCTACAGCAAAATGGCTGTTCTCCCTGATACCAAGCGACACACCCAGAAAAATCACCCAGATGGAGGAGAGACGGACAATCTCATCGCCCCAGGCGAAGGGTCTGAGTGAGAGGAAGGTGAAGTATCGCAATACCACCTGCAAGAGACATAATAGTACGGTGAAAGCGGTGATCGAGATCATGAGTGTTGCTCGGATTTTGTTCACCCATGTATAGATAAGACTCGCCATGTTGTTCCTCACTTACTTGTTGCATTCTTTGAATCTTATAGGAATAAATACACAGTATGTCGGTATAGTATCACTTGTATTCTAGTATGTCAAATAAGTATTTATTTATTTATTAATATCTAAATCTTTAATATATATATAATTTTATCAAATTTTATCAAAGCATGTTGTGTTTGATTGAAATTCCAGTTTGAAGATAAGACCTTCAGAGAAAAGGATTTGGCCTGCTGGAAAAAAAGAAGGCCAGTGATCGGGAACTATCACTGGCCCAAGGGAGATGTGTTGCAGACATCGTAGAAAAGCCGGATGCAATATTGGTTGCAACAAACAAGAGGAAAACACCCATCAATGATGTAGAATACGTATGCAGAAACCTTGGCGGGCACTGAAGTGAAGACTTCCCAATCGTGGTACCTCTTTCTTCCTCTTCATCATATCCCTTCCTAAGGGAAGGATACGCTGAATTGTCCGAAATTGTCAATAGAGCAATGATTATACTATTATCTTATATAATTTTATCGATTCTTCATAGCACGATATTATTATTTTTCTTCCAGAAAGAACCACCTCTGTCAGAACAATCTGCGCAATTTTTCGAAATTTTCCAGCTTTTTTCGAATGTAAGGAATATTGGCTATTAGCTATGTCACATCATTTCATTCACTCTTTTTTTATCTAGATATTGACGTAACAAGCAAACCGGCACTATAGTTGTTCTTGGCAATTATTGTCATACTTAAACATTTGGAGCCTTGCATGATCGACCTATGCGCAATCCGAAAGTTGCAGACATCACTGCGCAACTTCGAAGACCAACTCAAAGAGCAGACCGGACTTTCCTTCAACGATGCCCTGCTCCTCTGTGCAGTCAACAAAGGAATCTTTGAACCGAGCGCCCTCGCAAAGGAACTCGAACTCTCCCCTTCCCGCCTCACCCGCATTCTGGACAGCCTGGAAACCAGGGCACTGGTCAAGCGGACCCTCAGCAGTTCAGACCGAAGGAGCCTTACGGTATCCCTGACAGAAACAGGAAGAGAGATGGTCAAGGCTTATAGTTGCTCCGAACTTCATATACCCGAAGAACTGTTATTCACCCAAGCCACCACGTAGGAGGACCTATGGCAAAATATCTCATTGTCGGAGGAGTCGCAGGAGGTGCAGGCACCGCTGCAAGACTCAGGAGAAGGGACGAGAACGCCCAAATCATCATGTTCGAGCGCGGCAAGTACATCAGCTATGCGAACTGCGGACTCCCATACTATGCAGGCAAGGTCATCACCGAGCGTTCCCGCCTGTTTGTGATGACTCCCGAACGCTTCATGGAGTCTCTGAATGTGGAGGCGAGGGTGGAAAGCGAGGTGATCTCGATCAACCGCAAGGCAAAGACCATCCGCGTGAGGGACTTGAAGAACCAGAACGAATATGATGAGCGTTACGACACCCTCATCCTCTCCCCCGGGGCAAAAGCGGTGCATCCTCCCATCCCCGGCATCGACCATAGGGCCGTCTATTCGTTGCGCTCCGTCTCCGACATCGACAGCATCAAGGAAAAGATCGACAGCCCTGCAACAAAGCGTGCAGTGGTCGTCGGCGGCGGCTTCATCGGTCTGGAAATGGCCGAAAACTTGAAGGAACGAGGGCTCGAAGTAAGCGTGGTGGAAGCCCTCGAGCAGGTGATGAACATCATCGACTACGACTTGGCTGCCGAGGTGCAGCAGCACCTGAGAGCGAAGGGAGTGAATCTGTACCTGAAGGACGGGGTGTCGGCCTTTGAGGACCATGACAGCATTGTCAGCGTCCGGCTCTCCTCGGGCACCCTCATCGATGCAGACATCGTCATCCTCTCCATCGGTGTTCGCCCCGACACCGCCTTCCTCAAGGAATCGGGCATCGAGCTGTCCAAGAGCGGGGCGATCAAGGTGGATGAGTTTTTCACCACCAACGACAAGGACATCAGGGCGGTTGGGGATGCCATCGAATTTGCAAGCCCGCTGACCAAGCTCGCTTGCACCATCCCTTTGGCAGGTCCTGCCAACAAGCAGGCGCGCCTGTGCGCCGATGCCATCATCGACGGCAACAAGCGCCCGTATACAGGGACGATCGCCACGAGCATCGCCAAGATATTCGATATGACGACAGCCTCCACCGGGCTCACGGAAAAGGGGCTCAAGGCTGCAGGCCTTCCCTATCGGACGGCGGTCACCCATGCAGGCAATCATGCCGGCTACTATCCCAACAGCCGTCAGCTCACCCTCAAGATTCTCTATCATCCGGAAACCGGCAGGCTCTGGGGGGCACAGTCGGTCGGGTACGACGGAGTCGACAAGCGGATCGACGTCATCAGCGCTTTCATCGGAAAAGAAGGCACCGTCTACGATTTGGCGGATTTCGAGCAAGCGTATGCACCGCCCTTCTCCAGTGCCAAAGACCCGGTGAACATGGTCGGGTTCATTGCCGTCAACACCCTTGAAGGGCTCAGTGACACCATCAGTTGGGAGGAAGCGGAAAAGGCACGTAAAAATGGTGCTTTCGTCCTTGATGTACGTACCGAGGAGGAGTTTGAGCTTGGTGCGATCGAGGGGTCGGTCAACATTCCCCACACCATCCTGAGGCAGAAACTGCTGATGGTTCCCACCGACCGGCTGGTCATCGTCTATTGTGCCATGGGCCTCAGAGGCTACCTTGCAGAACGTGTGCTCAGGCAGAACGGCTATGCAAACGTACGCAACCTCACCGGCGGGTATAAGACGTATGACAGTGCGGTTCGTGAGTGCTACCTGCTGGAGAACAAGGACAAGATATCGGTCAGGGAGAACAGTGGAATCATCAATCATCTGCATGAGGACGGGTCGTTCCGTAAACGGTCCGAGAACAAGATCCTTACTGTCGATGCCTGCGGCCTGCAGTGTCCCGGTCCGATCATCCGTCTGAAGCGGGAGATCGATAACCTTGAGGAAGGTGATCGAATCGTCATCAAGGCGTCCGATCCCGGCTTCGGCGTCGATGTCCAGGCCTGGTGCAAGCTCACCGGCAATGAGCTGGTAAGCGTAAAAACCACCGACGGCATCATCGAGGCTGTCGTAGGCAAAGGCAATGCCAGTGTCTGCAGCATGCCCGATTCAGCAGGAGAGAAACCTGCCATCTGCGACAGCGACAACGGGGCTACCATGATTGTTTTCTCCAATGACCTGGACAAGGCTCTGGCATCATTCGTCCTCGCCAACGGGGCTGCCGCATCCGGCAAGTCGGTGACGATGTTCTTCACCTTCTGGGGCTTGTCGGTGCTTCGCAAGAAGGATGCCCCCAAAGTGAAGAAGGACTTCATGGGAACGATGTTCGGAGCCATGCTGCCCAAGGGCATGGACAAGCTTGCCCTCTCTTCCATGAATATGGGAGGCATGGGGGCTGCAATGATGAAAGGCCGCATGAAAAAGAAACATGTCGACCAAGTGCAGCAGATGTATGAGGATGCCCGCAAGAGCGGGGTTCGCATGGTGGCCTGCCAGATGTCCATGGATATCATGGGAATCAAGGCCGAAGAACTGCTTGACGGCGTTGAAATCGGTGGAGTTGCCACCTACATGGGAGCAGCCAGCGAGAGCAAGATCAATCTGTTCATCTGATCAATAGTGGGGTGGCCTCTGATCGCCGATCATGCCATCCCGATCTTCCTCGGCCAGGTCAGTTACCCGTTTTTCCAGTTTTTCCAGACGGGCGGTCAAGAGCGCAATCTCCTTTGCCTGATCAGTTACGACCTGGTCGAGAGTCACTATCGTCTCTTCAGCATAGGCTAGTTTCATCTCAAGCTTCGTAAGTCGTTCATCCATGGTAGTCGCTCCTTGTCCTGTATCACCATCCTAGCACGACAGCTCTTGCCCGACAACTCTCCATGGTGTTGCAGGAAGTTTCTCCATTTGTGCATTTTCCACTTGCCAGATGTCCTTGACGTGCTATACTGACATGTATTTTGTTGCAGAATGGTGCAAATAAGAGGAAATGTATGAAAGGTGAACGCGTTGCGCAACTGGAGCTGTTGCTGCACTCACATCCTGAGGGACTCAGGAGGGCGGAAATAGCACGTCGATTGGGAGTTCATCGCTCGACCATCAGCAGGTATGTGGATGAACTGAAACAATACATCGACATCTATGAGGAGAACAGCCTCATCAAGATCAAGAACCGCGAGGAGGATGAGAGCATCGCCCTCAGCGTGTATGAGAGCCTTGCCTTCAACCTCTCTGCTGAGATGCTTGCAAACAGCACCGAGTTTCAGAACCCTCACCTGGCTTCGGGCCTGAGAAAGATCGCCATGAACATGCGCTCCTACGCGCCGAAGATAAGCGAGAACGTCGTCGGTCTTGCCGAACAGATCGACAAGCAGCTGCAGGAGAAGAAGGAGAGCAGCAAGTTCAATGCCATTCTTGAAGTGCTCATTGACAGCTGGGTGTCGGGACGTATCGTGCGCATCGTGCAAAGCCTCAAGGGATTCGACCCGATCGAGACCGAGCTGGCCCCCTACTTCATCGGATTTCGAGAGGAAGACACCGGCGGCAGACACCCGATCAGTGTCACCGGACGCCTTCGGCACACCACCGAGATTGTCACCATCGATATCAGCACCATCACCAGCGCCACCATCCTCAACGAAACCTATACGATTCCCGACAACCTCAAACCTTTCAAGTTTCCCGAATCCAAGGAGCGCTATGAGAGCATCGACATGATCCCTCTCAGCCTGAAGCTCAAGGAGCGTTCCGCTATGAACGTCTTCAGGTCGGTGGTGCATGGGACCCCGGTTTTTGAAAAGCAGAACGATGGAACATTGGTCTGCAACATGGATGTCGAGAACTCCATCGAGCTGTATCTGCGCATCATCCAATGCGGGGATTCGGTGGAAATATTGGGCCCCGAGAGCTTCAGGAAGAAATTCTGCAAAATGCTTACCAAGATCCTGGCTTTGTACCAATAATATTTTTCTTGCCGCTTGGCTTGAATATCGCTATGCTTCAGATGTAGGAGGAAACGACAATGAAAGAGTATGAATGCGATCTTTGCGGGTATGTATACGACCCGACAGTTGGTGATCCCGACAACGGTATCAAACCAGGAACAGCCTTTGAAGACCTTCCAGAAGATTGGGTATGCCCTCTCTGCGGGGCTCCTAAGTCTGACTTTTCACCGCGCGACTAACAAGGGTTGCGGATTACAAGACGGGGATGGCTTGGCCTTCCCCGTTTTTTAGGCCCAAGGAGCAGCCATGCAGTTCAGGACAATGAGGAGGAGCAGGCAACTGCTCTCGCAAGAAGAGAGTGAATCGGTACTGAAGCGGGGCAGCCATGGGGTGCTTGCCTGTCTCGGAGACGGGGATTACCCTTATGCAGTTCCGTTGAATTACGTGTACTACGAAGGGAAGATTTTTCTCCACTCTGCACGGGAAGGCCATAAGGTTGATGCAATACTCCGGCACCCGAAAGTAAGCTTCACCGTTGTTGATGAGGACACCATTGTCCCAGCACAGTACACCTCCTGCTTCCGCAGCGTGATTGTTTTTGGAAAGGCAGCTCCTGTCGAAGGACAACTTTGGCGGAAGGCCTTCCTTGCCATGGCGGACAAGTACTGTGCCTCGGTGCCGGTTGCCCAGCGCATCGAGAAGACCGAAGCCTGCCATCAGGCACTCGGCATAGTCATCGAAATCGAGTACTGCACAGGAAAAGAGGCCATTGAGTTCGTACAGGCCAAGGCTGATCCTGCTTTGTTACCATAGCCTTGAGGCTTTTCAGACAAAGAATTCAAAGCGTACAAGAGAGCCTTTCTTTTTCACACGATTGCAAAACTTTGTAGTACATTGACCTCATACTGGAGGAAACACCAAGCTATGTTGCAAGCAATTGAAGAAAGAAGAGCGTATCGGGCCCTCGATACAAAACCCATTGAAAAAGAAGTGCTGGTGCGTCTCGCCGAGGCTGCCCATACCGCCCCTTCATCCATGAACAACCAACCGTGGCGGTACATCACCGTAACCGACCAGGCAATCCTTTCCAAGGTCAAGGAGACCCTGTCTCCGGGCAACTACTGGGCGAAGAAGGCCCCCGCAATCGTTGCGGTGGTGACCAACAATGCTTGGGGCATGACCCTGGGTGACCGCCATTACGCCCCTTTTGAACTGGGCATGGCCACCATGGCGTATCAGATCCAAGCCGTCAGTGAAGGCCTGTACGTCCACCCCATAGCCGGCTTCAACGCCGACGAGGCGAAGAAGGTGTTGGGAATCGCTGAAGGCGATACGCTTATGATCATGCTGGTACTCGGCTATCCGGGATCGGACTCAGAATTGAGCGCAAAGCACAAAGAGAGCGAGAAGGCAAACCGGATCCGTATGGATCTGGACAAGGTGCATGCCTTCAACACCTGGAACGAAGGCCTGCGGCCACAAACAAAATAGGGAGCAACGACTGCTACTGCAGATGGACGATTTCCTGCTCTATGGCCTCTTTCAGCCGCTCTTCCTCGGTTACGATCATCTCACTTTCCTTCAGGAAGCTGCTTCCGATCATGGAAGCAGCCAACAGGCCTGCAAGGGTTGAGAGGACCATCGGGGAGTACTCATCCGTTGCCACCAGGTTGATGAGCATGATTACGGCACAAGAAGCCTGGCTGAAGAGCAAAAGCAAGCCCTGGATGACCTCCTCGCTGATGCCGATGCCCAGCTCTGCAGCGTACTGGCTGCCGATGGGTATGGAAGACAGGAGCGACAGGCCTACGATGGAAGCTCCGATCAGGGCGATGGCCTCGCTGGAAAGCAGGACAGCCCCGATTTGCTGGCAGAATACCAGCAAGAGGATTCCGGGAATCGAGCAGACGTTGCAAAACACAAAGAACAACTTCCGCCTTCGATAGCGGTCCGAGAGGGCCGGCAGCACGATGGCTCCCACCATGCCGCCTGCAAACATGGCGATTCCCAGGAAACCGGAGGAGTCGTCAAACCCCAGAAGAGCGCTGATCTCATCGACCTTGATGAAAAGCGTCATAAGAACACCCCATCCGATGGAGAAGATGATCATCAAGCCCCTGAGCGAGGAGTTCTGGTTCATGATCTTGAACGAAGTCCGAAAGCTCTGAGTCTGCGGCACCTGCAGGGTGGAGGACGGCGTCGGGGGATTATCCTTGATCAGGAAAGCCGGGATCAGGGCGAGGATTGAGCTTGCGACGGCATATATGCTCATCATCCGCTCAAAGCCCTGTCCCCAAGCCGGATCATTTGCACGCGTCACCACCAACATGGGGGAGACTATCATCACGACAGCAAGCGAAAGGTATTGGCTTGCCGACGTGATGCCGACAGCCATGCCTCGCTCGCGGATGGGAAACCAACGTGCAACAATCTCCGTGATGCTGGTAAGCACCAAGGCTTGGCCCAGAGCCAGAAAGAACTGGCCGAACAGCACTGCCGGGAGGCTTGCCACGTAGAGCCATTTCGTCATCGATCCAAAGACGATGAGGCCGCTTGCAATCCAGACGGCCCAGCGTGGGCCCAATCTATGCAACAGATAGGAAGAAGGGATGCTCGCCACCACGAAGACCAGCAGATAGGTCAGGGAGAGCAAGTCCACCGGAGAAGCATACCGCAAGGACAGCTGTCCTTGATAATAACGGTTGGCGACCCTGCCAACCGGTGCAAGGTTCAACCACTGTATCTCGACTGAGAAAATCAGCAGTACGAGACACAGAAGGATCAAGTATCGATATCGGTAGGCTTTCACGCTCTTCATAGGTACAGGATATACGATACAGGGTGATTTGTATATCTTCTCTGGAAGAAGAGCGGACTTTGTCCTATACTCTACGCATGCATGAAACCTTACAACTCTTGAACAATCGTCGATCGGTACGCAGCTTTGAGGACCGCATCATCGAACCGGAAGCCCTCTTCCAGCTCAAGGAAGCGACCTTGCGCGCCCCCACCGCCGGCAATATGGCCCTCTATTCCATAGTCGAGGTCCATGACTCCTCCAAGAAAGAGAAGCTTGCCAAAATCTGCGACGAGCAGAGCATGATCGAGAGAGCCCCCTTGGTCTGGGTTTTCCTTGCCGACATGCAGAAGTGGGTCAACTACTTCCATGAAAGCGGCGCAGTAGACAGGGCTGAGAAGGCAAGCCTTGCCTCCTTCAGAAAGCCCGGACTGGGAGATCTGCACCTCTGCCTGCAGGATGCCGTCATCGCAGCCCAGAATGCCGTGGTTGCCGCCGAGGCCTTGGGTCTCGGTTCCTGTTACATCGGCGATGTCATCGAGCATTTTGAACAACTGAGGGACCTGCTTGAGCTCAAGCAGTACACCATTCCCGCCTGCATGCTCATTTTTGGATACCCCAAGGCCAAAGGTCCGGCCAGACCGACCCCCCGATGTCCCCAGGACTCCATCTTCATGCAGGACCGCTATGAGGAGCCCCACCTCGAGCAACTTCAGAAGGCCTATAAAGTCCATGAAGAGGATCGACGCAGAAGCCAATCCCTGCCCTACCAGAACACCGGCACCCTTGCCGATTACTACTACCTGAGAAAGCATACATCGGCTTTCATGCAGGAGATGAACCGCTCTACCTCGGTTATGTTTGATTGGTGGTGCAACGGGTAATTTTCTTGCGTCATTGAGTCTTTGCCACTACCATATACCCTATGCCGTATACGATTCTTTTGGTTGATGATGAGACAGCAGTACGAGAGGGGATTCGCAGCCGCACCCCGTGGGAGCGGTATGGCTTTTGCGTAGTGGGTGAAGCCGGCAACGGCATCGAAGCCTTGGAATTGGTTGAGGAGCTGCATCCCGATGTTGTGATCACCGATATCAGGATGCCTTATTTGGACGGCATCGAGTTGATCCAGAAAATCCGCCTCACACATCCGACCACGACCTTGGTCATCCTCAGCGGATATGACGAATTCACCTATGCCCAGCAGGCGATGCGCTACGATGTCAGTGAGTATGTGCTCAAGCCGGTTTCGGTGGAAGACTTGTGCAATCTGCTCAAGCGCCTGGGAAAACATCTGGATGAGGAGATCAAGCGCATCCAGGACCAGGACAGGCTCAATCAGGTGTACCAGCAGGCCCTTCCGCTCATCAGGGAGAAGTTTCTGGTATCGCTGTTGACTGCTGTGCACCCCGCCTCCGATACTGCATTGCTTGCAAAAGCGGCGGAATACGGCTTCAATTTGGATAAGGATGAATTCATGGTCGCCGTCATCGAGACCGACCATGTGATGGATGACCCCTTGCAAACGATGGCCATGTTTGAGATTGTTGAACAGGTGTTGAAAAAGGAAGACGGAGTGCTGCTCTTTCAGTTTGAAAACCAGATCGTCATTATTTTCAGCTCCCAAAGCCACGGCCTGGACCATTATGATTCGGTCTTCCGCAAACAGACCTACCGCAAAGCTGAACAGCTGCAGGCATACCTGCAAAAGTACTCGTTCCAAGCTGTTTTGGGCGTCGGAACCCTTGTGCACTCACCTTCTTCCATCAAGCAGTCCTATCATCAGGCATTGTCGGCCCTCAACTACAGTTCTTGTTATCCCGAGCAGACGCTCCTGTTCATCAGCGACTTGGAGAAGCTGCCGGTCGAGGAGCATCAGCAGCAGCTTGAGGCTTTGAAGGCAAATGTACTGGTTGCCGTGAAGATGGGCAGTGAGGAGCAGGTGAATGAGGCGGTAAACCAGCTGCTTGGCGAGCAACTCGCCTCCCTGGACCTGGAACAGCTGCAAGCCTTGCTGCTGGAGCTGGTCTTCTCACTCCAGGACCTTGCCCATGCATATGGCTATACGCTCTTTTCCCTGGTCGAAGGGGAGGGAAGAAACCTCTTCTCCGAACTCGCCACCCTTTCAACCCTGGGCAAGGCAAAACGCTACCTTGCCCGGCTTTGCCTGCTGGTCCGGCAGGCCATTGCAGGCCAGCGTGCACAATCGCACATCCAGTTCATCGGCCAAGCAAAGTCCTTGATCGCCAAGCACTTCACCGAATCCGGATTCGGACTGGAAGAAATCTGTGAGATGATCGGGGTAAGCCCTTCGTATTTCAGTTCCACCTTCAAGAAGGAGGTAGGTATCAGCTTTGTGCAGTACTTGACGGCTCTGAGAATGGACAGGGCCAAGGAGCTGCTCATCAAGACCGAGGGCAAGACGTATGAGATAGCACAAGCGGTCGGGTTTGCAGAGCCAAACTACTTCAGCTTCTGTTTCAAGCGGCATGTCGGCCTTTCGCCTTCCCAATTCAGGCAAGGAAATCGATGAGCAGGCAACACCCCCATTCCATAAAAACCATCCTCACCTTTGCCATTGC
>Ga0123334_1004757_pt1 | contig 13557 bp, 15 predicted proteins | sample BiotimSIPDNA_FD_89706 | JGI IMG/M metagenome (GOLD analysis project Ga0123334, IMG submission 89706) | Anaerobic biogas reactor microbial communites from Washington, USA - Biogas_R1 time_0 SIP DNA | ecosystem: Engineered > Bioreactor > Anaerobic > Unclassified | place: Washington, USA... | reverse complement strand
CGGGCAAAACAACTTTGGTCCGCTGGCTGCTGGAGCAGCCACTTAACCTGAGCTTCTCCGTGTCGGCCACCAGCCGCCCTCCCCGCCCCAACGAGGTTCACGGCACCGATTATTTTTTCCTCAGCCCTGAAGCCTTCAGGGAAAAAATTGAGACAGGAGCCTTTCTGGAATGGGAGGAAGTATACACCGACAAATACTACGGCACCTTGCGCAGCGAAGTGGAACGGATGCTGGCCGAAGGCCGCCATGTACTGCTCGACGTGGACGTCAAGGGCGGCATCAACATCAAACGCCTTTATGGTTCCAAGGCTCTGGCCGTATTTGTAGAACCGCCAAGCATCGAGGTGCTCAGGCAACGCCTGGAAAACAGGGGGACCGACAGCCAGGCCATCATTGAGGAACGTGTGAAAAAAGCCGCCTGGGAATTGTCTTTCGCCGACAACTTCGACACGATCATCATCAACGACGACCTGGAGACGGCCAAAGCCGACTGTCTGAATGCCGTCAAAACCTTTTTGGAAGGTTCCGACAATAAACATGAGTAAACCCCTTCGTACCGGATACTTTGGTGGTTCTTTCAACCCAATTCACGAGGGACACATCCGCCTGGCCGACCGTGCCTGCCAATCAGGCCTGGTCGACGAAGTCTGGTTTGTGGTCAGTCCCCAAAACCCTTTAAAATCAACGGCTGACCCCAACGATGCCGCATCCAGGCTGGCCGCTGTTCGCGAGGCCCTGCAACCCTACCCCCACCTCACTGCCTCTGACTTTGAGTTGGACAAACCCCTGCCCTCCTACACCATCGACAACCTCAACCTGGCCGCCAGCCAGTACCCCGACCGAGCCTTTGTGCTGATCATCGGCGGCGACAACCTGGACGACTTGACCCGATGGAAAGACTATGACCAATTGCTCAGCAACTACGACATCCTTGTCTACCCAAGACCGGGCGCCAGCAACACCATTCCTCAAGATTGGCAACGGGTTAAACTGCTCGATGGACCATTGATGGCCATCTCCTCAACAGAAATCAGGCAGAAAACCAATCAATAAAACACCTGTGAAAGCTATTTTACATTTCATAAAAAACTGGACCCTCCCGCTGGCCATGATCACAGGAGTGGTTTTCTACCGCTTTTTCGACAAGCTGTCTCCCATCATACCCAGTTTGATTTTCACCATGTTGCTGCTCACCTTCAGCAAACTCAGTCCCCGCAAGGTCAAGTTCAGCCCCCTGCATGGCTGGTTGGTGCTGATTCAGACTGTTGGAAGTCTGCTGGTTTACCTGCTCCTGGTAGGTTGGGACAAAACATTGGCCGAAAGCGCCCTGATCTGCGTGTTGGCCCCCACGGCCACCTCGGCCGCCGTTGTCACCGGCATGTTGGGGGGCAGCGTGGCAGCCTTGACCACGTACACCCTGATCTGCAACCTGGTGGTGGCCCTCATGGCTCCATTGATCTTTTCATTGATTGGCCCTGTCGGTGATGTCACGTTTCTGGCGTCTTTCGGGCAAATCAGCCTAAAGGTATTGCCGTTGCTGGTGCTCCCGTTGGCGGTGGCCTGGTCGCTACAACGATGGCTGCCCGGTGTCAACCGTCGTATCACCAGTCTGCACGGTTTGGCCTTTTACCTATGGGCGTTGGCCTTGATCATCGTAACAGCCCGTACTGTCAATTTTCTGGTACAACACGAAGACCTGAACATCGGCATGACATTGCTCATCGCCCTGGTATCCCTGCTTATCTGTGCTCTTCAGTTCTTTGTCGGCAAACGCCTGGGACGACGGTATAAGAAAACCATAGCCGGCGGCCAGGCCTTGGGTCAAAAAAATACCGTGTTGGCTATCTGGATGGCCCAAAGCTTCCTCAACCCCATTTCCTCGTTGGGGCCGGCAGCCTACGTACTTTGGCAGAACTCCTTCAATTCCTGGCAATTGTACCGCAGACGGAAGTCTCAGGGATGATGATACGGCTCTCCCTTCAGGATAGTCATGGCTCTGTACACTTGTTCGATAAACAACACCCTGACCATTTGATGGGTCAATGTCAACGCTGACAACGACAACCTTTCGGGCACCGCATCGTACACAGCCGGCGAAAACCCGTAAGGTCCGCCCACCACAAACACCAGGTTGCGTACCCCTGCGTTCATCTTTTTCTGTAACCGTTCGGCAAAACGTTCGGAGCTGAGCGATACCCCTTTTTCATCCAACAACACCATGGCGTCTCCGGGTTTAATCCAACTGAGAATCGCTTGTCCCTCCTTTTCTTTAACCTGCTCTTCGGTCAAGTTCTTTGCGGCCTTCACGGCCGGAATGACGGCCAGTTCGAAGGGCAAGTAATGCTTAATCCTGCTCTCATACAAGGAAATGGCTGTTTGAACCCAGGCGTCGGTGGTCTTTCCCACCACCAATATAATTATTTTCATGCTGTCGGTTTGATGAGCGAAATTAGTGAAAAAAGGTTACTTTTGTAAGGATAACACCTTATTATGAGACCTGATTTGATTCCCTTTTTAGAACGCGCCTTTGCCGAAGATATCGGTGACGGCGACCACACCACCCTGTCCTGTATCCCTGCAGATGCCATTGGCACCTCCCGTCTGATCATCAAAGAAGCTGGCGTCGTGGCCGGTGTTGCCATCGCCCACGAAGTGTTTGCTTATTTCGACCCCAACCTGGTCGTTACCGACTACATCGCTGATGGCAGCGAAGTCAAACCAGGCGATGTTGTGTTTGAAGTCACCGGCCGCATCCAATCGTTGTTGCAGACCGAACGCCTCATGCTCAACATCATGCAACGCATGAGCGGTGTAGCCACCACGACCCGCCGTTACGTCAAGGCACTGGAAGGCACGCACACCAGGGTGCTCGATACCCGTAAAACAACCCCGGGCATGCGCCTGTTGGAAAAGGAAGCCGTTCGTCTGGGTGGTGGCGTCAACCACCGCGTAGGCCTCTACGATATGATCCTGCTCAAAGATAATCATGTGGACTTTGCCGGAGGCATCCGACAAGCCATAGAGCGAGCCAATGCCTACCTCAAAGCCAATAACAAGCAACTGGCCATCGAAATCGAGGTCCGTTCGCTGGAAGAGTTGGACATCGTCCTGCAAACAGGGGGCGTACAGCGCATCATGCTCGACAACTTCGACATTCCCACGACGCGAAAAGCGGTTGAACGCATTGGAGGCCGTTACGAGACCGAATCATCGGGTGGCATCACATTCGATACCTTGAGGCCTTACGCCGAATGTGGGGTGGACTTCATTTCGGTGGGTGCCTTGACCCATTCGGTCAAGAGCCTGGACATCAGCTTTAAAGCCGTCTAAACCAGCCCCGTTGGGGCATAAATCTTACGACCATGAAACACCTTTTCTTTACCATTGCCCTGACGTGGCTGTTGGTCAACCCCCTGGCAGCCGAAACGTTCATTTTTCAACCAAAGTTGGGATCCGAGCACACGCAATCGCAAACGTCAACTATGATCATGGGCATTGACGCAGCCGGACAGGTCATGGAGATCAACATGGAAGTCAGTAGCCGTCTTATTTTCAAGGTGGTATCGATCACCGACAGCCTCATTGACCTGGAAACAAGGTATGACAGCATGGCCGTCAAGGTAGAAATGCCCAATTTTTCCCAGACGCACCAAACCGGTCAGCTTAACCCGGAAGACCTCATGGACGCCATGTTGCAGGCTCTTAAAGATAAGCCGTTCAACATCATCATGACGAACTCAGGTAAAATCCACGCCATCAAAAACCTGGAAGCCATTATGGTTGCCGTCGACAAGTTGGCCGAACAAGCAGACCCCCAACAAGGCCAGATGTTCAAACAACAGATTGAAGGCCAGTTCGGAGAAGAGGCCATCAAGGAAGGGATGTTTACCCTGAGCATTGCCTTCCCCGGCAAGCCTGTCAAAAAAGGCGACAGCTGGCAATCAACCAGCACCAGGACAACCGGCAACCTACCTATACAGGAAACGTCCACCCATACGCTGATAGACGTTACCGATGCCCAGTACGTCATTGAAACGGCTTCCGCCATACAGCAAAATCCCGACGCCCAAGGCGCTTCCATGGGACAAGGCCCGGCTCCTAAAATGAACATCAAGGGTACAGGATCCATCATCACCACCCTGGACAAAGCCACGGGTTGGATGGTTTCCAGCAAAGGTGAAACCGACGTTCAAGCGGGCATCGATGAAAGCGATCCCAATGCCGGCGGTATGGGATTTAAAATGTCCCTTAAAGCCAACGTAGCCATTACCGGAAAATAGCCCCGACGCGTGATGAAGAATGCGCCGTTGTCGTTGTTCGTGTTGACCTTGTGCCTGGCAGGATGCGCCGCCTCCGGTCCTGATCATGTGTACTACAACGAAGACAGGGGTTTTTTTCTGACGCACCCGGCAACCGTCCATCAACCACCCCGGTTAATGGACGGCTCCCTGGTGGGGTACGACAACCTGGTCGATTTTACCAATGAGCGCACGGATCCAGCCAACCGCAAAACAGCTTACCGTTGGGTAGAAGACACGGTGTTGCTCAGGGCTAATGACTACAAACTAGGGCAACACTACGAGGCCATCCGATTGCGTTTTGAGGCCGACGACCCTAACGCCGTATTCGGTTTGGCGACAAGTATCCGTCAGTTACACCCACGTGCCGATTGGTATTCCAATCTGTCTTTCCTGGAAGGCAGGGCCTTTGAACAGTTAGGGCTGGATACGGAAGCCCATAAAAAATACCAGGATTTTCTCCGTTACAGCGCCAGGTTGTTACCGGGCAGACACCGAGGCGCCTGGATGGCTGATCCTGGCGACAGCCTTTACCTCCTTCAACGTCAGTATGCCAGAAACGTCCTGGATGGGCATATGATGGAACCACCCACTCTACTGCCACCCTGCCCTCCCCGCTTTGTCTATCAGCCCCACCAACCAGGTTTTCCTGAAGGAAGGGAGTTTTTAAACAGGAAGGTCTTGCACTTATACCCTTTTCTGGAGCGCAACTACGGTATCCAATGGGGAGGCGGTGTACAGGTCGCTTACCGTTTCACGCCCTCCATCATGGCCTTTGCAGAAGTGAGCGCCGGCAAACAATATCAATCCTTCAGGATGGGATTACCCCTTCAACTTTACCAGGCACCCAACGACCGTTTTGGCATCAAGTTCACGCCTTATCTGTCGTTCAACACACTGGACAGCCTCAAAACGGGCAACAGCCCTCAACGCCTCACCGGCCATTTTTTCGATGGAGGACTGCGTCTGTCAATGGGTTACTACCTGTTACCCACCCTTTCCATCGGCGCCTACGGTGACTACCATCTGCGCAACCGTCAGCATCCCTGGATCAGTCCTGAAGGCCTACCGATTTACACACCCAACGAAGTGGATGTGAGTCTGTATTATGGTTTCTTAGAAAATTTGGCCATCAAAGCCGGCGTCAAGAATGAGCACCTGGTGGTCGGTTTGTTTATGGTAGGCTGGGAATTATCCTGGTCGCTCAATAAAGGCCGCCTGATTATACGGCATTCGCTGGATTAAGACCACGTACCAGGCAAGGTCACCGTCAGCCTATGGCTCCCAACTCAACCACATCCAGGTTTTCTACCTTGCCAGCGTTCAAATCAAAGCAAACCAGTGTCCTGACGGTTTGAAATCCCTGCAGACCGGCAGCGCCAGGATTAATGTGCAAGAGCTGCCTGTTTTTGTCGTACTGCACCTTTAGGATGTGGGAATGTCCACAGACGAACAAATCGGGCTTGTAAGCGTCCAATTCCTGTTTAATTTCAGGGGCGTATTTCCCCGGATAGCCTCCGATGTGGGTGAGCAAGACCTTGACGCCTTCACATTCAAATGCCAGAAACCGTGAATAACGTAGGCGCAGGGGATAGCCGTCGCAGTTGCCGTATACGGCTCTGACCGGCTTCAGGGCTTCCATGTAGTCGGCTACCAATTCGGATCCAATGTCTCCAGCGTGCCAGATTTCATCACAGGCACCGAGGTAGTGATTAAACCGCTCCTCCCACCAGGCGTGGGTGTCCGACAACAAACCAATGCGCATAGTCGTATTTTTTAAAGGCCAAAGGTAAGCATCCAGGGCGGTATTTTGCTATCTTTGGACTCAAATTCGGCCCTACACATGAAACCAACTCCGGAGACCCTCCTACCCTACGACAAGCCCGACAGCAAGCACGAACAAGTGGCCGACATGTTTGACACCATTGCGACCGACTACGATTTCATGAACAGGCTCATGTCGTTCAGACAGGACATTCGTTGGCGACGTTTGTCTCTCAAGCACCTGCAAGCGTTGAAACCGGCACACATCCTCGATGTAGCCACAGGCACGGGCGACTTTGCCCTCGATGCGTTCAAATACCTGAACCCTGAAAAAGTGCTTGGCGTTGATTTGTCGGCCGCCATGATGGAAGTGGGAAAACAAAAAGCGGCAAAAGCCGGATTGGCTAAACGGTTACACTTTGAACAGGCCGACTGTCTGGACTTACCCTACGAAGCTGACCGTTTCGACGCCATCCTCTCCGCTTTCGGTATCCGCAATTTTGAGAATATATTGCTCGGCTTACAGGAAATGCACCGGGTGCTGAAACCGGGCGGCCGCCTGGTACTGCTGGAGTTGTCTAGGCCCACATGGTTTCCAGCCAATCTGCTGTTTAAGGCTTACACCTCGCTTTTCATGCCACTGGCCGGACGATTGTTCACCAAAGACGGACAAGCCTACAGCTACCTGCCGGCTTCCATCCAATTGGTACCACAAGGAAAAGAAATGGAACGTCTGATGCGCGAGGCCGGCTTTTCACACACCAGCCATCACACGTATTCGTTGGGAGCGTGCACCCTTTACTTGGGTGACAAAGCCTGAAACCCGCTTATTCTTTCAAAAAAGACTCATCGAAGCTCAACGGCAACAAGGTCTTGACCGACTCGATGCATACCGTTTCGTTCGTTCCATACAACAGGACACGAATGGGAGCGCCTTGCCTGCGTTCGGCTTCCAACAATGACTGCCGACACGCACCGCAGGGAGCGATGGGTATGTTGATAAAAGCCTTGCCGTTTCTGGCTGCTACGACCAGATGAGTGATGGTGGCGTTTGGCCAGGTCGCGTTGGCATAGAACATCGCCACACGTTCTGCGCAAAGTCCTGAGGGATAGGCCGCATTTTCCTGATTACTGCCTTTGACTACCTCTCCGTTATCAAGCAACAGAGCCGCGCCTACTTGAAAATGTGAATAGGGCGCATAGGCTGTGACAGCGGCTTCTTTAGCTGCATTCAACAGCATTTTTTCGGTATCGGACAACTCTTCCACCGCGCAAAAGTGTATCTTTGTCGTAATTTGTCGTTCGGTCATGTAGACTAGGTTTTATGACAAAAGTAACAAAAATACCCACACTCGAATGAAGCTGCGGATTTTACTTTCCATTTTCCTGATTGCCAACATCGGAACACTACTGGCCCAAAACAGGCTGAAACCTTACGAAACATACATCGACACCTACGCCTCCCTAGCCAGGGAACAGCAAGAGAAATACGGCATACCAGCCAGCATCACCCTAGCACAGGGTTTACTCGAATCGGGTGCCGGAAATAGCGAACTGGCACTGGCCTCCAACAACCACTTCGGCATCAAGTGCCACAACAATTGGAAAGGCGAAAGCGTCACATACTTCGACGACGGACGAAACAGTTGCTTCCGCAAATACGACCGGGTTTCCGACTCCTATACAGACCATTCCCTCTTTCTGGTCAATGGTGCGCGCTACCGGTTTTTGTTTGAACTCGATATCACCGATTACACCGGCTGGGCCAGAGGACTGCAAAAGGCCGGCTATGCCACAGACAGGCAGTACGCTGACAAACTCATCCGAGTCATTGAAACCTACGACTTGAACCAGTACACCAAGGGGGCTGTCAAAAAACGCAGCAAAGCAGCCTCAACCAGCAGCGCCAAAGCCAAGCGGGAAGCAGCTAAAGCCAAACGGGCAGCGGCCAAGGCTGGCAGAAAAACAACGACACAAACCACCGATACGGCCGTCTTCTCGAGCGACCTTATCCGTCAAGCCAAAGATTACCACGCCATGGGGCCTGTTACCGACAAGCCTGGCATCAATCCTCTGGCCACCCATGTGATTGAATACACAGGGACCACGCCTTTCATATACGTGAAATATGGCGATAGTTTCACAGCCATAGCCGAAGAATTTGGTCTAAGTGTGCGTCGTTTGCGGAGCATCAACGATATGTCGTCCGACGACGTTCTCAAACCTGGCGACATGCTTTACCTGGATACCAAAACCACCTGGTGGGAAGGCGAGAATCCCAGTCACATCGCCAAAGAAGGTGAGACCATGCATATGATAGCCCAACGGTATGCCTTAAAGTTGAAAGCCTTGTACGAACTCAACGACATGGCTCCAGGTACCCCCATCAAGGCTGGACAACGCATCATGCTGAGAAATCCCGAAAAGATGTCAGCCTTTGTCAGGACGGTCAATCAGGCCATCAACAACCCCGATAGCATTAACACAACATACTAACAATCAGTTTATCACATCATGGAATTGTACGGAAAAATCACGAAACTCCTCCCATTGCAAACCGGCGAGGGCAAGAATGGCACCTGGAAAAAACAAGAATACCTCCTCGAATACGGCGATCAATACCCCAAGACGATGGTATTTAACCTGTGGGGGGACAAGGTGGACCAATATGCCTTGACCGAAGGTGAAAACGTAACCGTCTTTTTCGATGTTGAAAGCCGGGAATTCAATGGTCGTTACTATACCGATGTCAAAGCTTGGCGGGTGGATAAAGGCGACCAGGCAGCCAACCCATCACAAGCTCCCAAGGCCGCAAGCGGCAAACCCAAAAGCACTGAATTCGGCCAACCTGCACCGGCTTTTTTGAACGGTGATGAAAAGGACGATCTGCCCTTTTGATAACTCCAAATTGCAGAAAGCAGGTTTTTTAGTGTTAAACATTGAAAAAAAACCTACTTTTGTGAACTGAATACGCGATTCGTAATTATTAATTTGCACAGTATGGACGTCACTCGCCTCTTCGACTTGCTCGACAACTACCAGGAAAAATACGCCGACAACAAGGTTGTCTTAGCCGGCAAGGTCAATCACCAATGGGTCAAGTATGACATTGAAGCCTATAGGGAAAGGGTCAACGCCATCAGCTATGCACTGATGGCCAAAGGTGTGGAACCGGGTCACAAAGTGGGCGTCATCAGCACCAACAGGCCGGAATGGAACTTCTTCGACATGGCCATCATGCAGATCGGAGCCGTCAGCGTTCCCATCTACCCAACAATCAGCGACAACGACTACCTGCACATTCTCAACCACGCAGAAATTGAATATGTGTTTGTGGACACACCCGATCTGGTTAAACGGATTAAGCCTATTGTTGCCAAGGTTCCCCATTTTAAAGGCATCATCTGCCTTGACACCGTTGAAGATACCATACTGCTCAATGATTTTTACGCGTTCGGCAACAGCAATCCGCAACCGGAGGCCCTGGCAGCACGGAAAGCAGCCATTAAGCCCGATGATTTGGCGACGATGATTTATACATCTGGTACTACTGGTCTCCCAAAAGGGGTTATGCTTAGCCACCACAACATTGTCAGCCAATTACACAGCCTCAAGGATACGCCCTCTCCCTGGAGTCGCATAGCGTTGAGTTTTCTGCCCTTGTGCCACGCATACGAGCGGGTACTGGTCTACCTCTATCACTTCCTGGGCTTTTCCATTTACTATGCCGAAAACCTGGGCACCATTGCCGAAAACATCAAGGAAGTTCATCCAACCATGATGACCTGTGTACCCCGCGTGTTGGAAAAGATGTACGACAAACTCTACCTGGCCGGTAAAAAACAAACGGGCTTCAAAAAACGTCTTTACTACTGGGCTTTTGAACTGGCCAAGCACTATAAACTTGACGACAACTCTGCTTGGTACCTACTTAAGCACAAACTGGCCGATAAACTCATTTACATCAAATGGCGCGAAGCCATCGGTGGCAATTTTGATATCGTTGTATCCGGCGGCGCAGCCATCCAGAAACACCAGGCTGCCTTCTTCAACGCCATCGGCATGCCTGTGTTTGAAGGATACGGTTTAAGCGAGACATCGCCGGTCATCGCTGTCAGCGCCAGAGGCAAGGGTAATCGTGTAGCCGGCACCGTTGGGCCTGCCCTCCCCGGTGTGGAAATCAAGATTACGGCCGAGAATGAGATTATTTGCAAAGGCCCGAATGTGATGTTGGGGTATTATAAAGACCCCGAACAAACGGCCGAAGTCATTGACAAGGATGGTTGGTTCCATACCGGCGATACGGGTCGTTTTACTCCCGAAGGCCTGCTCATCATCACTGGTCGCTTGAAGCACATCTTCAAGACATCGTTTGGCAAATACATCAATCCCTTCCTGATCGAAGAGCAATTCTGCAAATCTCCTTTCATCGAAAACATGGTGGTACTGGGCGAAAACCAAAAATTCGCCGCTGCACTCATCCATCCGGACATGACCTACTTGAAGGATTTCTGCAAACGCCACAACATTGCTTTCACGGATGATGCCTCGTTGCTCGCTCACCCTGAGGTCAAGGCCATTTTCAACAAGGAACTGAAGAAGTTCAACCCCCTGTTCGCTCATCATGAGCAAATTAAATCGTTTGATTTGGTCAGCGAAGAATGGTCGGTGGACAATGGTATCCTCACGCCCACACTCAAGGTAAAACGCAACGTCATCCAACAACGTTACAAAGATCAGATCGAAAAGCTATTCGAATAATTCGGAGTATTACCCCATCAAAAAACCCTGCAGCTTGTGTTCAAACTGCAGGGTTTTCTTTTAAAATCAGTGTGGTAGGCTGTTTACTTCAGCTTCTGTACTTTGACAGCCATTAGGCCTTTCAAGCCTTTTTCCACTTCAAAACTAACGCGGTCTCCCTCCATAACAGGTTCCAGCAGTCCATTGGCGTGGACAAAATAGCGTTCACTGCTACCGGTTTCACGGATAAATCCAAAACCCCTGCTGTTGTTGAACATGTCAACTTTGCCAGTGTGGACGGGGTCAATTTCTTCTACTTCCCGCTTGGGGACGGATACTGCAATGGATTCCAGATCAATAGCTTCCTTGTGTGCAGGATCGGGTGCTGTGTCGGTGATACGACCAAAAGCGTCAACATAGGCAATCATGTCATCCAGTCCGCTTGAACCACTGGATTTGCGTTCTTCAGCCTTTTGTTGTTTGGCTTGTCGTTTTTCAAGTTTTTTCTTCTCGAGTTCTCTTTTGTTGTAACTAATTTGTGCTCTTGCCATATTTGATGATTAATGTTGCGGTTGTGAAAATAAGGATGAAGAACCAACGGGTATTTTGCGTCCTATCAGTTTCTCAATATCCTTGATGTAGGGTTTTTCTGTCGTTTCGCAGAAGGAAAAGGCTTTCCCTGCAGCGCCGGCCCTTCCGGTACGACCGATACGGTGTACGTAGGTCTCAGGGACATTGGGTATCTCATAATTGACCACACAGGCCAGACTATCCACGTCAATTCCCCTGGCGGCAATATCGGTAGCCACCAAGACTTGAATCTGACGGTTTTTAAACTGTGTAAGCGCGCGCTGCCTGGCGTTCTGTGATTTATTGCCATGTATGGCTTCGGAACGGATCTTCCGTTTGCTCAACGCCTTCGACACTTTATCGGCTCCATGTTTCGTTCGGGTAAACACCAAGACTGAATCCAGCTTGTTCCGTTCAATCAAATCGATCAACAAGGCTCCCTTATCGATCTTCTCCACATAAATGAGCATTTGATCGATGGTTTCCACCGTTGAGGAAACGGGTGTTACAGTCACCTGAAGTGGTTTTGTCAGGATGGTACCAGCCAGCTTCACAATGGAAGGGGGCATTGTGGCTGAGAAAAACAAGGACTGACGCTTTGCTGGCAATACAGCAATGAGGCGTTTTACGTCGTGGATGAATCCCATGTCCAACATTCTATCGGCTTCGTCCAAAACAAAGAGTTCGATGTCTTTCAGGCTGATATATCCTTGACTCATCAAGTCCAGGAGGCGACCGGGGGTGGCCACCAACACATCAACGCCTCTTTTGAGCGCATCTACCTGGGGCTGTTGTCCCACACCGCCAAATATGACAGTGTGTCGTACATTTACATAGCGGCCGTAGGCCTTGAAACTATCATCGATCTGAATAGCCAATTCCCTTGTCGGGGTGACAATCAGGCCTTTGATAACTCTTTTCTTGGGTGCGTTGAGGCCTTGATCAAGGCGTTGGAGTATGGGTAAAGCAAAGGCAGCGGTTTTGCCAGTGCCTGTTTGGGCGCAACCTAATACATCGCGTCCTTGTAGTATAATGGGGATAGCTTGTTCTTGTATGGGTGTCGGTTGGGTGTAGCCTTCTTCGGCCAAAGCCTTCAACAGGGGTGCTGAAAGCTGTAATGAGTCAAATGTCATGCAATTTATTTAGTAACCGTCAAGGCCTCGTTGGCCGTTTGGGGTCGTTGCTGTTCATCACGAACAGTGGTGGATTCCGAAAAGAAGGAAACCTGTATTTCGAACGAATCGGTGCAAAGGTACAAAAAAAAAGGGAGCATCTCAATAGCTATGATTTTGTGTTAATCTGTTGTTTCCTTCGATTCTAATCTCCTTTGGCAGCGAATCTCCTTATCCTTCGATTCCGCTCCCCTTTGGGCGGAAATCTCTTTTCTCTTCGATTCCGCTCCCCTTCGGGCGGAGTCGGGTATTGTCTCCGGCACCCGTTCCTCAGGGCTGGCGTCCCCTAGACAGCGGCGCCGATCGTTCGTCTCAAGTGACTTCACGAAGTCGGCAATGCCGCTCTCGTCGGGTTCGCTGGCACCCTTCGTCAATGTTGCCGGATTCAACACCCAACCCCGCTGCGGTGCGCTCCGGTATCAAACTCATCAAAGCGCTACCACTAAAGAGAGTGCCATGCAAGAGAATGCCAGAGAATACAACCCTACTAAAATCCCAGTAATGAGCATTGACCTAAGACCCTAAAAAAGCAGTCTACAAGGAACCTGATCAGTTCATCTAACCCTTGAGGTTTGCATTCTTCCATCCACAATTGCTACATCAAACAAGGGAACGTTTCTACTGGGGAGAAGTTGATTATTGGCATTGATAGAAACTGGTCTGGTTAGCTTGTTGGATCATTCTAGTTGGTTGGTGATTGATGCAGCTGTCAGTGGTGAACGTTGTTGTGCTTAAAAGCTGGGACTGGAAGGCTGGGTTTTTCTGTTTGGCATTCAGCTTGTTGATATAGTTTCCGATAGCGAGTGTTTTCTGGTTATTGACACTTTCCTGCGGGGTAGTTTCTGGATAGTTTCACTGCGGGAGCGGACCGCCAAAGGGGTTGGGTGTTGAATCCAGTAACATTGACGAGGGGCGCCAGCGGATGCTTTGAGATCGGCAAGGCCAACCTCGCGAGTCACTTGAGACGAGCGATTGGCGCCGATGTCGAAGCGTTCGCCAGCCCTGAGGAACGG
>Ga0123334_1004755_pt1 | contig 13562 bp, 8 predicted proteins | sample BiotimSIPDNA_FD_89706 | JGI IMG/M metagenome (GOLD analysis project Ga0123334, IMG submission 89706) | Anaerobic biogas reactor microbial communites from Washington, USA - Biogas_R1 time_0 SIP DNA | ecosystem: Engineered > Bioreactor > Anaerobic > Unclassified | place: Washington, USA | collected... | reverse complement strand
AAAGGGTTCCTCTGACGGAGGCGGTCCCCTCTGTCACTGCGTGACATCTCCCCACACTGTGGGGAGTCACCCTCAAACTCCCTTCCTAAAACTTTCAGTTTTAAATTTTCCCCAGATAGGGCGCACGCAATAAAATAAGCCCATGTAGTATTACATGGGTGCGCCCTATCTGGGGAAAATTAAGATTAAAAGTCTTTGGAAAGGGGTTCGGGGAAGAACCTTTCCTCAGAAAGGTTTTCCCCGAGTATCTGGCATATAACTGTTATATAAGCACCACACATAAGGCGGTCTTTTACTATTTCATATTCAAATATTCACTTGCCAGATACAGCGAACCCGAGATTACTGCCACGCCGTCATTCTCCAGCGCCAGCGCCTTTGCCTTCTCCACTGCCTCTGCCAGCGAAGCTGTCTCAGCCTCAGTGTAAAACGACGCTATATCCACAATATTCTGTGCCGGCACAGCATTCGGCGCAAAGCCCTCAACTGCAAAAAGTGAATCGGAATGGCGGGATATGGTCTTAACACAGTCCACATAGTCCTTTGAATCCACCATGCCCATGACCGTATATATCTTCTTCCCTCTGGTACTCAGATACATCATCATAAGCGCAAGCATACCTACTCCCGAAGGATTGTGTCCGCCGTCAACTATCACAGGCGGCTCACCGTCTATATACTGCACTCTCGCCTTCACCTGAGTTGTCTCCACAGCCTCTATTATGCTCCGGTCACTTATCTCGAAGCCCTTGCTCCGCAAGTAAAGACAGGCCGTTATCGCAGTCTGTGCGTTGTACTTCTGATGTACACCTGCCATTGCCGGAGTGAGCTTTATTCCACGGTACATAAAAGGAGCAAACAAGCCTCCGTCAGCATAGGGCTTGCAGGGCTCGCAGAGAATGTACTCCGCTCCCCTCTCCTCAGCAGTTTTTTTCACTATCTCAGTCACAGCCGGAGGATTGTCCTCGGAGAGTATGACCGCAGAGCCGCCCTTTATTATGCCGGCCTTCTGCACTGCTATTTCCTCCACGGTATTTCCAAGTATCGCAGTGTGGTCAAGGGATATGGAGGTTATTACTGATACCAGCGGAGGAGGTATCACATTTGTGGAGTCAAGAAGTCCGCCCATGCCTGTCTCAAATACCACCACATCGCACTGCTTTTCCTCGTACCAGAGCAGCGCTATGGCCATTGTTATCTCAAACTGGGAGTATGGTCTGTCCTGTACGGCAGCCCTGACCTTTTCCGCAACAGCGCAAAGCTCATCGTCCGGTATCTCCTGGCCGTTTATGCGGATGCGGTCATTATATCGCAGCACATAGGGGGATGTGAACTGGCCTGTCCTGTATCCGGACAGTATCAGCGCATTGGATATGTATTCCAGTGTGGAGCCCTTGCCGTTTGTTCCGGATATATGCACGAATTTCAGGCGTTTTTCCGGACTGCCGATACGCTCTGTCAGCTCACGGGCACGGGAAAGATCAATTATCCTGCCGCCGGTCTTGGTGTAGCCGTTGATGAATTCCATACATTCTTTTATATTCATTGCTGCTATGCTCCTTCGGGTAAAATTCAAGGGACGGGCTGGCCGTCCCTGTGCTCATGTTAATAAGGGCTTGCCTGTGATTCAGCTTTTGCAACAGCTTCCTCAAGGCTCATGCCTGTAAACGCCTGTGCCGGGAAGATACGTCCGGACTTCTTATCGCTGACGAATGCTCCTACCACTACGCCGGGTATCGCACTCTCAGGAGAATTCGGAGCCTTCGGGCCACCAAGGTCAGTCCTGCACCAGCCTGGATCAGTAAGGTTCAGAGTGATATCCGTTCCCTGATACATTGAGCCAAGATCCTTTGTGACCTTGTCCAGAGCTGCTTTGCTGGCAGAATAACCAGCCTGCTGCGGCTCAAGATCGATACCGCTGGTGGTATTAACTATCCTGCCGAAGCCTCTTTTCTCCATAGCAGGAAGAAAATGATAGCATATCATCATGGGAGCTGTGGTATTTATCCGGAAGCTGATATCGTAATCCTCTGCCGGAGTTTTCAGATATTCGCTGCGGTAGGCTATCTGCAAGCCTGCGTTATTCAGGATAATGTCAATAGGTGTGCCATTTTGGTCGATCTCGGCGCACATTGCCTCAACCTGTGAAAGGTCGGAAAGCTCTGCCTGTACTGTATATGCATCAACGCCGAAGGCCTTTACTTCATTGAGTACGCCTTCACAGTGTTCAGCATTTCTGCTGTGGAGCACGAGATTTACTCCCTGCTGTGCCATAAATAATGCGGCAAGTCTGCCGATTCCTCTGCTGGCGCCTGTAATGAGCGCCCATCTGCCCTTAAGTTCTGTCATTTTCATTCCTCCTTTGATATAAAAATATTAGTGCTGAAGCCGTCCTGTTCTTAATACTCGTAATCTATGCAGGCACGGTCAGTTTTTACAGTGCCGATGAATTTGCCGAACTCAACGTGAGCCGGGTGTACCTGATATGCGTTCAGGTCAGCTATAGTCTCAAAGTCGCAGAGCAGAGAGATAGTGTAGTTGCTCTCCGGCGCATCCTTTGAATTGATAACTACCTCGCCCTTTTTAAGCTCCTTTACGTTTGCGATTACGTTGTCAAAGCGCTTCTGTGCCTCCAGAGCATTTTCGTACTCGCTGCGTCCGTCAGCCTCTTTAAGCTTGAACATTACGATATGCTTTATCATTATTATTCACCTCTCAGCATTTATCGGAAATCATTCAACATTGCAACATTGCAAAGTTTATAAGGATCTGCAATGTTGCAACCTTGCATTGTTACTTTTAATGCTTGAATTATTGAAGATTGCAAGATTGCAAAGTTTATAAAAAACTGCAACCTTGCAATGTTGCTTTGCAGAAAGAGAAACGCCCAAAGACGTTCCCCCTGCGTTTATCACTTGAATGCAGCGATAGACTGCTCTATCTTAGCCATCTTCTCCTCAGCCTTTGCAAGCTTTGCCTTTTCAGCCTCTATGAGCTGTGCAGGAGCCTTTGCGATAAAGCCCTGATTGTTCAGCTTTCCGCTGAGGAAGTCGATATCCTTCTGAACCTTTGCCTTCTCCTTTTCAAGACGGGCTATCTCCTTCTCGCTGTCAACCAGCTCGTCCATAGGAATGAAGATACGTGCTGCATCAGTTACAGCGTTAGCACAGTTCTCATGTGCAAGGCTTGTGCCCACCTCAACTGTTGAAGCGGAAGCCAGCTTCTCAAAGAATACAGTACAACTGCTGAATGTCTCCGGCTCTGCTGTCTCGATGATGAGCTTTGCCTTCTTTGACGGAGGTACGTTCATCTCTGTACGAACGTTGCGGACTGCCTTTATAGCTGAGATGACCTTCTCAAATGCAGTCTCCTCTGCTGTGTAGTCGATAGAAGCATCGTATGTAGGATATGTTTCGAGGATTATCATCGACTGCTCGTTGTTGAGCACCTGCCATATCTCCTCAGTGATGAACGGCATGAACGGGTGGAGGAGCTTCAGCATACCCTGCATTGCCCATACGAGCACTGCCTGAGCCTTTGCCATTGTCTCGCCGCCAGCCTGTATTCTCGGCTTTGTGAGCTCAATGTACCAGTCGCAGTAAACATCCCAGATGAAGTCGTATATCTTCTGTGAAGCAACGCCCAGCTCGAACTTGTCCAGGTTTTCGTTTACTTCCTTTGCAAGCTGATTGAACTTGTTTACCAGCCACTTGTCCTCCAGCTCAAGCTCTGCGGGAAGTCCCTTGAACTCAAAGTCCTCAGGGAGATTCATCATAATGAAACGTGAAGCGTTCCAGAGCTTGTTTGCAAAGTTACGGGCAGCCTTTACCTTGTCATCGATATAACGCATATCGTTTCCGGGTGAGTTACCTGTAGCCAGCATGAATCTGAGAGCGTCAGCGCCGTACTCATTGATGACTTCAAGAGGATCGATACCGTTGCCCAGTGACTTGGACATCTTTCTGCCCTGTGCGTCACGTACAAGACCGTGGATGAGAACTGTATCGAAAGGAACCTTGCCCATATTCTCCAGACCGCTGAACATCATTCTTATTACCCAGAAGAAGATGATGTCATATCCGGTAACGAGAGTATTTGTTGGATAGAAGTATTTGAGATCCTCTGTATTCTCAGGCCAGCCCAGAGTTGAGAACGGCCAGAGTGCAGAGCTGAACCAGGTATCAAGGGTGTCAGGATCCTGTCTCATAGGCTTGCCGCACTTAGGACAAACTGCGCTGTTCTCCTTTGTTACCACCATTTCGCCGCACTCATCGCAGTAGAATGCAGGTATCTGATGTCCCCACCAGATCTGACGGGAGATACACCAGTCACGGATATTGTCCAGCCAGTGGAAGTATATCTTGTCAAAACGCTCCGGTACGAACTTTGTAGCGCCGCTCTTTACTGCCTCGATAGCAGGGCCTGCAAGGGGCTTCATCTTTACGAACCACTGTGTTGATACCTTAGGCTCAACTGTAGTGCCGCAGCGATAGCAGGTACCTACATTATGGCTGTAGTCCTCGATCTCAACGAGAGCGCCTTCCTTTTCAAGATCCTCAACGATCTTCTTTCTTGCCTCGTATCTGTCCATACCTGCATATGCCGGATAATCGTCAACGATAGTTGCATCGTCGTTCATTACGTTAATAACAGGGAGGTTATGGCGGAGACCAACCTCGAAGTCGTTAGGGTCATGAGCAGGAGTGATCTTAACAACACCTGTTCCGAAGTCCATTTCAACATAATCATCAGCAACAACAGGGATCTCACGGTGAACTATTGGCAGGATAACTGTCTTGCCAACGAGATCCTTGTAGCGATCATCAGCAGGATTTACTGCAACGGCAGTATCGCCCAGGAGTGTTTCCGGACGAGTTGTTGCAAGCTCAAGATAACCGTCCTGATCCTTTATCTTGTAGCGGAGGTGCCAGAAATGGCCTGCCTGATCCTCATATGTTACCTCTGCATCCGAGAGTGATGTCTTACACTTAGGACACCAGTTGATTATACGCTCGCCACGGTAGATAAGGCCTTTCTCATAATACTTTACAAATACTTCCTTTACAGCCTTTGAACAGCCCTCGTCCATAGTAAAGCGCTCTCTTGACCAGTCACAGGATGAACCCAGCTTCTTGAGCTGCTCAACGATACGGCCGCCGTACTGCTTTTTCCATTCCCAGGCTCTCTTCATGAAGCCTTCTCTGCCCAGATCCTCCTTGGTAACGCCTTCCTTACGCATTGCCTCAACGATCTTTGCCTCAGTTGCGATAGCAGCGTGGTCAGTACCAGGGAGCCAGAGTGCGCTGTAGCCGCTCATTCTCTTCCAGCGGATAAGGATATCCTGAAGAGTCTCATCAAGAGCGTGTCCCATGTGGAGCTGTCCGGTTATATTCGGAGGCGGGATAACTATAGTATAGGGTGTTTTCTTAGGATCTGCCTCTGCACGGAAGCAGCCCTTGTCGTTCCATGCCGCATAGATACGGTCTTCAAAGTCCTTAGGGTCATATGCCTTTGCAAGTTCTTTTGCCATTAATATCTCTCCTTTTAATTAATTCGTAATGCACAAAAAATTTCAGTCCCGCACTTTCATCGGCGCCGTAATCGAAAACAAACCAAGTCCGAAGTACAAAGCGGGCAAGCTTACGAGTGTCAATGTGCCGGGGGGCAGCGTCACGCTGCAAAAAAACGCCCCGAACCTTTTTAGGTTCAGGGCGAACTATTGTCCGTGTTACCACCTGAATTCGGATATCTCTATCCGCACTCTGCGAGGCCGTTAAGCCTCCTCCTCTGTAACGTGAGGTCACGTCACGAACTACTCGGCGATTATGCCTTTCCCCCGTGAAGCTCCGAAACTACTTCCGCACACTCCTCACACTGCCTTTCACCATACGGCAGCTCTCTGCTGATCGGTATATGTGCGTACTCCTTTTCATCACTGCTTTTGGAATATGCTACTATTATACACGATTCAGTGTGAATTGTCAAGAGCAATTATGAGAAATAGTGTGCTGCTCACTTCTCACTGTTATCCGGCTTCATAAGTTCTTCCCGGATACGGTCGAACTCGTCACGGGTTATAACTCCGTCACTGAAAAGGGCGCTGAGCTTTTCCATTTCAGCCATGCGTTTCTCCTCCGGACTGAGCTTTGCGGCAGCGGCAGCTCTTGCTGCATCACGCAGCCGTTTGCGGTTCTCGTAAGCATTCTCTATAAAATAGGCGGCTGCCGCACACAGCAGCATTATGCCAAGCACTATCAGCATTATTTTCATTGCGATATCCTCTGTTTATCTCACTTGCCTATCTTTTCTACCTTCATCAGGTTGGTGGTGCCTGAAACTCCAAGAGGAACTCCGGCAGTTATAGCTACAAGGTCTCCGTCCTCGACGAGTCTGTGGGACTCGGCAGCCTCAACAGCTGCGGCAAACAGGTCGTCGGTGGAGTTCTTCTCATCGATGATGAACGGGATAACGCCCCAGCTCATATTCATCTGGCGGCATACCACCTCGCTCATTGTACAGCTTATTATCGGACAGAGCGGACGGTACTTCGAGATAAGTCTTGCAGTCTGTCCGCCGAGGGATACAGTGATTATCGCCCTTGCGTCCAGGTCATGGGCGGTAGTAACTGTTGCGTGTGCAATAGCCTCGGCAACGCTCCCCTCCGGATTGGAGCTTCTCTTTGAGAATCTTCCCTTGTAATCGATATTGTTCTCAGTGGTCTCTGCAATGAGAGCCATTGTCTTTACAGTCTCTACAGGATATGCTCCGGCAGCAGTTTCTCCGGAGAGCATTATCGCACTGGTACCGTCATATATAGCGTTTGCAACGTCGGTTATCTCGGCACGGGTAGGACGGGGATTGGTTATCATGGATTCCAGCATCTGTGTGGCTGTTACCACCTGTTTTCCGGCATTATAGCCCTTATGGATAAGATCCTTCTGGATAGCAGGTATCTGCTCGAATGGGATCTCAACGCCCATATCGCCTCTTGCCACCATTATTCCGTCAGCAGCCTCGAGTATCTCATCGATATTCTCAACGCCGTCTGTATTCTCGATCTTAGCGATTATACGTACATCGAACCAGCCAAGGCTCTGGGTGAATTTTCTCAGGTAGTTGATATCGGCTGCGGAGCGGACAAAGCTTGCTGCAATAAAATCAAATCCCATTTTAGCGCCGAATTCAAGATCATCCATATCCCTTTCGCTGAGGTAAGGCATTGAGAGCTTTACTCCCGGAACATTTATGCCCTTATTGTTGGAAAGAGTACCGCCGTGTATTACCCTGCATATGATATCCGTATTCGTTACCTTTTCTGCAAGGAGCTCGATAACACCGTCGTTTATGAGTATACGTGTACCCATGCTGACATCACGGGGCAGCTTCTTGAAGCTTATGCTTCCACGCTTGTCATCGCAGAGCACATCCTCAGTTGTAAGGATGTACTGCTCGCCGTCATGTATCTCCACAGGCTTATCGTCCACGAATTTTCCCAGACGGATCTCAGGTCCCTTTGTATCGAGAAGAGTAGCTATCGGCAGATCCAGCTCCTTTCTGAGCCTTTCGATCTGGCGCAGGCGCTTCTCGTGAGTTTCATAGTCTCCGTGTGAGAAGTTGAAGCGGGCAACATTCATTCCTGCCAGCATGAGCTCACGCATTATGTTCTCGTCATCTGTGGCAGGTCCTATCGTACATACGATCTTGGTTTTACGCATAATTTACATCTCCTGAAGCATGATAAAAATAAAAAAGCCGAAGGCGGCAAAAAATGGAAGCCCAGAGGGGCGTTGATCCTCTGGCGGAGAGGTGTACGAGGAGAGGCAGAGCCTCTCCTGAAAAGCAGTCCGGACAGTGAAACGCTTCCGGAAGGACGGCCTCTCTTCGTCTTCCTCGGCTTGACCGACTCATTTTTTATCAAAGCTTTTTCAGCTTTGCATAATTCGCCATTATCTTCTTGGTGCCGACCTTCTCAAAGGCTATCTCCAGCATTGAATCATTTGCCATTTTCTTTACGGAAACTATAGTTCCCTCACCGAATATATTGTGAGCCACACGCTCGCCGGCAGTATATGTAACAGCCTCCTTAGCCGCTGTTCCTGCATGGAGCTTGTTTCTTGCAAGCTGCTGCTGGAGAGTAGTGGAGTGGACCTCTGTTACGGAATTGTCCTTTTCCTCCAGCTTGCTCCTCATGGCTGCGGCATTGTCATGCTTCTCCATAAGCTCACTGCCTATCTCACGCATAAAGCGTGAAGTAACATTTCTCTGTGTCTGACCGAAGAGCATTCTCTGGCTGGCATTAGTCAGGTAAAGCCTCTTCTTTGCACGGGTTATAGCCACATAAGCAAGGCGTCTCTCCTCCTCCATGTCAGCCTCGCTGTCGAAGCTTCTGGAGCTTGGGAAGATACCGTCATCCATTCCGATAACGAATACATTTTCGTACTCAAGTCCCTTTGCGGAATGAACTGTCATGAGCGTTACCTTATCGTCAGTTCCGGCATCACGGTCAGCCTCGCTGAACAGTGCCACCTCTTCAAGGAAGCCGCCAAGTGTCGGCTCGTCAGCCTCCTGCATATACTTAGCCATTGAGGAACGGAGCTCCTGAACGTTCTCGATCTTGGTATCCGGATTTTCCAGTGTCTTCAGATAATCCATATACCCTGTCTTGTCCAGCACCACATCAAGGAACTCATCCAGCGGCATTGTCTCGGACTTCTCTGTGAGGTACTCGAACATTGTGTATGCGCTCTTGAGGGAAGATGTCTTCTTTGCAAGAGGAGCATACTCCTCGCAGGTACGTAGAACATCGAATGGTGAGAGCTTGAGGTCACGGCTGATATCCTCGATAAGGGCGAGGGTGGAATCGCCTATGCCTCTCTTCGGCTCATTTATTATACGCTTGAAGCGCAGCATATCGTTATGGTTGTTGATGAAGGCCAGATAGGAGGTAACGTCCTTTATCTCCTTGCGGTCAAAGAAGCGCATACCGCCGTAAACTCTGTACGGGATGCCGCACTTCACCAGCATACGCTCAACGGCGTTGGACTGTGCATTCATGCGGTAAAGAACAGCGTTTCCGGAATAGCTTCCGGTAGCCTTGTAGTTTTCGAGAATTGTATCGGCTACGAATTTAGCCTCATCGCTCTCGTCCACAGCCTTATACCAGTACACCTTGTCGCCCTTGCCGGCAGAGGTCCAGAGGGACTTCTCCTTGCGGCTGTTATTATGGGAAATAACTGAATTTGCAGCGTCAAGTATAGTCTGTGTGGAGCGGTAGTTCTGTTCGAGACGTATCACCTTTGCGCCATTGAACTGAGCCTCAAAGCCAAGGATATTCTCGATATTGGCTCCACGGAACTTGTATATGCTCTGATCGTCATCGCCCACAACGCAGAGATTGCCGTGAGCCTGTGAGAGCAGTGATACCAGGCGGAACTGAACGTGGTTTGTATCCTGATACTCATCCACCATTATGTATTTATAGCGGTTCTGATACTTTTCCAGCACCTCCGGGAACTTCTCAAAGAGCTCCACTGTGAGGCAGAGTATATCGTCAAAATCCAGGGCGTTGGCAGTACGCATACGCTCCTGATACAGGCCGTAGAGACGGGCAATGAGCTTCTTGCGGTAATCCTGGCCTGCATCAGCTTTAAGCTCCGCAGGGGTTATCATCTTGTCCTTGGCAAAGCTTATCTCGCTGAGGACAGCCCTCGGTGCAAGCTGCTTCTCAGATATATCCAGCTCAGCCATTGCAGCCTTAATCATACGCTGACTGTCGTCGGTATCGTAGATAGTGAAATCCCTTCCGTAGCCAAGAGCTTCTATCTCCACTCTGAGGATACGCAGACAGGCTGAATGGAAGGTAGAGGCATTGATGTTCATGCCCTCCTCGCCCAGCATTGCGGAAAGTCTCTCCCTGAGCTCTCCGGCAGCCTTGTTTGTAAATGTTATTGCAAGGATATTCCAGGGCTTCACAGGCTCTGACGCAACGATATCCCTGAGAGTCTCCATATCATCGGTCTTTCCCTCAGCATAATCGTTCAGGAAGCGGATATCCTCCTCGCTGCCCTGACGGGACTCATCATAGAAAGCATTTCCGAAATTTATCATATTTGCGATACGGTTCACAATAACAGTAGTCTTTCCGCTTCCTGCTCCGGCCAGCACAAGAACAGGGCCATTTACAGCGAAAACGGCCTCCTGCTGCATATCGTTCATGCGGCTGAAGTATTTTTTAAGAGCCGCTTGTTTTGCTTCATTGAATGATCTTTTGTCCATAGATATATCTCCATTTTTAGTAACTTTATAAACACCCGTGTACTTAATACAAAACGTATTTTACCGATTAATTCTTTTCACACGTATCAACAGTTATATTATACCACATTTGTCAAGCCTTGAAAAGCCCCCGGAGAATTTTTTTATATTTTTACAGGTTTGCACCGATATTGTCCGAACAGGCCTCCGTCCTGCCATTTTCGCCGAAAAATGCACACATACTGCAAATAATATAGGATAAAACAGAGGTTTAAACAGCTCAATTGTAAATTTTCCATGTAAGCTATTTACTTCTATCTTAAAATGTATTAAAGTATTATTTGTAAAAATGTATCTTACTTATACAGGAGGTTATTTGAATGAGTAAAACAAAACAGCTCAGGAAAAGAGGGCTCTCTGCTGTTGCTGCTGCACTGATAGCTGCGGTATCCCTCGTACCCGCAGACCTGTCTTACGTTCCCCTCACAGCGAATGCAGGCCAGCAGCTCGGTCAGACCGACTTCGATGAAGGTGCAGGCCTTCCCTGGCACATAGTTGAGTCTGCCCCGGCAAAAATAGATTTTGAGCTGACAGACGGCGTATACAAGGTCCGCATCATTGAACCCGGCGGAGCTTCACAGGGTGGTGAAGACAGATGGGACTGCCAGTTCAGACACAGAGGCCTGAAGATCGTTTCCGGCCATAAGTACAAGGTCTCCTACGAGATAACGTCTACAAAGAGCGGACAGTATTACACAAAGATAGGCGATTCTGACAAGCTTGAAGTATGGCACAATAATATGGAGGACAACGGCCCTGATTTAGGCGGATCATGGGACTGCATACATATAGGCGAGAACGAGACGCAGAAGGTGTCTCACACCTTTACCGCTTCACAGTCTGTTGACGTTGCAGAGTGGGCATTCCACCTGGGCGGCGACGGTCAGTATACCCCCGGCGGCTGCTTCCCGGCAGGCACCGAAATAACCTTTGACAATATGTCCCTCATCGACCTTGACAGCGATGAGAACGACTATGTTCAGCCGGAAAAGTGGGAGCGCTCCGATATACTGGTGAACCAGATGGGCTATCTCACTGACAGGGCAAAGCGTGCTACCCTGGTCAGCAGCGAAAAGTCCGGCATCGATTTCGACATCCTCGACAAGGACGGCAAAAAGGTATACTCCGGAACCTCTGAATATATAGGCAAGGACGAGGATTCCGGCGATACAGTCCACCTCATCGATTTCTCAGACCTTGATGAGACCGGCGTTTTCCACATCGAGACTGAGGACGGCGAGGTAAGCCAGGATTTCACCGTAGATGATAAGCTGCTCTATTCCGGACTGCTTTACAACTCGCTTAACTATTTCTACCAGAACAGAAGCGGTATCGAGATCGAGAGCCGCTATATCACTTCCGGTGACAAGTCTGCTCTTGCAAGAGCTGCCGGCCACCCCAGCGATTCCGCAGAGATAATGGCGAACTGGGACAGCCTTGACGGCACAGGAAAGTCTATAGACGTTACCGGCGGCTGGTACGATGCCGGCGACCACGGAAAATACGTGGTGAACGGAGGCTTCTCCCTTTGGATGATGCAGAATCAGTACGAGACTGCTCTTAAATACGGCTTTGAGGATGCATATGCCGACGGCTCGATGAGCATCCCCGAAAACGGCAACGACGCTCCCGACCTTCTCGATGAAGCCCGCTGGGAAATGGAATGGATGCTGAAAATGATCGTCCAGGACGGCGAATATAAAGGTATGGCCTACCACAAGGCGCATGACGAAAAGTGGACCGGCCTTGCAGTTGCTCCGGCGGACGATGATCTCAGACGTATCGTAAAACCACCGTCAACTGCCGCTACACTTAACCTTGCCGCCTGTGCAGCTCAGGCTTCCCGTCTCTGGTACAAGTACGACGAGGACTTTGCAGATCAGTGCCTTGAAGCGGCTGAAAATGCCTACCAGGCAGCCAGATCCCACCCGGATATGTACGCTCCTCTGGACAGCGCTTCCGGCGGCGGAGCCTACGGCGATACCGATGTGGAAGACGAGTTCTACTGGGCAGCCTGTGAGCTTTTCCTCACCACAGGAGATGACAGCTACTATGAGGACATGAAGGATTCCGACTTCTTCCTCGAAATGCCCACATCACTGGGCGGCGGCGAAAGCATTGATACTGTCGGCAGCTTCGATTGGGGAAATGCCGCCGCTATGGGTACTCTCAGCCTCTTCCTCAATAACGGCAGCAATGTGTCCTCAGACGATATTACCACTATCACTGATAATATATGCTCTGCCGCAGACCATTATATCGACATGGAAAACGAGCAGGGCTACGGCCTCCCCTACGGCCAGAGCACTCTCAGCTACAACGATAAGGATAAGGGCTATATATGGGGCTCAAACTCTTTCGTTGCCGATAACTCAATAGTTATCGCCTACGCTTTCCTCTCCTCAAACGAGGATAAGTATATGGACGGAGCTCTCGGCGGTATGGATTACCTCCTCGGCAGAAACGCTATGGAGTATTCTTACGTTACAGGCTACGGCTATCACGCTGTTGAGAATCCCCACCACCGCTACTGGTCTCACCAGGTCGATGAAACCTTCCCTTCCGCACCTGCCGGAGTAATGTCCGGCGGTCCGAACTCCAGTATGCAGGATCCCTGGGTAAAGGGATCAGGCTGGAAAAAGGGCGAAATAGAGCCTCAGAAATGCTATATGGATAACGTTGAGGCATGGTCTGTAAACGAGTGTACTATCAACTGGAACGCATCTATCGCCTGGCTCTCAGGCTTTACTGCCGCAGAGAACGGCGGTATCGATATCGGCAGCGCAGGTACATACAGCGACCCCGACGCAAAGGCCGACCTCACCCCCTCCGATCAGCCTGCAAAGGAGAAAAAGGATAAGGACGACTCCGAGGAAAAGAACACCGAGCCTGCCACAAAAAGAGCTTCAGCTAAAACCGAAAAGGCAGCAAGAACTACTGAAAAAGCCTCCGAAAAGAGCAGCAAGGACAGCGATAAAGATGATCTTGCTAAAGTCGCACTTATCTCTGCCGCTGTGGTCGCAGGCCTCGTCTCGATCGAATTGTTCGTCTATAAAATGGCTAAGCTGAAAAAGAAATAAAATCACCGGCGTTAATGCCGGGATTATATGGAAGTTTACGCACTTTATTGAGGGAAACCCTTTTGAAAAAGGGTTCCTCTGACGGAGGCGGTCCCCTCTGTCACTGCGTGACATCTCCCCGCACTGCGGGGAGTCACCCTCAAACTCCCTTCCTAAAACTTTCAGTTT
>Ga0123334_1004753_pt1 | contig 13571 bp, 11 predicted proteins | sample BiotimSIPDNA_FD_89706 | JGI IMG/M metagenome (GOLD analysis project Ga0123334, IMG submission 89706) | Anaerobic biogas reactor microbial communites from Washington, USA - Biogas_R1 time_0 SIP DNA | ecosystem: Engineered > Bioreactor > Anaerobic > Unclassified | place: Washington, USA... | reverse complement strand
TCATTGGCCAGTTTGCACGGGTATTGGATGCTTTACAGGGCTGCCGGTTTGCACCTACGTTATGCCGAGGCAGCCAACCGGGCCGGCTATCCCTTTCTGGCTTCTTGTTTCCTCAACCACGGCATCAGGAATTCCAAGTATCGTTATACCAAACCTAATGGCGATTATTACCCCGATGATTCTTGCTACATTACCGGTACCAGTCCTTTTGATCCATATCCCAGCGACTTCCGGTTTGATGCAAGGTATCCGCGCGAATGGGAACAAAACGGAGGTGTCCGTGGCCGTGTATTCATGCCAGCCATTGAATTCCCTGCCGGCTTGATCACCACCCTGGATAGCATCCAATGGCTCGAACAGCAGATTGTGCGCGAAGCTGGTCTTGAACTGGCTTTCGAAGGCCAACGCTGGGGAGATTTGGTGCGCGTTGCCCGCCGTATGAACAAGGAGGGACGTGATGGATTCCAATATTTCTACAACGACAACATCAAGAAAAAATACGATCGTGCCAATATACCCGCTCCTGGCTTTACAGCAGACGAAAAAAGTTGGTACCTTCCGTTCTACGAATAAAGAAGTGTGTAAAATTTTCTACGATGTTTACAGGGTTCTATGTCACCTCTGCTCTTGTAAACATCAAACCAATAAACAAATAGAGGTGTTCCTTAATCTCAATCACAATGAAAAAGATCTCTACCTTTTTTTTCAGTACCGCGTTAGCGGTTATTGTGAGTATTGGCAGCGCTTTTGCTCAGCCAGGAACGTATTACCCCAACTATTTCATCAACCAAACGTTTGATGGCATAGAAGCGTTACCTACAGGCTGGACTGGTGTATCCAATAATACCAATTTAATTGGACACGCAGCCGCTGCGTATTCCCTTGGCTCACCTGCTCAAGGCTTTGTCAGAGTTACTGCAGGAGGCTCCGGAACCCGTGGTGGTGAACTACGTTTCCCATCTACGGCTACCAGCCAGTTTAAAGACTCAATGGTATGGGTACTCGAATTTGATTGGACCGTCAATTCCGGTAACTGGAATGCCAAACAGGCCAACGGTATTATCCTGATGGGACCGAACAGTAAGAACGTAAACGTCAACGACACCTGGTACGGTGACGCCATTTTTGGTCTGTATTGCTTTAAGGATACTGGCTATATTCATTTGTGGAACAAGGATAATCCCGGTCCTGCCGTGGATGAAACCACTTTTTTGGGCCCTGTCATCTACAATCAGGCCGGTAACAACAGCTGGTTCAAACGTGTTGGTTCTTCCACAACAGACTGGTACACCACCGACAGCTTGAACCTCAGCACGCAAACAAATGTGCGCCTGAAGCTCGGTAAGGCCTACCACATTTTTGCTGAAATGAACTTCAAGACCCAAAAGATTCAGAAGTTTGTCATTTCTCAAATTGATGATCCTGCCAACCGTGACTCCGTCAATGACCTGTTTTTCATGGCTCCCTGGATGGTCGGTACGGCTACAACAGTGGAACTTCAGGACCGTATTGTAACGGCTCTCGACCGTATGGTTTCTTACCATACTCGTAGTGGCGGTTCGGGTGCCTTGGATCACTCATACGACAACTGGCAACTGTATACCTGGAAAGAGTCCGTTGGTATTGCTGATGTCGACGTGAAATATGTCGATCGCGAAGGTAACACCATCAAGGCTTCACGCACATTGCCCAAACAACAGGTTCAATCTACCTTGTGGATTGCTGCTGATGACAAGCTTAACTTTACCTCAGAAGACGGTAATACCCTCTACTTCTATGACGAGGCTGCCACACATGCAGCCAACAAAGCCAACCCCAAGGGTGGTGAAGATGGTGAAAGCGTGGAGGTTGATTTCTCCACAAGCACAACCAACTACTTGACCGTCGTCTTCAAGAAAGTAGCCAAGACAGCTGGTACGTATGTTTGGAACGGTTCAGTCAACAACGACTGGAGCTATGTGGCAGACAACTTCAGCGTAGCTGGTGGTGCTCCCATTTCTTACCAAGCCGGTAATGCTGTTGAAATTTCCAACGCCAATCCTACCAACGATTCCATCGCTGTTGTGGGTGAAGTCAACCTGGGTGAAGCCGATGTAACCATTTCTGCTCCCGGCTATCAAATCGCCGGTACAGGTCGTCTGGTTGGTAACGGTACGATGTATATCAGTGCTCCTGTTACCTTGGGTGCCGATAACCGCCTGACAGGTGGTGCCGTCATTACAGCCGATTCCGTGCGCATCAAACACGTTGCCGCTGCTGACTCCTTCAAATTGATGGCTCCTGTTACCACAATGGTGATGGAAGCTGGTGCTACCTTCAACAAGAAGATTATTGGTGATGGTGGTACATTGGATCTGGAATTTGTTTCGCTCAACGAATACGCTCCTGCCATTTCAAACTTCACTACCGTCAACATTCACCAGATGGCACAGACCAACTTGAATGCTTCAACATGGCGTACAGGCTTTAGTGGTTCACTACCCGAGAATTGCCAGGTTAATTTCGACAACCACGTAGAAGGTAATGTTGTACCCAATGGTTTTGGTGTAACAAGCACTGCCCTCCAACATGTAAAATTGAACTTAGGTCCTCATACCCGTTTGGTGCGTCAGTACAATGAAGCTAGCAACGGCAACGATGTGTTGTATGTTGGTGAGTTGACTGGTGATGCAACCTCTCGTTTGGAAACTGGTTTTGTCGATGGTCGTTATTTCACCTACAACATCGGTGGTTTGAATACCGACGCTGTCTTCAACGGTGAAATTGCTGCCTTTACCAAAAATCATACCCCTGCTACTGATACCACCGAAGCTGTTACAACCTACGCTTCCAACGGTATTGGTATCACCAAGGCTGGTACAGGTTCATGGACTGTAAACAACAACTTCAATTTCCCGGCTTCTGTCATTGGCAGTAAAGTCAACGTTGCCGATGGTAAATTCATCATCAATGGTGACATCCTCTTCCCCAACACAACCAAGGCTGGTAGCCAGATCAATGTTACTGGTGGTGAAATGGAGATCAACGGTACTGTTACCTTTGTCAACGACTCCGCCGCTCACGCTATTAAAGTGGCCAAGGGTGTCTTGTGTGTACACGATTCCATCATTGCTCCCGCTGTCAGCCAGTTGACGCTTACAGTCGATACGACTGGTATTTTGAAAACCAACAACGTTGCCATTGGGGCTTACAACGTAATCGTCAGTGGTGTGGTTGAAGGTGGCGCAAGTTACTCCAACTCCTTCTCATTGGTTGATTCTGTGGCCGTGTTGAAGTTAAAGGGAACTAGCTTTAACGAAGGCGAATTCGAAGTTGTCAAGGCTAAGGGTGACATCATCATCACGGCTGGTACCATCGACATCACCATGGTTAATTCTCCTTCTGAAAACAAGGAAATCAAAATCTTGGATGCGGGTAATTACGACATCCTGGACAACATAGACAAAATTAAAGTTTTGGTCAATCGTGTTGATATCACCGCCAATACGGCCGATACTGAAGTTCCTGAAAATGTTTCCGGCGTTTATTACTTCGATCCTGAAACAGGTGTCCTGGGCTTCTTGAAAGGCAGCCTCACCGGTTTGGACAAGAACGTAAACACGAAGGTTATCAAGAGCGTTGAATATTTCAACGTATTAGGCCAGAAAGTTTACCACAACAACGACGGTTACAGCATTCAGAAGACCACCTACACCGATGGTAGTGTTAAAACTGAAAAGGTGTTCAACAAAACACGCTAAATGTAACTCGCACCATGTTTTAACGTGGTGATCATACACAAATCGGAACCGACAGCACCGTGTCAAATGGTGGCTGTCGGTTCTTTTTTTAGCCCGTTTAATTGCGTATATTTGTAGCTATGTCTGTGATTTTGCAGCCATAACATTGAATTAAACAACCAACAACAACCAAACATGAGACACTCATTTTGTCTGCTGCTGTTTGCATCGCTGTTCCTTAGTTTGACTGTCACAGCCGAGCAACTACCCGCGAAAAAAGACGTTTTAACAACCATGGTCAAGGCCAATGACTATTTTATGGCCAAATACGCCGATTATACGGCCCCCAGTTTTGTGGGACGATCACGTCCATCCAATATCTGGACCAGGGGTGTTTATTACGAAGGATTGATGGCCTTGCATCAAATCAGCCCCAATGAACGGTATTATGATTATGCCCTGGGGTGGGCTGAGTTTCACAACTGGGGCTTCAGGGACGGCAACCGTACCCGTAACGCCGATAACTACTGTGCCGCTCAAACCTACATCGATTTGTACAACCTGTGCCCCGAACCCTACAAGCTGAAGAATACCCGCATCAACATGCAGATGTTGATTAATACCCCTCAAAACGGGGATTGGACCTGGATTGACGCTATCCAAATGGGTATGCCTGTGCTGGTCAAGATGGGTGTGCTCGAAAACGACAGCCGCTATTTTGAAAAAGCCTGGCAGATGTATGCCCATTCCCGCAACGTGCAAGGTGGCAATGGTTTATGGAATCCTGTCGATGGCCTCTGGTGGCGTGATGCTGATTTCTGCCCTCCCTATAAAGAACCCAACGGCGAAGATTGCTACTGGTCAAGGGGCAACGGTTGGGTGTACGCTACTTATGTGCGAATACTCGATCTTTTACCTGCCAAAGAAGCTCACCGCAAGGCTTATATCAAAGACTTCAAGGCCATGTCTGCTGCACTCAAGAAGGTCCAACGGGAAGATGGTTTTTGGAACGTGAGTTTGCACGATCCCAATCATTTTGGAGGCAAGGAAACAACAGGTACAGCCCTGTTTGTCTATGGTATGGCTTGGGGCGTTCGCCATGGCTTGTTGCCCGAGAAGGAATACCTGCCTGTTATCACCAAGGCCTGGAATGCCATGGCTACGCAGGCTGTGCACGATAACGGATTTCTGGGTTTTGTTCAGGGTACAGGTAAGGAACCTAAAGACGGACAGCCTGTTACCTACGACAGCATGCCGGATTTTGAAGATTATGGATTAGGCTGTTTCCTCTTGGCTGGTACAGAAGTCTACAAATTGGACGCTACCAAATAAAGCACTCCTGCATGAACTAAAAAAGGTGCTATCCGATGGGATGGCACCTTTTTTTATGACCGGTCAATCATCAATAGCGGTTTTTCCAGCGCTGGTTCAGGTCTGCCTTCAGTTTGTTTTCAGAGTTGTTGTCCTGTGGCTCCCATATTGACTTGTTCTTGAGCTCATCTGGCAAATAATCCTGTTCGACAAAATGGCCCTTGAAGTCATGGGCATACTTGTACTCCTTGCCGTAATTCAAGTCTTTCATGAGTTTGGTGGGCGCGTTACGCAGGTGCAGGGGGACGGGGAGGTTACCTGTTTGTTCAACCAGACTCAACGCCGTGTTGATGGCCAGGTAAGCTGAGTTGCTTTTGGGGCTTGAGGCCAGGTAGAGGGTGCATTCGGCCAAGGGGATACGACCTTCTGGCCAGCCTATCTTATGCACAGCGTCGAAACAAGCGTTGGCCAGCAAGAGTGCATTGGGATTGGCCAGACCGATATCTTCTGCAGCCAGGATAACCAGGCGTCTGGCTATGAAAAGGGGGTCTTCACCTCCGGCAACCATGCGTGCCAGCCAATAGATGGCGGCATCGGGGTCGCTGCCCCTGACTGATTTGATAAAGGCAGAAATGATGTCGTAGTGTATTTCGCCATTTTTATCATAGGCCATCGGGTTTTGCTGGAGGCAAGCCGTGACCAACTCGTCGGTCAGTACAATTGTTTCATCATCGTTGAAGGTATTGGTAACCAATTCGATGATGTTGAGTAATTTACGAGCGTCTCCTCCGGCGAAGCGAAACAACGCCTTGGTTTCTTGCAGGTCGTATGTGCGCTTGCTCAATACCGTATCGGTGGTCAAAGCTCTTTGCAGCAGGGCTTCCATCTGAGGCAAACCCAGGGATTCCAATACGTAGACTTGACAACGGGAGAGCAGGGGAGGGATGACCTCAAACGAAGGGTTTTCCGTCGTGGCTCCAATGAGCACAATGACACCACTTTCCACGGCTCCCAGCAGAGAATCTTGCTGCGATTTGCTAAACCGGTGGATTTCATCAATGAAAAGCACTGGTGTCTTGGCGGTAAACAGGGGGTTGCTTTTGGCCTTTTCAATTACCTCGCGCACATCTTTGACGCCTGAGGTGACGGCACTTAGGGTATAAATAGGACGATCGAGCTGACGGGCAACAATACGGGCCAGCGTTGTCTTGCCTACCCCCGGAGGACCCCACAAAATGAAGGAGGAAAGGTGGCCACTGTCGATCATTTTTCGGAGTACAGCGTTGGGACCGACCAACTTTTCCTGGCCGATGTAATCGTCCAGGGTCTTGGGTCTGAGTCGCTCTGCCAGTGGTGCTACCATAATGATCAAATTTTCACGACCAGGCCGTTTTTGGAAGACATCTGTCGCGGTATGTGGCAAATTTACAACAAAAACAGGGGCTTTTTAGGGCTCCAACGAAAACTTTTTGTAATTTTGAAGCCGTTTTCTACACCAAACAACCCTCAACTTTTCCGTTTATGAAAAAACACAATTTTTCCGCCGGGCCTTCTATCCTGAGCGAATACACCATTCAGAAAACTGCTGAAGCTGTCCTTAACTTTGCCGGTACTGGCCTGTCTATCTTGGAGGTCTCTCACCGGGGCAAGGAGTTTGTGGCTGTCTGTGATGAGGCCCGCGCAATGATCAAGGAAATATTGGCCATACCCGAAGACTTCGAGGTGGTTTTCCTGGGCGGTGGCGCCAGCATGCAATTCTGCATGGCTCCTTATAACTTTATGGAGAAAAAAGCCTCTTTTCTTGATACCGGTACATGGGCAGGCAATGCCATCAAGGAAGGTAAATTTTTTGGTGAAGTGAATGTTGTCGCTTCCTCCAAGGCTGACAATTATACCTATATTCCCAAGCACTACGAAGTGCCTAAGGATTCCGATTATTTCTACTATTGCACCAACAATACCATTTTTGGTACGGAATTGCACGAAGACCTGCATGTGGGTTTGCCCGTCATCGCCGACATGTCTTCCGATATTTTTTCTCGTCCCATTGACTTTACGGATTACATCCTGATTTTTGCCGGTGCCCAGAAAAACCTGGCCCCTGCTGGTGTTACCCTCGCTATCGTTCGCAAAGATGCACTGGGTAAGGTAAGTCGTCCCATTCCCACCATGTTGAGCTACAAGACGCACGTGGACAAGGAATCCATGTTCAACACGCCGCCTGTATTGCCCATTTTCTCTGCTCTCCAAACCTTGAAGTATTACAAGGAACTGGGTGGTGTGGAAGCCATTCAGAAAATGAACAAGGCCAAGGCTGAACTTTTGTATGCTGAAATTGACAACAACCCCTTCTTCAAAGGCACCGTGACCTGCAAGGAAGACCGTTCGTTGATGAACATCTGCTTCGTGATGAACGACGGCAAGGAAGCGTTGGAAGACGAATTCGCCAAATTTGCTACCTCCAAGGGTATCGTAGGCATCAAGGGTCACCGTTCCGTTGGTGGTTTCAGGGCCTCTTGCTACAACGCATTGCCATTGGAAAGCGTACAAGCGCTGGTAGACTGCATGCGTGAATTTGCTGCAGCTCATTGATGACTTTTTCAACTGAAAATTTGTAGACATGAAAGTATTAATTGCTACCGATAAACCGTTTGCCAAGGTGGCCGTTGAAGGCATTCGTACCGTGGTAGAGGGGGCTGGTTTTGAATTGGCCTTACTGGAGAAATACACAGAGAAAAAACAATTGCTGGAAGCCGTTGCTCAGGTGGACGCTGTGATTATCCGCAGTGACATCATCGACGCTGAGGTATTGGAAGCCGCCAAGTCGTTGAAAATCGTGGTCAGGGCCGGCGCCGGTTTTGACAATGTAGACCTGGAAGCTGCCACCAAAAAGGGTGTCTGTGTGATGAACACACCGGGTCAGAACGCCAACGCTGTGGCTGAACTGGCCATCGGAATGATGATTTACGCTATCCGCAACCAGTATAATGGCACGTCAGGTACCGAACTTAAAGGTAAGAAGTTGGGTATCCACGCCTGCGGCAACGTGGGTCAAAACGTAGCCAGGATCGCTACTGGATTTGGCATGGATATTTACGGTTATGACGCCTATTGCTCCAAGGAAGTGATGGAGAAATTCAACATCAAACCCTTGTCTTCAGTGGCGGAACTGTACAGTACCTGTGACATCGTTTCCCTCCACATTCCGGCAACGGCTGAAACCAAGAACAGTATCAATGCTGCTGTGGTTGGCTTGATGCCTAAAGGTGGTGTTCTGGTGAATACAGCTCGTAAAGAAGTGATCGATGAAGTCAGCTTGATCAGCCTCATGGAAGAACGCCCCGACTTGCGTTACGTGACCGACATCATGCCGGCCGCTCACGCCACCTTCCTGGCTAAGTTCCCCGATCGTTATTTCTCCACGCCCAAGAAAATGGGGGCTCAAACCGCAGAAGCCAATATCAATGCAGGTATCGCTGCTGCTCGTCAGATTGTGGATTTCCTGGTTAACGGCAACGAAACCTTCAGGGTAAACAAGTAACATGGCTCTTATTAAACCTTTCAAAGGCTGGCGCCCGCCTGTCGACCTGGTCGAAAAAGTGGCCTCACGTCCCTACGACGTGCTAAACAGTGAAGAAGCCAGGGCTGAGGCCGGTGATAACGAAAAATCGCTTTATCACATCATCAAGCCGGAGATTGATTTCCCCGTGGGTCAGGATGAACACGAGGAAAAGGTCTATACCAAAGCGGTAGAAAATTTCCGCCGCTTCAGGGAGAACGGCTGGTTGGTGCAAGACGAAGCTGATCGTTATTACGTCTATGCTCAGACCATGAATGGCAAGACCCAGTATGGTCTGGTCGTGTGTGCCAACGTGGATGATTACATGGAAGGCCGCATCAAGAAGCACGAACTGACTCGCCGCGACAAGGAAGAAGACCGCATGAAACACGTGCGTGTAAACGACGCCAACATCGAGCCTGTCTTTTTTGCTTACCCGGCCATGGCTGAATTGGATGCCATTGTTGCTCGATACACGGCAGCAACGCCTGTCTATGACTTTGTGGCTCCCGATGGTTTTGGCCATCATTTCTGGGTCATTGATCAGCAGAACGACATCAACGCCATCACGGCTTTGTTTGCTAAAATGCCTGCTCTCTATATCGCCGACGGTCACCATCGTTCTGCTGCAGCCGCATTGGTTGGTGCTGAAAAGGCCAGGAACAACCCTAACCACAGGGGCGATGAGGAATACAACTTCTTCATGGCTGTTTGTTTCCCGGACAATCAGTTGACCATCATCGACTACAACCGCGTGGTCAAAGACCTCAATGGCCTCAGCGACGAAGCCTTCCTTAAGGCCTTGGATGCGCACTTTGTGGTTGAGATGAAAGGCTCCGAGCCCTACAAACCCTGCTGCCTGCACAATTTCGGTCTGTACCTGGCGGGTACCTGGTATTCGCTTACAGCCAAGCCCGGCACCTACAACGACGCCGATCCCATTGGTGTGTTGGATGTGACCATCTCTTCCAACCTCATCCTGGACAACATCCTTGGCATCAAAGACCTGCGTAGCGACAAGCGCATTGATTTCGTGGGTGGTATCCGTGGATTGGGTGAATTGGCGAAGCGGGTTGACAGCGGCGAAATGAAAGTCGCGCTGGCGCTGTATCCTGTCTCCATGCAGCAATTGATCACCATCGCCGACACTGGCAACATCATGCCTCCGAAAACCACCTGGTTCGAGCCTAAACTTCGCTCCGGGCTGGTGATACATACATTATCCTGATTTTTGGGCCTTACCTGGTTGTAGGGCTCTATTGAAATGCGTGGGATGGCTTCCTTTGTAAGGTTGTCATCCCATGGCTTTTATATACTTTTTGTTTTTAGGCTGTCATCCTGAGACAACATGCCTTTTTTTATTCCCTTGATCCCGCTCCCCTTGACGGGTTCGGGTGTTGTCTCCTGCACCCGTTCCTCAGGGTTGGCGCACGCTTCGACATCGGCGCCAATCGCTCGTCTCAAGTGACTCGCGAGGTTGGCCTTGCCGATCTCAAAGCATCCGCTGGCACCCTTCGCCAATGTTGCAGGATCAACACCCAAACCCGCTGGCGGTGCGCTGCGTTAGTAGATTTATCAACGTAAAACGGCATATAAAAGTAACAAATAAGAAACAATATAGTATCTTTGACCCCAACGTTAAATGCCAAATCCTGGGAGCAATGGATACAACCATCACAATCGAAGTCGTAGGCAAACGCCTGTTTGTGCAGATGCCTAAGAACGCAGCGGATATTCAATACATCCGTTCGTTTACGTATGCCTATTGGGACCGTGGAACGTTCAGGTGGATCGTTCCCAACTATAAACGCAACCTGGAATTACTGAAAACCTATTTTGGTGAACGTCTCACGGCAGTTGTCTATGCTACACCGGCCACTGTGTCTCCAATCACCGATAATCGTGGTGTAAGACCAGAAACTCTCTTAGCCATCAAAAAGCCTTCAGGACGGATGTGTTTGCTGTTTCCCAGAAATCCTGAGGTCGAATCGTTGATTCATACGTTCCCCTATTATCAATGGGATAGCCAAAACAAGTGGTGGAGCATCCCTTTTCATGAAGATTATCTCGAACAACTTAAAATAGTGGTTGAACGTATTGAATGGTCGTTTCTATTTGAAGAAGAATCAGCAGACCAGGACCGAGTAAAGCGGCTGACAGCCTCCGACGTGCAAGACTACCGTAGATGTCCAGATGCCTTCATCATGAAGCTGAAAGAGTTGAGGTATAGTGAACGCACCCTTGTCGCATACAAAAGTTGCTTTGAAGAGTTTATCAATTACTACCACGACTTTGAAATAGATCAGATTGATGAAACGATGATCGTAAACTTCCTGCGTTACTTGGTCACGGAGCGAAAGGTGTCCATCTCGTATCAGAATCAATCCATCAACGCCATCAAGTTTTATTTCGAACATGTACTCCGTGGTCAGCGCAAGGTGTATCAAATTGATCGACCTCAAGCCGACAAACTGTTGCCCGTCGTGTTGAGCGAAGAAGAAGTGGCCGCTATTTTGAACGCGACGCCCAACCTAAAGCACAAGGCCATTCTGATGACCATCTATTCAGCTGGCTTGAGGGTAGGAGAGGCCGTGCGCCTTCGCATCAACGACATCGATTCCAAACGTATGCAAATCCGTGTTGTTCAATCCAAAGGACGTAAAGATCGCTACACGCTTTTGTCAAAGACAACGCTGGAGATTTTGCGGTCTTACTTTTTGGCTTACCATCCCAAACAATGGCTTTTCGAGGGGCCTGATGGTGGGCCATATTCGGATCGTAGCATTCAATCAATCATGCGATCTTCGGTCAAACGGGCAGGGATAAAGAAGGCGGCAACTGTGCACACATTGAGGCACAGTTTTGCAACCCATCTTTTGGAGCAAGGGGTTGATATTCGATACATTCAAACCTTGCTTGGGCATGCAAGCACCACAACGACAGAAATTTACACGCACGTAACCACCAAGGGCTTTGACCAGATAGTAAGTCCATTGGATCGATTAGAGCTATAGTGTTGTTAGGCCGCAATTAAGGAAAAGCGCGATTCGAATTAGTTGCAAATGTAAAGATGAATACATATATTTGTACATAAATATGTACATGATAAAATATATATCGCCATGCTTACAACAACACTTTCGGATTTTCGTAAAGACATTAAGCGCTATTTGGATAGTGTGACAAACAATTTTGAGACCTTGATTATTAATCGAGGTAAGGATAGTGGTGTGGTTATAATCTCTTTGGAAGAATATAACTCATTGAATGCTACCCAACACGAATTGTCATCAAGATTAAATGAGGCAAGACTGGATTCTGCTATTGAAAAACTGAAGAGTGGGAAGTCATTTGAAAAAAAAATACTTGAGAAATGAAGCTCATATTCGTGGATGAATCGTGGGAGGATTATCTGTATTGGCAGAAGAACGACAAGAAAATGCTGAAACGGATCAATGATATTTTAAAGGACATCTCTCGTAATCCATATGATGGAATTGGAAAACCAGAGGCGTTAAAATACAAGTATAAAGGTTTTTGGTCACGCAGGATAGATGATGAACATCGATTAATCTACCAAGTTAGGGACGATGAGATTTTAATTGCTAAGTGTAGATTTCACTACGACTAAAAAACACAGCCTATTATCATCTAAAGCACAATCACTTTTCTTGCAGCTTCGCCGCTAAGGCAATGGTCGCAGTTTAGCTACCTGTAGTGGGCAATCGAAGTTAATCCTACCGGGTGCTATGATAAAGAATACATTGCGCAATATGTAAAAATGGATTCCATTTTTTGAGAAGATTGTTGCTAAACTGTAGTATTCTAAAATCTTTTGTATATTTGATAGCATTAACACCAAAGAAGTTAGGGCTGATTTACAGTTGATGTAAACGCATTGCGCCATAATGCTGTAAACGCTATGCGTGTGTTTGGATGTTAGCGGTCATTGTAAAACAATAAACAGCAAAGTATGATTGATAACGAAGTGTTTAACAGTCTTTTGAAACAAACAAAAAAGAGAAACCCGAACAATAATTTAAAAACAATCGAAAATTAAAAATAATGGAGAATATTGAATTAATTAAATATATTGGTGCCGCTTTATCAACTTGGTTTGTAGGATTTTTTCCTTACTTTGAGATTTACATTGCTATTCCTGCAGGTTTTGCAGCTGGCTTAAATTGGTTTGATGCTTTTTTATGGGCTTCATTGGGAAACTGGATGGTTATTCCATTTATTGATTTATTTTATCAATGGTTACTAAGATTTAATTTTATGAAAAAAATTATCGATAGAAATCAAAATGAAAAATGGAAAAAGCGTATTGAAAATCACGGTGTATGGTTTATTCTTTTTCTCACGCCTTTAGCTGGTGTTTGGACAATAGGGGTGATAGCAAAAGCTTTAAAGTATAATCGCACCAAGCTTTGGCTATATAGTGCAATAAGTGTTGGAGTAACTGGACTAATAATAGCACTATCAATAGAATTCGGTATTTCGATGATAGGATAATTTTTTAAGAACTGCTATTTTATGAAAACAGTTTTCCTTTTTAATAGACTTGAACGAAAACCAAAAACAGACTTGAAACTGAAATATTTTATTACAGACAGATTAATGAAAAACAACGAACCGCTAACATCATGTATAAAACATTGGGGATTAAATGGTTACATGAAGCGTTCTGCCCCGCATTGGCTTTTGTGTCGGCAGACAGTGACGAAGCCCGCAATCCCCAACGTTTCATACATGTGACCGTTAGCGGTAATTTGAAGAAACGATTAACAACGAAAAACATTCAAGAAAATGAAGCTATAAGTAACTGTAAGATAGAATAAGAATTGAAATATCCTTTACTACCCAAAGTAGAAAGGACGATTGTTAATATTAAAAAATTAGAAAATGACACAGTTACAAATGATTGACAAAACAAAGTCAATAGCTCAAAATGATAAAAATATTTCTGCCGTATTTATGTA
>Ga0123334_1004752_pt1 | contig 13572 bp, 12 predicted proteins | sample BiotimSIPDNA_FD_89706 | JGI IMG/M metagenome (GOLD analysis project Ga0123334, IMG submission 89706) | Anaerobic biogas reactor microbial communites from Washington, USA - Biogas_R1 time_0 SIP DNA | ecosystem: Engineered > Bioreactor > Anaerobic > Unclassified | place: Washington, USA... | reverse complement strand
CATATCCATTGTCATTTGCATATTGTCTTTTAGCATTGCCATCCCGCCTTTCCTATATCAATTTTACTATTTATATGCTAAAAAAGCCAGTTCCTTTGCAGAACTGACTTTTTCAGTGCCCTTGTATTGCGGGCTTTTTTTGCATTCCGGGGCTTCTCCGGTATTCTCTTCTAAAGGCGCAATTTGAATACCCTTCGAGGGAAAATAAAAGAGTTCTATATAAAATAACGGAGTTCAAGGAAAATAAAAGGGCTCAATTCAAAATTGCGTGCTCAATCTGGTGATTTGATAGAATAATAAATGCATCGATGTATTTCACTGCGGTAGGGAATCATAGCCGTTTTATCCGTTTGTACCATTCCGCATTTTTGCATAACTCTGATACTGGCGACATTATTCTCAAATGCACCCGCGATAATCTGTCTATATCCTTTATCGAACAGATATATAATTACAGCGCTCAAAGCTTCTGCTGCATATCCCAGCCCATGAAATTGAGGATGAATGACATAACCCAGGAGAAAGTACTTGAAATCAAGCACGAGGAGATCCAGAACAGGAGTAAATACTCCATTTCTGAACACGGATGGCTGCCGGGCTTATTCCGCACCATCGTACAGAAAGCAAAGTCAATTTTGGAGCTTCTGATCCGTCAGGCGAAGCTGCCGCCGAAACCGAAGCCCGGTATCGACATGGCAGTATTCAAAGAGATGAAGGAGCTTCTGCACCGGCTCAGAAAGTATGCATCCGAGATCAAGCAGATACAGGACACTGAGCTGCCGGAGCTGAGAGAAGAGCTTTCAGAAACTACAGGCATTTTCAAAGGCAAGGAGAGAAAAGAGATTGAAGCAAGGATAAAGGTCAAAGAACAGAAGGTCAGCACTCTCAAAGACAGGATTTCCCGTATGGTACAGGCGCATGGCTACCCCGACGGACAGGCATTCATGGCCGCCTACAATAAGGCTGAGCGCATAGTAAAGCAGTATGAGTGGGCACTTGCGGAATGGATGCAGCAGGTTGAGGGAAAACCAGCCGAAGAAAAGAAACCGCCGGAGCGCAAGAGCGTACTGGAAAAGCTTCACAGGATACGGGAAGAGGCGCAAAAGCCTCCAAAGCGTTACTACCGCGACAGGGACGAACGATAAGACAACAGACACCTACACCGCCGTTTTCGGCGGTGCGTACATAAAGCAGCACCCGGGTATTTGCGTACCCGGGTGCTATGTGGTCAAAATTTTACGCACATAAAATTCGGATATGTGTGTAATTTTTATTGATTTTTTCGAGATTGTGAGTATAATAAAATTTGAATACATGGTAGCTCTTCATGTGTTTGATATTTTGCAAAGCAGGTATGCTGATGGATATTCAAAATCAAGTTAAAAATATAATAGTCCAACAAGGCGGAATTGCCAAATCCGCCGATTTTGTCGCTGCCGGTATTTCCGCTGTTCAAGTGGTTTCTTTGTGTAATGAGGGCTTTCTTGAACGTGTCCGTCACGGGTATTACAGCCTTGCCGAGAATGACACTGCTTCGGAAGAGCAAATGCTTGCCAAGCTATTTCCCAAAGGAATTGTCTGTGTGGAATCAGCACTCTTTCATTACGGATATAGCGATTTTGCTCCTCGCAAATGGTCGATTGCTGTACCCCGCTCCATGTCACGAACGAAGCTCGAAGATAACATTCTATTTTTGCAGCCATATTACGTTCAGCAGGACATCTACGAACTGGGGAAAACAAGTGATTCTTTTAACGGAGTAATGCTGCCTGTTTATGACCGTGAGCGAACGATTTGCGACTGCTTCAAATATCGCACAAGGCTCGATACAGAGACTTTTAACAAGGCGCTCAACGCATATGCAAATGACACAGGCAAAAACCTGCAGAATCTTTCGATATACGCAAAGAAACTGCGTGTGTATAAAAAAGTGACCGAACTAATGGAGGTGCTACTGAATGGCTGATATTGCCGCATCCGTGCTTGCACGGCTCAATAACAAGGCTGCGGAAAGCGGCAGAAGCTATCAGCTCTGCCTGCAGCTCTTCTGCCAGGAGGAATTTCTGCGCCGACTGGAAAAATCCAAATATGCGGAAAACCTTGTCCTCAAAGGCGGTTTGTTCATTTACTCCCTTATGGACTTTGACAGCCGCATTACCGTTGACGTTGATTTCCTGCTCAGGAAGATACCGAACACGCCGGAGCAGCTCAAAGCCATACTGGAAGAAATCATAGCGACGGACACCGGCAACGATTTCATTGCCTTTGAAATCAAGGACGTGGCGCCCATTGCGGTAGCAAAGAAATACGCCGGAATCGGTGCTTCCCTCGTGGCGAAGATCAAAAACACCAAAACGCCTTTCGGTATCGACTTCGGCGTCGGCGATGTGATCGTCCCGAGGCAGGAAAAACGGAAGATACCGACGCAACTTGACGATTTTGCCGCCCCGACGGTCAACACCTATTCGCTGGAAACGACGGTTGCCGAAAAGCTCGACGCTATTCTTTCTCTGATGGAGTTTTCAAGCCGGATGAAGGACTATTACGACCTTTATTATCTGGCAAACAAGTTCGACTTCGACGGTGCAACGCTGACAGAAGCTCTGAAAAAGACTTTTGAAAACCGTGGACACCACTTCACCGTGGAGCAGTTCGAGCAGGTCATGACCTTCGGCAGTGATGACGCTATGCAAAAGAAATGGAAGGCGTTCTGCCGGAAGATTGATACAAAGACCGATGATTTTGATACGGTGCTGAGAACGATAAAAGAGTTTTTGACCGAGCCGTTTGCGGCGGCAGTAGAAAATAAAGAATTTGCTGAAAGCTGGTCTGCTAAAAACTGCGGATGGAGTAACTGATTTCAGATGAAACATAGCCGCATTTATTAGAAAGCGGGGGTTAATGTTATGGAAAAAGAAAAATCATTTGAAATTATAACAACATATTTCAAGGCGGTGTGTGATGCGTACCGCCTTGGAAATGTGGAGTCTTCTTACAATTCGCCGATTATGTCATTGTTCACCAGCATTGGATGTGCTGCCCGTGATTTATCAGGCGAGCGCAAAGGGCAGACTGGCGAAAATATCGATATTAAGCTGTGGCATAGTGAGGAAGAAGTCACGGAGTCCGAGCCGTTTGCAGGAGTCGAGGTCAAGAAAATAGGTGGCATTGATAAGCGGGCACTTTCTCAAATCAAAATCGAGGCCGAGCGCTACGGGAATGCCATCCTTACCGACAATTTGGAGTGGCGTTTCTGGCGTGCAGGTGATACCGAGATGTACACCGGGTTGAAGCTTATAGAGCTGGTAGATGAGAAACTCATTTTGAAGGAAGAATATGTCGAGCTGTTCATCAGTCTTTTGGAGGATTTTCTGCTTCGCGATCCTGCACAAATCAAATCCTCTACGAAGCTTGCTGAGTATATGGCAATGCACGCCAGAACCATCCGGAGTATCATTTCCGGTATCCTTAAGGATGATGAAAGCGGTCAGCCCCTTGTGAATGACAGTCAAAAGCGGTTGCCGATGTTTAAGGTACTTTACGGACTATACAGTAAGATTAAATCTGACCTCCGCCCGACGATGAATACTCGCGAGTTTGCGGATATGTATGCGCAGACAATCGTGTATGGTTTGTTTATTGCACGTTATAATGATGCAACACCAGAATCATTTGATAAATACGAAGCTATCGGAAATATTCAAGAAGAATCCGAGCTATTGAAACAATTCTTCATGCACATTGCAGGAACGGGGAAAAAGCACCCTACGCTTGAGGGTGTGATTGAAAAGCTGTGTTCTTTGTATCGTATCTGTAATATTTCCGCTTTATTGGAGCGTGATGAACGAAAGGACACCATCGTCCATTTTTACGAGGAATTCCTGACCTTCTATGACCCTGTTTTACGAAAAACTCTTGGCGTATTTTATACGCCAGCCCCAGCAGTGCAGTATTTGATTTCCACGGTGGATAAAATCCTTGTTGAAGATTTTGACATCAGTGGCGGTCTGTCCAATAACGAACAAATTACAGTGAAGGTTCCCTGCGAGCCGTATCAAGTTACAAAAACGAAATGGGCAAGCGAGAAAGTAATATCTGTTCCTCGTGTTGCCATTTTAGACCCAGCCTGTGGAACTGGTTCTTTTGGAGCGGAGATTATCAAATACATCAAAAGCACATACTTTTCCGGTGCCAGGTCAGCTTTCTATGAAAACTATATTCAGCAGGAAAACGGCTTGCTTTCTCGTTTGATCGGTTTTGAGATTATGATGACCAGTTATGTTGTGGCACACTTGAAAATTCGCAGAACTATTGATGAAACACTGGGGCATTTACCGACTGTTCAATTACCCACTAATATTTTCTTGACAAATACGCTTGCACCTCCGATGTCTGAGCAGGAGCATGGTGAACAGTTAACGTTGTTTGACTTCTCTGCGGCTATTACGGATGAAGCATATAATGCAGATACTTGGAAAACTCGCCGTCCAATTAAGGTGATTATTGGAAATCCGCCATATCTGGCCGCTTCAACAAACCCGTATGATATTTCTGCCTATAAGACAGAAACAGATGGAATAACCGATTTTGGCGAGAAAAAGCATTGGCTAAACGATGATTATGTTAAATTCTTCCGCTTCTCAGAACAGATTATCAACAAAAACAAAGAAGGCGTACTTGCTTTTGTATCCAACAACGGCTATTTGGATAATCCAACCTTCAGAGGAATGCGTGGCAGTCTGCTAAGAACCTTTGACAAAATCTATATCGTAAATCTTCATGGCAGTGCAAATAAAAAGGAAACTGCGCCCGATGGCAGCAAGGATGAAAATATTTTTGACATCATGCAGGGTATTTCTTTGTTCATCGGCGTTAAGAAGACAAAGAAATCCGATTGGGCCAAGGTTTACTATTCAGATGTTTGGGGAACACATGATATGAAGCTGGATACTCTTTCCAAAGGAAATCTCACATTTTCTGAACTGAAAATAGATCAAAAGATGGCGTATTTCATTCCTTTTGGCAGTAGTGATAAAGAAGCCTATGATAAAGGCATCAGTCTTGCAGAGCTATTCCCGGTAAATGTGACAGGAATTGTTTCTGGCAATGATGGCATCGCTATTGCGCCTACAAAAACTGAATTGAATAGACGAATGGACATTGTCAAGAATACCATCGATGAAAAAGATATATTTAATCTATGGGGTAGATTCAGTCGTGGGCAAACAGCAGAGAAGATTCAGAATGATGTCTTGTCGGAAGGTGTGGCAACTCCGATTTCTTTCCGTCCATTTGATTCTCGATGGACGTATTATTCCGGCAATTCCTGTGGATGGGTTCTTTGGCCAAGAGAAAAAAGCACTATTGGTCATTTGCTGGCCGAACCGACTAGCCCGATAGGAGCCAACATCGGATTGGTATTCTGTAAAACTTCTAGAACTTTTTTCTCGCCCTTTGTATCAAAGAATATCATTGCTCACCGTCTGTTTTCTGCAATGTGCGAAATCACCTACATTGCTCCACTATACCTGCGATCCGAGTCTGAAATGACCGGAGAAAGCTGGGATGCAAATTTGAACGTAGACGCTTATGAAAAGCTGACCCAGCATTTGTCCGTAAAGCCTGCACCGATAGAGATATTCGACTATGTGTATGGTATTCTGTACGACCCAGTTTACTGTGAGAAATATGAGCAATATCTTTGCAGAGACTTTCCTCGTGTTCCAATCATCAATGAGCCGGAGGCGGAGCGAGCAGAAGGTGCTTTCTACGTCAGCGAGGAATTATATAAGGCGTATGTTTCTACAGGCGAGCGCTTGAGAAAGCTACATCTGATGCAGATTACCACTCCGGCGGAACTAAACCTCGACCCCAACACTCCCGATAACATGGGAATCGGAGCCGTTAAGTATATAAACGGCGTGCTACACTTGAATGCCAACAAGAAAATCACCGGCATTCCGCAAGTAGTATGGGAATATCAGATTGGCGGTCATCAAGTGCTGGATAAGTGGTTTAAAGAGCATAAGGGGGAGACCCTTACCCTTGATAGCTTTATGCATATTGAAAATGTGGTTGGCCTATTGGCAGAAACAATCCGTCTTCGGAAGCATCTACAAGGGCAACACCACAATTCCTAATTGGCACAATATATGCCGTTAAATGGTGCTATTCCTTAATAACATCCGGAGTATTTTGTGTCTTTTATGAATTTGATGAATATACATGTGTGAGGTAAAAATATGCCTAAAAATGTTGTCCAATATGATCTTCTCATCTCGTGCCCAGGAGATATCACAAGTGAGATTTCTATTATCGATGATGCCGTATCGCAGTTTAATACTCAGTTTTCTGATGCTAATGTTATATCTGCATCAGGTAAAGAAGGTATCAGCGGAGACATATTTAAGAACACCCGACTTAAAATAAATACAAAGGATGAGATATATGAAAACAATTACTGAAGCACAGCGCGACATTCCGGTAGCCGGAGAATCCGATCTGCTTGTTATCGGCGGCGGTCTTGCCGGAGTTGCCGCCGCGGTTGCCGCGGCCCGCAGTGGGGTAAGCGTTACTCTGCTCGAGAAGAGCTGCGTTCTCGGCGGACTTGCGACTCTCGGCCACGTATGCGTGTATCTTCCGATAGACGACGGTATCGGTCATAAAATTCACGGCGGCCTCGCCGAGGAGCTTATGCACGTTTGCTCGCGATACAGCTACAATACCATCCCGGACTGCTGGAAGAGCGGCCCCGCGAGAGTTGATCCGTCAAGCCCCAGATACAGCGCCACCTTCAATATACCGGCATGTATACTCGCTATCGACGAGTTCATGCGCGACGAGCATGTAAACGTTGTTTTCGACACGGCCTTTTGTATGCCGATAATGGACGGCAACACCTGCCGCGGTGTTATCGTAGAGAACAAGTCCGGCAGGACAGCTTATCTTGCCAGGATGATAATAGATTCCACCGGTGACTCCGATGTGCTTTACCGGGCCGGTGCCGATTGTGAACTTCGGAAAAATGTAGTATCACACTGGACCTATGAAATTGATATGGACTATATCAGGAACGGCAGCACCTCAAACGACGTGCTGCAAAACATCAGAATGCGCTGGTTTGGCTTAAGACCCGATGTTGATAACAGCGGCAGTGACATTCCGATGCTTTACGGGACTACCAGCGAAGACGTCAACGAGTATCTGCGCATAAGCCGCTCTCTCGCGCTCGAATATCTCAAAAAGAACCAGCGTGACGGCTATGCGATGCTCACACTCCCGTTCATACCGCAGTTCCGTATGACACGAAGGCTCAAGGGTCTTAAAGAAATGGACTTAACGGCCGGAGTCAACGTGAACAGCTCAATAGGATGCGTCGTTCACAGCCTCGAAGCCCCGGGGGCCGTGTACGAGTTCCCGTATGAAGCGCTTATTGACGGCAGGATTACCAACATCGCGGCAGCCGGACGTATGGTATCCGCCGGCGGATACGGTTGGGAGATAATGAGATGCATCCCCAACTGCGTTTTGACCGGTCAGGCAAGCGGTACCGCGGCGGCTCTGGCAATACGCGCCGGCTGTACACTTCAGGAGGTTGACATACCGGCTCTTCAGAATAGCCTCGCCGACACGGGGGTAATGATACACATGTACGATGAGCTTCGCAACAACGGAAACTTACCCCCGATCAAGCGCAAGAGCATAAGCACAGCCCCGGGCGCTATTCAGAATTCACTTTCAAAACACTGATGATTCGATAAACATAACCGTGGGCGTAAACTCGCTCATATTGCCATTAATGCTGATCCTCATTTGTGTCGGGGATCAGCATTAATTTGATCATTACAGGTGCTTATCTGTCGGGAGCTCATATTCCGGAATAGACTATATTCCTTATACGCGGATGTATGTATTCTTCCCGATTTGGCATAGAGTTGTGTCCGTAAACAATAGTTATCTGCTTAACGGGGTCCATAAGGACATATGTTCCGAAACCGCCGGTCCAGCCGAATTCACCGATGCTTGTGTTAGCGCCCGCTGCCGGCTTCATGCGTGTGCGCAGACCGAGTCCGTACCCGTATCCGGCTAAATAGGCATTTTCAAAATCATTCATCGCCTGAGGATTAAGCCGGTTCATTGCCATCAGCCGAATGGTGTTTTCGTTTAAAAGACGAACGCCGTTATACTCGCCCATGGTCATCGCGACGGCGAAGTGACTATAATCCTCTATAGTGCCGTAAAGGCCGCCGCACGCGGACTCAAATGTCTTTGTATTAAAGATCGGCGGCAGCTGCCCGGGAGTACGTTTCCCGTCGGCGAGATTGTATAGCACGGCTATGCGGCTTGTCTTCTCTTCAGGCACGAAAAAATGCATATCCGGCATATTCAGCGGTTCAAAGATGTACTTCTTCAGATACTGACCGAACGTCATGCCGGTGATTATCTCAAGAATAGCGGCTAAGATATCATGACTCTGACCGTAAAAGTAGTGCTCGCCCGGCTCAAAAGCGGCGGGTATTTCTCCCGCGGCTTTAGCGAATTCCTGTAGGGTGTTCTTATCCTCTTCCACCAGTCTGCGGTATGCTTTCGTAATGGCTTTGCTGTTAAGATTCTCCCAATCCCATGATAAGGTAAGGCCGCTGGTCATATCAAACATGTGCCCGATTGTTACTTCGCGTTTCGCAGGGAGGGCAGTGATATTGCCCCGGCCGTCAACCTTAAACACCTTCTGATTTTTATATGAGGGGATAAATTTGCTTACCGGATCCGTCAGCAGAAATTCCCCCTGCTCGTAGAGCTGCATGACAGCCGTAACCGCTATACATTTTGTCATCGATGCGAGCTGCAGAATTGTTCCGGAACTAAAACGAATTCCGTTTTCCAGATCGGCGTAACCCAGGTATCGTTCATATACCGGTGTGTTTCCGATAAGCACCTTCAAGCCTGCGCCCGGAGGACCATCTTTGATGAAATCTTCCAATAGCCGGTCCAAATGCGATAAATCACCCATAACAATAAGTCACCTCATATGCAGTATTTGTTTTTTATTATAACATTTAAAAACTCCTGCGTCACTTTTTTCCGGCCGCGAAGCGTACGATACTATGCGGCAGAAGAATAACCGTTTTCCGCTAATTTAAAGCCAAATCAGCCGCTGCCGATTTCACTGCCGAATGCAGCACGTTCGATTTGAGTTGAATATCATCAGGATATGCTGTAAACTGGTACGGAATTCGGTAATAAATGCAGGAAATGTAAAACAATATAATAAAACAAGTTAGTATTTAGTATTATGTAATCAAATAATATTATAAAAGGAGTATCAGGGAAAGATGACATTCAGATTTATAAAATTGCTGCATGTGCTGATCACGCTTTCAATTCTTATCGGAATCTTCACAGGCTGCGGCGCGGATAAAGCGGATTTCAATGCGTCTTCATCGAAAAGCAGTCCGAGTGAAGTTCCCGAGGACAACACGCAGAAGCCTCCCGAGGACAGCGGGCAAGAGCCTCCCGAAACCGTAAAAACCGGCAAGTTTCCTTCACTCCAGGATTATATAGATGTCATCGTGGAACTTGAAGGCCTGCACGAGGCGGCGATCAACCAATATGATGGCATGCCGGTGATTGAAGTACCTTCGGCTATACTATCTATCGCGCTGCTTCCAATGTATGAAATACATAATCTTGATGAAAAAGACGGCAGATTTGAGGGAATCGGTTTCGGCTCCGGTATGCCTGAGTTTATTGAAAAAAGCGGAACGCAGATAACCTTCGGCAGAGACGGAGTCCGGGAAGAGGACGGATTTTCACCCGAAGACAAAAAAGGCGACAGGATTGTTGAACAAGGCTCATTTGACGGCGATAAGGGTTCCTTACGCACAGAGCATTATACCGAAAGGAACGGGGCAAAAGTTAACAGATATGTTGTTCAGTCTGTTCTCACGGACGGGGAATCCTTTGCCCTTCTTTATCAATACGGAAAGTCCGGTGACGGATCAAATGCGTCAGCGGTCTTTCTTACAGCAGGAAAGAATCATTATAACTTCGTTGTTGCCACAGGCGATGGCGACGCGGATTTCAGTGAGATCCCGCTGAGCTTTGCTGATGCCGAGGAGGCTGTCGCCGCTTTTGAAGCAAACGGCTATACTATTGATAAAACCGGCGGCATTAAAGACGGAGTGTATGAGGTAATTGAATCTTAAGCAGGGGGCTGTTATTTCATATTGACAGTATCCAAACCAGATGAATGCCCATGACAGCAAGCTTCACAATACATACTCCGATAAGCAGCGGAACCGTAAAGCGGCATCGCATTCCAAGCTTGTAAACCACTGATAAAAGAATGCCCGTATACACGAATGCCGCCAGGGATGCCGCTATCGGCCGCGAATCAGCAAGCGGGCGCAGCAGAGCATTTCCCTCGCTTATCAGACCCATTGTTATACCCCCGGCTGTGCAGACGGCGTCGCCCAGCGAAAGCATGAGCGAAATCAATACCAGGGAACGTATACGTTTTTTTATGATAAGTATGTGCGACACCTTGTAATACCTCTGATTCACAGTATAGTTTTATCTCTTCAGGCACATTAATATTATCTGCCGAATCCAAAGCTTTCAGTCAAGAGCGGTCGTCGGCATCTGTAATAAACAGGCAAATAAAGAGGTGTCGCCGGCAAATCGGCGACACCTCTTTATTTGCAGTTGATAAACGGTTGTGCTGTTTGGTTGTTTTGGTTATAATATGCAATTTATTTGACAATCCGGTTGCGGAAAAGAAATTCGAATACTATAATAGCTGTGTAAAAGCATCACCGCGTGCCGAATGAATAAGAAAAACCGATTAATTATAAGGAGTAGTGAAACATGAAAAAGTACCTTTCCGAGTTCATCGGGACATTCGTTCTGGTTCTGTTCGCCTGCGGAGTCGCGGCGGTAACAGGCTGCAGCAGCGAGGCAAACGCGGCGTATATCCTGACTTCGCTTGCTTTCGGCGGCGTCATCGTGGCAATGGCTTATTCGATAGGCAATATCTCCGGCTGCCACATAAATCCCGCTGTTTCAATAGCGGTCTGGCTGAGCAAGAAAATGAGCACCAAGGATTTCATCGGCTATATTATTGCTCAGTTTCTGGGCGGCATCGCCGGCGCGGCTGTTTTGATGGCGCTCATCGGCACGGGCAAGGGGCTCGGCGCAAACGGTCTTTACGAGTCTGATATACTCAAATCTCTTATCGTCGAGATAATCCTCACCTTCGTTTTCGTGCTCGCAGTGCTGGGCGCCACAAGCAAGAGCGAAAACGGCAAGGTCGCGGGACTCGTAATCGGCGGCTCTTTAACCTTGGTGCACCTGCTCGGCATATATTTCACGGGAACGAGCGTAAACCCTGCACGCTCACTCGGCCCCGCTCTGATGCTCGGCGGCGATGCGCTTGCAAACGTATGGGTGTTCATCGCTGCTCCGCCGGTCGGCGGCGTATTAGCGGCGCTCGTTTGGAAACTGCTCAGCTGTAAAAGTAAGTGAACCTCGGGAATCTATCAAACTGCAGCGTCATTTTCTGTATTTTAGCTTGTCCGCAAACAACGTCGAAAGAGTGTTCTTTCTGCCTTTGTCGTGGCTGAGGCTGTGGGAAAACTTAAGTTTCCCCCCGTCAAACAAAGTGAATCGAAGGCTTCCGGATGCACCGCTGCTGCTGCCGTCGCTGTCGTAACTGCTCGATTCGCATTTAAACAGTACTTTCCTGATATTTTGGTATAAAAGCACGAAATTTGAGGGGTCCTCCGCCAAAATCTCTGCGGAACGCATGCTGTAGTATTTCTGGTGGTAAGACGACCAGTATTTCATCATGGCTGCGCTGCCCTTGAAAAATCCGAGCCCGTTATCCTTAATCCCCTGTACCGCTTTTGCTGTTTCAGATTTTTGATGCTCCGCGGACAGATGCGCGAATACCGCTTTGTCGTTCATAAAAACTATATAGCATGCCGTTCTCTTAAAGAAGGATATTTTGCGATGCGCGCTGATAACCAGCACAGCATTCTCGCCGGGCGCCGCATACATTTCAGTGTATGTCGGCGCCGGGGTGTAAGAGGTTTCATATACCGTTGGCTGATATACCGCGTTTCCGCAGCTAATGCAAAAGCGGGAGCCCTGTTCAAGCTGCCTGCCGCATTTTCCGCAATACATATAATCCGTCCTTTCGGTGTATAAGTTTCTTCCGGCGGTTTATTACCGCTGTTTATCGCTAAAACCATTATATAGTATTTTTATCAAGCATGTCAATATTGCGGTCAATGCACGGCAATGCTCACTATCACCCTCCCGACCGTAGGAAAGCAGTTATATTTTAGAAAATTATTACACAAATGGAGGCCATGTAATGAAAAAAAAGCTGTTCACTTTTCTGCTGGCGTTGATTCTTGCCACCGCCGCGCTCCCGATGAACGCGCTGGCTGCGCTCCCGGAGGGTGTTCCCTCAATGCTTGAAGCCCCCGTCATCAAGGGCATTGAGTTAAAGCATGACGAGGACGGAATTCCGTATTTCGAAGCGCAGGTATATTTTCCCCAAAGCGTTCTCGATCTGGACGCCGATGCCCCGGGCGGCGGCTCTGTCTTCTGGGACTATTCCGAAAAGATCGACGACGGCGAGTGGAGTGATTTCGGCGGCGGCGGATACATCGATGTATACACCGGCGTAAGCAGCGAGGTAGAAGGGCGCGTGACTGCCGGTACATATCCGATTGAGTTCACCCCCATCGATGAGGGCAGCGCGGACTCAGTCGATATTAAAGACCATACATACTCATATCGACTCGTTTTCTTTTATCATTACTTTGAGGGCTGGCAGGACATAGATCCGATCTACTCACCTGTTTCGAATGCATATACTATCGCCTCGGGCAGCTTTTACTCAGATGCCAGCAGCTGGGCGGAGGAGGAACTGGATGAAGCCGGCAGACTGGGTCTCATTCCCGATATCCTCAACGGCGCAGATATGACAAAGCCCATTACCCGTGAGGAGTTTGCCGAGCTGGCCGTTTTGCTGTATGAAAAGGTAATGGACACCGAGGCTGCTCCCGAATACCCGAATCCCTTTGTCGACACAGCGAACCCTCAGATCCTCAAAGCCTTCGCGCTCGGCATCACCACGGGAACCTCGGTGACAACATTTGAGCCGAACAAACTGATAAACCGCGAGCAATGCGCGACCATGCTCTTCAGGACGATAAAGGCAATAAGCGGAGACACGGATGACTTAAACTACCAGGTATCGAACGTTCCCGACTTCCCCGATCAAAAGCACATTTCCTCATGGGCGGTAGTCGGAACAAAATACATGTCGCAGCTCGGCATCATAAAGGGTGATACAAATGGATACTTTATGCCGAAAGCTGTGACCACACAGCAGGAAGCCGAGGGTTACGGCACGGCTACAAGAGAAGCGGCGATCCTGATGACGGTGAGAACATACAATAAGATAGCTTAATCTTAAATTCGCGAACGGGCGCGTTGCAAAACGAGCTTGATGAAAAACAAAGAATCGGACAGCCCGAAAGGGTTGGCCGATTCTTTATT
>Ga0123334_1004748_pt1 | contig 13576 bp, 14 predicted proteins | sample BiotimSIPDNA_FD_89706 | JGI IMG/M metagenome (GOLD analysis project Ga0123334, IMG submission 89706) | Anaerobic biogas reactor microbial communites from Washington, USA - Biogas_R1 time_0 SIP DNA | ecosystem: Engineered > Bioreactor > Anaerobic > Unclassified | place: Washington, USA... | reverse complement strand
AGGTAATCAACCGGATTAACCAAGGCCAATTAGTACTGGCCCAACCGGTGGTTCGCCATGGAGATAAGGTCCAAATCACTAGGGAAGATAGTATCCCGGAGATCGTCAAAGGGATTGAAGGTAAAATAGCCGAAATAAGGGAAGCCGGTTACCAATCAATCGCAGTGATCTGCAAGACCATCGAAGAATGCCGGAAATTCGCCAAACATTTTCAACCTGGGAAAGCCCCGCTGATCATGACCGGGAAAGAGACCGAGTACCGCAGCGGATTGGTAATGCTCCCGTCTTATCTCGCCAAAGGACTGGAGTTCGACGCGGTGATCATCGCCAATGCCGACAATATTAATTACCGGGAAAACGAATTAGATACCAAACTGCTTTATGTGATGATGACCCGGCCTTTGCATAAGCTGTATATTTACTATAGCGGGGAGCTGTCGCCGTTGCTGGACGGAAAATAAAGCGAAGGGGGAACTTAACAATCCGGAGTTCGTTATTAATAACAGCCAATATTTTCCTGTCTGTAAAAACTGGAGGGATGATATGAACAGGGCTGTTTTTATTATTTTCTTAATGGTTACCATCTTATCAATAACTGCATCTCCGGCATTTTCCGAGAACTATCATTTTTTTAACCTTGACAACCGGCCCCTTCCCCAATATGAATTTATCTATCGGGAGCTGGTTAAATACTTTCAAGATAGCGTTCCCGAAAAGATAACGGTAGTCAATACAACCGGAAAAGCCTCCCGATTCGACTATGGTAAAGAGCGGGTTCTGATTAGCGAATACCATCTCAAAAGCGATCCGGTTGGAATAGTAGCCCATGAAAGCTGTCATTTGTCCATGGAGAACTATACAAAGGGAGCGAGCGTTAAAGAGGAATTTAGGTTTTTGGATGAAGGCTTTGCCGAAATCTTTCAAAGCATCATCAATAATAAGTTTGAAGAGTATAAGAATGAAGCGTTGGCGGTAGCGGCAGTTCAAAATCGGAAAAGCAACCTTAGTTTGGCAAGGGTTCAAAGATGGTCGGAATACTTCGGAAGTCCCGAAACGAAGACTAACTTTCACGCTTATCCGGTCGGCGCCAGTTTTGTATTTTTCGCCATTGATACCTATGGGATGGAACGGTTTTTCGCTCTTTTAAAAGATATTGGTGGAACCAATAAGCTGGATGAATCTTTCCAAAATGTATTCCAAAAAGGGATACCGGTCATGGAAAAGGATTGGCTGGATTATTTGAGCACTACAGAACGGGAATAAAACATTAGGAACGGTGGGTTGTACCAAAAGATTTTTTTTTGACAGGATTAATAAGTTGAATTAAAATTCCAAAAGGCATCATGTCTTTAAAGCCAGACATGATGGAAGATTAATGTATTTAATTCAACTTATAACAGCTGTAATAGGATAAAGTAAATCCTGTCTAATTAATTTTATTGCCTGTGAGAGAACCCCAGCAAGATGGAGGGTTGATATTACTCTTTACTAAAACATCCGGTGATTTCTCCGATATACATCCGGTGATAGTCCCCGGCGGAATAGTTAGTAGCGATCTTAGGATCGATGAAATTTTTGGGGTCCAGATCTTGAAAATAAATCTTCCGGCACTCCAAGTATAGTTTGGCCTCTTGAAAGTGTACCGTTCCATCGGCGCCTTCTTGGGCGGTAATTCCCGTTCCTTTCATCTTATCAACGTCTCTTCCGGAATTTGTGCCGTAAAAGCTCAGAACATCCCGGTATTTTTCTTCGAAAAAGGATAAGGTAAAGTCGGCGGCTTTTTCAATAAATTCAAAGGTATATCGGTTGGGACGGACTACACAGATGCAGACATTTTTATTCCAAAGATATCCGAACCCGCCCCAACTGGCGGTCATCGCGTTAAACTTTCCTACTGTTCCGGCGGTAATCAACATCCAGTCACTGCCGATGAGCTTAAAGACATTGTCATTAAGTAATTCCGGTTTTAGGGCTTTAAATTCGTTTCCCATTTTGATCACGCCTTTCATAGATTCTAAAGTAATGTCTGATCTTAGAGATAACCACTCTGTTAATTATATCAAATTATAGTGAGCTTCATAGTTAGAAGTTCCATAATACTCAATACTCAAATTGATCTTCGGTAATGTTATAATAATGCTATTGAAATAGCTGATATAACAGATAACTTATTTAAAAAATTTTAGGTTAATGGGTTTCTGGAATTATAATGGAAGGATCTGATCCTATTTGTTTTACGAGTCTCCAAAACTTTCAATTCCAACCGAAGACACCATCATCTGGCATTATTACACCTTTACCGAATTCATCGCCATGCTTGTTGAGGGTGCCCTTTTCTTTTGCCGGGTGGATAAACTTAAAGACCAATGGGAAGGGGTTTATCCGAAAGGAATGTTGGATTGGTGGGCGGAAAACTTGGGGGATAGCTCTTCTTTTCAAGGTAAGCCGTCGGATTTAAAAGACTTTTTAAGCGCCAAAGTCATTCCCTCGCATTTCATCAATTCCTGGTATATTAGCGAGCATGAATCCGATGCCATGTGGCGTATTTATTCGGAAAATTCGGAAGGAATCGCCGTCAAATCAACCTTGGGGAGGTTAAAACAGGTTTTCCAAAACGCCTCTGAAGAGATCCTCATCGGTAACATAAAGTATATCGATTATAATCAATGGCGGCCCCCGATAGGGCTTGAAGAAGAAGAACCCTTCTCCGTCGAGCCTTTCTTCTGGAAGAGACTGGGCTTTCAGCATGAGAATGAATTGCGGGCCATTATCAAACGGGATTGGATCGATCAAAAGGATAACGGAATTAACCTAAAGATTGATTTGCGGGAGTTAATCGATTCCGTTTATTTATTCCCCGATTCCAAGGACTGGTTTTTCAGGTTGGTCCGGACATTGATTGATAAATTCGGGTATGGGGATCTGGAGTTGAAAAGGTCATCCTTGGGAGAAAGGCCCTGGAAGTAAAATTACCCATCTTCGTTTTAAGTTATTATTGCAGAATTTTTCTAACTAAAAGTTGTTACGCAGGATTTTCTAACCTAGGGACGAAATTATTACTATGTTTGAAGGTTAATTATCACTTAAAAAAGGAAGTTTCATGGAAAACGATTATCAAATCTGCCTAATGATATAGGCGGGAATAATAGTGAAAACTCTGGGGCCGGTGAAAATGAGGAATCGAATCTGATCGAAATTTCTCTACGATTTTTTAAAGATGAAATTAACAGTGACAAGATCAAGATAAATTCAGCCAAAGCTGTCCTCAACAAAGAAGGACTTTGCCTAACACCGGAATTTGGAGGCCAACTCTTTTACTCCTACCGTGAAATCCAATCGATATCAGCGGTGGACTATCGGATAAATCTAAAGCTTGATGGGGAAACGATTATCCTCGCGGAACTAGGCTATCACTATGAAGACTTTAGGCGGGTTTTGATTAGAATGCGCAATGAGACTCTCCTCTCCGATTTGCTAATGAATGAAACCCTTTGTTTCACATGCCCGGAAGCTGAGTATAATTATTTGAATGAAACGGGAGTTGTCCATGAAGGCCATGGCGAAGCTCGGATCTATCAAACCGGGATCGTGGTAATGCCGGAGTCGGGGGAGTTATTCCGAATCCCTTTCGCGGAATTCACTGGAGTAACAGCTGAGGATTATCGTATTACCATCAAAACCGAGTACCGGGAGGAAGTTGTTATCCATCAAATGGGCCGGATCTACGATCCCTTCAATAAAGCTTTAGCAGCAGCCATCGACCAGCTATCGGCCAAGGTCCGAGGGCTGTTGGAGGAGTTATTTCCCAAAGCCTCTCCTGTGGGAATTCGGAGTTTAATGCCTTTAATGAAAGATGGCAAAACCATTAACCAATCCCAGCTAAATAAAGCTTTCCCCGGATGGTGGCAGATCTTGGAAAACCGCTTGGAAGCCGCCGGCTTAAAAGATAGTATCCATTATCTGCTCTCTTTAACAAAGGGCCAACCATACGCCGGAGTTAAGCGGGGTTTGATGGGCGAACTGACCGGAGAATACCTCTGGTTTCTGATACCAATTTGCAGTGATGATCCCAGGCTGCCTGGTAATGCCATTGCTATGGAGGCGGTTACCGGTGACGGTTCCGGAAAGGCCACTTATTTTTTCCGGATCAAACCGCGTCATATTTATGTTCGGGGATTACATAGCAATGAAGAAATAATAGAGGATAGTGGAATAATAATTAAAGAGATTAACCGGGCAATGTTGGCTATTAATTTTCGGAGAGAGCCAATCTATCTGCCGGAAAACCAGCTCAAGGAAGGGGTCAACCTCAGATACAAAACGGCTTTTCAGAAGCTCTCCTCCTTACAACGTTTACGTGAGCTTTTTATTGGCCGGGTTATCCATTCCAACCCGGAACAATGGCAAAAAGATGTCTTGGATTTACTGAAATTCAACGTTTCAACCGCCAGCGACGAAGAAAAATGGCATAAGGAGAAATGAAGGGAGGCTGAAGATTGCCAGGATATCAACACCCATGTCGCTATTGCGACCAATTTATCTCGACGGATTCTAATGTTTGCCCGCTTTGTGGCAGAGTCAATCCCCTTGGCCCGTTAAGATGTCAAAAATGTCAGGCGCCGATTCAAAAGGGATGGAAAAGTTGCCCTAGTTGCTGCCGCTAGGGCTAAAAAAATGGTAACCGATATCGAAGAAAAAGCGGCCGATACCAAAGTGTTTCAAGGAGAAATTGAAAGCAAACAAACTATCTGTCCCCGCTGCGGTAAACCGGCCGGAGAGGGCAAGTTTTGCAATAATTGCGGAACGCCTCTCGGCTTGATGAAATGCGGCAATAAGTTTTAAGCAATATAGTTATTAAAGCTATGAAATAAAACTTAATATACTTATCTTAATTTAATGTTTGAGGGATGAACCGGAAAAGTTTATCCCTCAATTAATATTAAAGGTTTCCACTTTTTCGTCAAAGAATTCAACGAGTTGAGTTAATTATTTTAAAGGGGAAATAATCGGAATGTAGAAGATATCTTTTTGAAATAAAGTCATGTCTTAATAGTTTTAAAGTGAGGCTAATTAATTGAAACCGACCAAGAATTTTGCCAGCGATAATAATGCCGGGATTCATCCGGAGATTATGAAAGCGATAGTAGAGGCGAATCAGGGTTATGCCCCGGCTTATGGTGACGACCCTTATACCCAACGGGCTATCGCCAAATTCCGGGAACACTTCGGCTCCGAGGTTGAGGTATTTTTCGTGTTTAACGGAACCGGCGCTAATGTACTGGGGTTACAGGCTTTGACCGGTTCCTTTAATGCCGTAATCGCCCCGGAGACAGCCCATATCAACTGCGATGAAGGCGGCGCTCCCGAAAAATTTACCGGGTGCAAACTTTACACTGTCCCGACTAAAGACGGCAAGTTAAATGTGGAACTGATCAAACCTTTACTTGATACTATCGGCAATCAGCACCATAACCAACCGAAAGTAGTCTCGATAACTCAGTCCACGGAACTAGGGACCGTTTATACAGCAGAAGAAGTCAAAGTAATCGCTGATTTTCTTCATGAACGCCAAATGTATTTACATATGGATGGCGCCCGCTTGGCCAACGCCGCCGCCGGACTAGGTTGCGAAATGAGAAAAATCACCGGTGACGCCGGTGTCGATGTACTATCCTTCGGCGGGACCAAAAACGGTTTGATGATCGGGGAAGCGGTGGTCTTATTCCGTCCCGAGTTGGCGAAAAATTTTAAATATCTAAGGAAACAAGGAATGCAGCTTGCTTCCAAACTGCGATTTATCAGCGCGCAATTTGAGCGCCTCTTGACTAACGGTTTATGGCTTCGGAATGCTGAAAACGCTAATCAAATGGCCCGATTACTTGGAGCCGGCCTTGAAAAAATACCGGGGATAACAATCGTCCAAAAAGTTGAGGCCAATGGTGTATTTGCCGTGCTGCCTCGGGAGATAATCCCGGCAGTTCAGAAAATTTACCCTTTCTATGTTTGGGATGAAGCAAATTCCGTTGTCCGGTTAATGAATTCTTTCGACACCACTGCCGAAGATGTACTTGCTTTTGTTGAAACAGTCCGGGAGGCAATGTTGGAGAAGGGGTTGTTGTGAGTTGTCGATATTATGTTGGTTATCGGAATAATACTCCCTGTGCATATCCTAAAATTTTTGATATAATGAAAATATCATTTTGATTAACACGATTTTTCTGTTTTATGTTAGTAAAATTATTAATCTTTTCAGGAGGAATCTTTTATGCCTGGAACAATCGTAATTGTTGAAGACGAAGCCAATATAGTCGAGCTGGTTAAGTATAATTTGGATCGGGAAGGATACCGGACCTTGTATGCCAATGATGGGCGTAAAGGGCTGGAACTAATCAAACAGGAATTGCCGGATTTGGTGATTTTGGATTTGATGCTTCCGGAAATGGATGGGCTATCTGTTTGCAAGCAGCTTCGGTCCGATGCCCAAACCAAATCGATTCCAATTATTATTTTAACAGCCAAAAGTGAAGAAGCCGACCGGGTACTAGGCTTAGAAATGGGCGCCGATGATTATGTTACCAAACCTTTCTCACCAAGGGAATTAGTGGCTAGAGTCCGGGCGGTATTACGCCGGAGCGGCGCGGTAGATGAAACTGAACCGGAAATAATCGAGAATGGCGTCATCCGAATCGATTTAAGACAGCACTTAGTAAAGGTCAGGGGTGAGGAAGTCGAATTGACCCCTAAGGAATTTGATTTTCTTAAGTTGTTGCTTTTAAACCCCGGACGGGCTTTTACCAGGGAATTTCTATTGGAGCATCTGTGGGGGTATGAGTATTTCGGCGATACCCGAACGGTTGATGTTCACGTCAGGCGTTTGCGCCAAAAAATTGAAAATGATCCGGCCAACCCCGAGTATCTGGAGACGGTTCGTGGGGTAGGCTACCGTTTCCGGGGTGAGTGATTATGAAACAATTATACTGGCAATTAGGAGGATTTCTTCTCCTTCTTTTTTTGCCGTTTTTATTGACAGGTTACCTCTTTGAGAATTTCTACTTTGCTGGTTTTACATTAATTTGGTTTTTGGTGTTAGGTTGGGGGATGTTCCGGTGGATGCAGGCGCCTTTGGAAGGATTATTGAAGTTTATGGAAAGTATCCAAATGGGTACGCCCTTTAAAAACCGGATAGTGCGCCGGGAAGATATCTATGGACAAATAGCCAAGGGATTAGAGAAATTAGAACGTACCCATACTAGTCATTTAAGCACTTTACATGGCAGGATGGAAGAGATTCAAGCGATTCTCGCCAGTATGTCGGAAGGAGTCGTGGCCACCGACATTACCGGAAGGGTGAGTCTGATAAATCCAATGGCCGCCGAATTGTTTAGTTTAACTCCCGGTGACGACGGGGTTGGGGAATTTCCTTATAAAATTTTTCCCGATTCCGAATTGGGCGATGTCTTCCACCAAGTGTATGTTAAGGGCTTCCCTATTGAGAAGGAGATCAAGTGGTCCAATCCGGAGCGGGTTTTAAACCTCCGCTTGGCCCCGATCCGTGACGAAGTTGACGAGATTCGGGGAGTGGTCGCGGTGATTGGCGATGTCACCAAATTGCGGCGTCTAGAAACGATGCGCCAAGATTTTGTCGCCAATGTTTCCCATGAGTTAAAGACTCCATTGACTTCGATTAAAGGGTTTGTTGAAACTTTACTTGACGGGGATCTTCAAGATCGGGAGATTACTCGTAAGTTTATGACGATTATCTTCCATGAAGCGGAGCGGCTTAATAACATAATTCGAGATTTATTGGATATCTCGAAGATTGAATCAGGCCGGACTGAATTGGGAAGAAAAGAAGTGGAACTGATCCCCTTAATCGATAATATTATTTTATCCGTGGACAACCGAGTTAAAGAGAAACAGCTGGAACTTAAAAGAGATATTCAAGCTCAAGTAGTCATGGGGGATGAAAATTTACTAAAGGAAGTATTTATTAACTTGATTGACAACTCGGTTAAATATACCCCCTCCGGTGGGACTATCATAATAGGGAGTTTAAGAGGCGAAGAGGAAACAATGATTTACGTAAAGGATAACGGGTTTGGGATTCCGGCTGAGAATCTTTCGCGGATCTTTGAACGTTTTTACCGGGTGGATAAGGGGAGATCCCGGGAAATGGGCGGTACCGGTTTGGGTTTGTCAATTGTCAAACATATTGTGGAACGGCATGGCGGTAAGGTGTCAGTCGTAAGCGAACCCGGTGAGGGTAGCGAGTTTAGAGTGATTATACCTGATAATTTACCGGTGGAGGAAAATTGGAATGGAGAGACTGAATAAGTTTTTAGCCCAAGCCGGAGTAGCGTCGCGTCGTCAAGCTGAAAGTTTAATCCGGGCCGGCCACGTAAAAGTTAATGGCGCGGTTATAATCGAAATGGGTGTTCAAATTGATCCCCAAAATGATCTGGTGGAAGTTGACGGCCGGGTTATAAAGGAACAGGCCCAATATGAATATATTATTCTCCATAAACCCCCCGGCTACTTAAGCACAGTGAGGGACCCCTTTCAAAGGCCAACAGTGATTGATTTATTACCTAATCCGAAATCCCGGTTGTATCCCGTCGGCAGACTAGATCTGGATACATCCGGGCTCTTATTTTTTACTAACGACGGTGTTCTTGCTTTGGCTTTAACTCATCCCCGCCATTTGGTAGAAAAAGTATATCAGGTTAAAGTTTCCGGAATACCTACTGATTCTGAGCTACAAGCGCTGTCCCAAGGGATTTTACTGGATGACGGTTGGACTGCTCCTGCAAAAAGTGCAATAGATAGAATAGAAAATGGGAATGCTATCATCAGGGTTACCCTCAGAGAAGGGAGAAAACGTCAGGTAAAAAGAATGATGCTGGCTATTGGTCATCGGGTCCTTGCACTGCAGCGAATAGCCATGGGGCCGTTGACCTTAGGAGATTTGAAACCTGGAGAATGGCGGTGTCCATCCGAATCTGAGCTAAAGCAATTGCTAAAGCTCAAAGAGAAATCAGCAAATTTGAGCTCGAAATAAGGAGTGAAGGTAGTAGATGTCGGTGAGAGCCAAGATCCGGCTCGATTTTAAAGCCGAGGCTGGGGGCAGAAAGTTTTTCTGGCAACGTGATAATCTGTCGGAGGTTGCCAAAAGAGTCCGTTCCAGACAGGTTTCTTTGTTAAGTAATCTACCATTTCAAGGAATTAGTGTTGAGGACTTTAACACTGATCGTGATGTCTATGTTTTATCCGATGTGGAAAATCGGAAGGAAACTGCATACGCTCCGCTGGAATTGGTTGTTGAGGCCGATTCTGTCGAGGACTTGATGGAATTTACTTTACGGGAAGAGTTTCGAAAGATTAAAATATTGGAACCGGACCACATCTCATTATCCAATGGTGATTTGGAACGATTAATCTTTAAGGTCAATGAAGAATACCGTGATGAAATCTATTTTCAGGATTAAGTTTGATTTGTTTAACAAAGTCAGATTTAGAGAAGGTTGGCGATAAAATGCCGGTCAGGTTTATTTCCCGACATTTCAAAAAAGACTTAGGAATCGATTTAGGGACGGCCAATAGTTTGGTATATGAACGTAAAAAAGGTATTCTCTTACGGGAGCCTTCAGTGGTGGCGATCAGGAAAAACACCAAAGAGGTTTTGGCGGTAGGGGCCGAAGCACGCCAGATGATTGGCAGAACACCAGGGGATATTGTGGCGATCCGTCCCCTTCGGGAAGGGGTCATCGCTGATTTCGATATTACCCGGGAAATGATCAAATATTTGATTCGTAAGGCTTGCCGGGGCAGAGTCTTTATTAAACCACGGGTTGTGGTGAGTATTCCATCGGGTACTACCGATGTTGAACGCCGGGCGGTTATTGAGGCTGCAGTTAGTGCTGGAGCCAGAGAAGTTTTTTTGATTGAAGAACCGGTTGCCGCCGCCATCGGTGCTGGTTTGCCGGTCCATGAAGCCACCGGTAATATGATAATTGATGTTGGTGGCGGTACCACTGATGTTGCAGTGATTTCTTTGGGAGGGATCGTAACAGGGCAGTCGGTCCGGGTAGGCGGCGATACAATGGATGAAGCCATCACCAAATATATTAGACGCGCTTATAATTTGATGATTGGTGAAAGGACCGCCGAGGATATTAAGATTTATTTGGGTTCGGCTTATCTGTTGGAGCAAGAGGTAAAATATGATGTCCGAGGAAGAGACCATGTCACCGGGTTGCCAAAGGTGGTCCAAGTCACTTCCGAAGAAATTCGTGAAGCCCTTAAGGAACCTTTGAATTCAATTATTAGCGCGGTCCGAGTTACCATCGAAAAAACCCCCCCGGAATTAGTGGCGGATATTATGTTTAAAGAAATTACCATGACTGGTGGAGGCGCTCTATTAAGAGGCTTGGATAAATTGATCAGCCAGGAACTGGGGATGTTGGTAAAAGTGGCGGAAGACCCACTGACCAGTGTGGCCTTGGGTACGGGAAAGACCTTGGAACATATCCACTTATTAACCAGAGTATTGACTGCCTCAAGAAAAGCCACTTGAACAGGGAACAGTTAGCATTAACCAGTAAACAGTGATCATTAAAGAGTAATCAGTGAATAGTTAGTAGTGATCGGTTAATTAGCTTGTCGTCTCTTCATTTACGATTATATAATTAGTCCTAAGAGCAAATGCGTTATGGCAAGGAATGTTTGCGAACGCTTGAAAGTAAAACGCTTAGCTCAATAGGACTATTTTTATTTTGAGGTTTTGTTTTTGGGGTAATTTGAAAAAAGAGGATTTTATGGTTTGGTGATGAATAGTTTATGATTACAGATTCGTTAAGGGAGAATTTTAATTGTTCAAATTTCGAAGTTGGCAATTGGGAATTGGAATTATCGCGATGGTTTTAAGTATGTTACTGGTTATGCAGCTTAAGACCGGTTTAAAGATTCGCGCCAATTTACCGACACGGCAGATTCCTGAACTTGTTAAAATTTTCAACAACCAAAAAATGTTGATCAATAAATACGAACAGGAAAACGCTTACCTCCGTCAACAGTTAAAAGAATTTCACCGGGATGAGGAGATCATCAGGTTGAAGATGTTTGGCGGACTTATTCCCGTGGTTGGAAAGGGTCTTAAGATCACTTTAAGTGATTCGGAACGGAAATTGAAGGACTATGAAGACCCCATTTTCTATGTGGTCCATTATGATCAACTGGAACTGTTGATTAACGAGCTACGGGCCGCAGGCGCTGAGGCAATAGCGGTAAATAATTACCGAATTGTCCATTCCTCGGGTTTTAGTTGCGCCGGGAGTACTATTTTAATTGATACGAAACGATTGGCGCCTCCATATGAGATTGAGGCCATCGGCGATCCGATAAACTTGAAGAACGCATTGATGATGCCCGGCGGATTTGTAGAACAGCAGATTCTATCGTTCAATCTTAAGTTTGTAGTGGAGCAAAAGGATGAATTGATTGTTCCTGCTTATACAGGAAGCATCACCTTTGAGCATGCTCAGCCGGCTAAGGAGGAAAAATAATTGTTAGCCATTATCGGGACGATTTTAGGCGTAATCATCGGAATTTGGATGCCATTTGATATTCCGGTAAGTTTATTGAAGTATACTGCAATTGCTATTTTAGCGGCTTTAGACGCTATTTTTGGCGGTATTCGGGCCCAATTGGAAGAGAAGTTTGTCTTGGTTAAGTTTATCAGTAGTTTTTTTGCCAATACGGCTTTGGCCGGTCTGTTAGCTTATTTAGGCGATATTTGGGTTGTGGACATTTACTTAGGAGCAGTGGTTGCTTTTAGTATTAGGTTGTTTCAAAACCTTTCGATAATTCGGGAAGAATTGTTCGAGCGGTTTTGGTGGCATACCAGGAGCAGCGGGAAAGATCCGGACTAAATATTATGAATAAAGTACGACTTAATAGCGGTACGTTCCAAAGGAAACACCGTTATTATTTTTTGAGGAAAATCGCCGTAGACGAAAACTCGCGCTTTTTCTCCGCTGGGGGCTTTGCCATATCCGGCAGTGATTGCCGCGGCTAATTTTAAAGCACAGTCCTCAACCGGTCCCTGGTAAAGAGTGGTGGGACCTGGAAAATCGGCTAATTCTAAAATAACCTCGTTTTGGTGGGCTAATTGTTTAAGTAGGTTATTTTCAGCCTCGTTTTTCCCGACGATAATTTTAACTTGAGGAGTTAAACGAAGGTGGCGTCCAGTTTGGAGTAAATTAACCGAACGTAAAGAAAGACCTTTTTCAAATTGAATCAAATCTTTTACCTTCGTCCCGTATTCTCGATAAGTTAAAAGACATCCTCCTGCCGGATTGGGATAATCAGTGACCCCATATTTTTTAGCCAATCCTATCTGTTGGTCTCTACCCCGCCCTTTGATATCCAGCAACCGATTCCGATCCACCCATCCTTTCTCCTCGGGGATCGTTGGCCGGAGATGTTTGGCCGATAGTGGTCGTAAGATATATCCGCGTAACCCCGAATCACGTTCGACAATATCCAAAGCGTCCCTCCGTTGGGAATGAGGGCGTTGGTCCAATACTTCTCCGGTAATTAGGAAGGAAGCTCCAATCTCCGCCATTACTTTTTTGGCTGCGTTTAACTGATAAATACGACAATCGACACAGGGATTCATCTGTTTGCCATAATTGTAGCGGGGGTCTTCGATTACCCGTAAATAATCTTCACCGAACTGACGGATATGTAAGTTAAGGTTTAATTTTGAAGCGAGCTGTTGAATATTACGAAGGGTTTCAGTTGGAGATTGGTGAAAAGGATTGGAAAAATATAAAGCCTCCACTTGAATTCCTAAGGACTGAACTGTTTTAACGGCTATAATACTATCCAAACCACCTGAAAATAAAGCTAGGGCTTTCATATTTCCTCCCGTTTAGTGTTATTTCTCTTAATATAACTTATTTTAGTTTATAGTCTGAACTACTACTTGTCAATTATCCTTTATCAGGCTGAAGGATTACCTAAAAAAATGCCGAAATAAATGAATTTAGACTTATATTAAACCTATTTTTTGGAGGCGTACTGTTGCATATTGCGATATTTACCAATTGTTATCTCCCTTTAGTAAATGGGGTTGTCGGAGTCGTTAATTTGCTTCGGAAAGGTTTTTTAGAACTTGGACATGAAGTCTCGCTTTTTGCTCCTGATTTTGACGCTTATGTAGACGAAGAAGCGGGAATATATCGATATCCGGCGGTGGATCTGACCAAAAAGATCAAATATCCGGTCGCTATTCCCTTTGCTCCAAAAATAGCCAAAGTACTTAGAGAACTTGACTTTGACATCGTTCACAGCCATCATCCTTTTGTATTAGGTCCCTCAGCTCTTAAACTGGCCCGGAGACGAAAAAAGCCAATTGTATATACGTTTCATACTCAATATGATCAATACAGCCATTATGTACCGTTGCCATCGGGATTGGTTAATTGGTTCAGCAAGAACCAAGTGCGGCGTTTTGCGCAAGCAGTTGACCAAATTACTACTCCTGCCGAATCAGCCGGAGCAGTTTTATCAAGGT
>Ga0123334_1004745_pt1 | contig 13581 bp, 7 predicted proteins | sample BiotimSIPDNA_FD_89706 | JGI IMG/M metagenome (GOLD analysis project Ga0123334, IMG submission 89706) | Anaerobic biogas reactor microbial communites from Washington, USA - Biogas_R1 time_0 SIP DNA | ecosystem: Engineered > Bioreactor > Anaerobic > Unclassified | place: Washington, USA | collected... | reverse complement strand
TTTGTATCGATCAGGAGCCCCCCGAAAACATTTAAAAGGGCGGGGCCCCATTTGAGCGCGTAATACGGCGGCTTGTCAATCCTGGTCAGGAGGTTTGCCCTCTTGCCATAGTCCACGTCTTCGCCGATGTCATAGAGCGCGTTGTACCTGCTTACCGTCGCCAAGAGGTTCTCTGCCGGCACCTCAATCGCCTCGGCCAACTGCTCGATTGTGTTGCACCTTTTGCACAGCCCGTTGGAAATATATGTGTCGAGCATTTCCCGGACCTCATTGTTTTCCTCCCACGGCCTTCCGTAAACCGCTGTGAGCGAATCGACAAACTGCCCGCCGCCATATCTGGCAAGCTTTTTGCACTCGTCAAACCATTTGTCGTCAAAAATTGTGTACGCCCAGTCGCCGTCGGGCTGCATCAGGCACCGGATGGCCTTTGCCTGAATCCACGTGTCCTCGTTCATAAACCGCTTGCCCTGCCTGTTGACATGGAGGAAAAAGAAGCAGTAGAAAGCGTAAGCGATCAGGTGCAGCGACAGCGCCCAAGGCGCGTTTTCAAGGGCGCCGCCGGCCCAGCAGCCCATTTTGTGTCCGTCTCCCGTATTGAGACCCGGCGGGTAATATCCGTTTTTTGCGGGAATCAAACCCAGGGGAGAGAAAGCCTCCAGCATTTCGGGATTTCCGCCGATATCGCCGGTGGCCAGCACGACGCCGCGGGAGGCCCTGAAGCGCCTGATTTTTCCGTCCTCACCCCTGGCCAGAACAGCGGCGACGCGTCCGTTTGTCTTTTCAAGCTGCAGGGCCCGCGTTTTGCGCCTGATTTCCGTGCCGCCCGAGGTGGCCACATCTTCCATGATCTCGCAGATGAGCAGCGCACCGGAATAGCGGTATTTTCCGCCCTTTTTGTTCGTCAGAAAATGCGTCCCGGCGTATTCTGTAAAATCAGGCCCGCGGTAGTTGCCGCCGAACAGCGCGGCGTCCACCTGGTCTCCGCCGCACTCCAGCAGCCATTCAAACGCCTCCTCGCTGCGGTTGATATAAAGCCACAGCAGGTCCTCGTTGACGCGGCTGCCGCAAATGCGCATCCAATCGCGCGCAAACTGCTTTTTGTCGATGCGCACGCCGTTTTCCCGCTGGATTTTCGAGCCGATTGATGCGATGTGCGCGCCGTGGGCCACGAGCCCGTGAAACTTCTCCAGGACAGTGCACTTGAGACCCAGCTGCGCGCATCTGGCCGCTGTGGCGAGACCCGAAATACCGCCGCCGATTATAACGACGTCGCTGTCCGATGTGCCGGATATGTCCGATTCCGGTATTGGCTCGGGCGGCGCATCCCAGGAATGCGCCTGCTTTTTCAGCTCCGGGAAGTCCAGCTTTTCTTCATTGAACAAATATTCCATATACACGCTCCTTTGCTACAAAATGCCATCATATAATTATAGCATGCGTTTCCGGTTTCATGTATGTCCTATGAGCAGAAAAATAGTATAATATAAGTATATTGACAGTATGAGTAATATTGATATATTAATGGAATTGCATAGTTTTGCGCGCGCAAGTACATAAGCCACACGGAAGGTCCGCACTATGAAAATGAATATGCAGCTGAATGGGAGATCGCTGAAAAGCTGCGAAAAACGATCGACCTCTACGGCAGGCGTCAGGCGGGCGGTTCATTTAAAACGGATTCAAGGAATATCTTGACGACGGCAGGATCAAACTGCGTCCCTGAACACCGCAGGAGTTCCTTTTTGGCTTCCTCGACTGTTCTGGTTTTCTGATAAATCCTCTTGGCGGTCATGGCTTCAAACGCGTCGGCAACGGAGATGATCCTCGACTGAATCGGGATCTCCTCGCCCTTGAGTCCGGCCGGATACCCTGACCCGTCCCAGCGCTCGTGGTGATGCAGGATAAATCCGGCTATCGCAGTATATTCGTCGACAGATCTCAATATTTGATAACCTGTTTCCGCGTGTGTTTTTATAATTTCGAATTCTTCGCCCGTCAGCTTCTCTTTTTTATTCAGTAACTGCGCCGGAAGCATAATCTTGCCGATATCGTGCAGGAGTCCGGCAATTCTCATTTCCGATTTTTTGTCTGCGCTCCATTTCAGGGCGCCGGCGATTAAAAAGCAGAATTGCGAGACTCTCTCCGTGTGGATTTGCTCCTGCTCGAATCTGGAGTTGATGTTTTTGAGAACCGTATCGATTGTCTGGTTCCGCATCGTTTTCCCCTGGCTGAACTTTTCCTTGTACATCAGCTTGTCGGCATTATGAAGAACGCCCTCGATACTGTCGCGGAAGCTTGTTTTGACAGAGTAGCCGACAGCCAGAGAAACAACAAGGGTATCCAGCTTGGTTTTTGATGCCGCCCGCAAAATCCGCTGTTTGATTTTACCGGCCATTGACGCGTCGGTCTGGGGCAGCAAAACCACAAATTCGTCTCCGCCGATGCGCGCGATCAGGTCGTTTCCCCGGCACGCTTTTCTTAATATATCGGCAACCGCGCGCAGCAGCCGGTCCCCCGCTGCGTGGCCGAAAGCGTCGTTTGTGAGCTTCAGCCCGTTAACATCCAAGGTCATGATCGTCAGCGGCAGATTGGCGCGGACATCCATATTTTTGATTGCTTTTTCAAAATAGCGCCGGTTATGCAGGCCCGTCAGGTGGTCATGGAAGCTCAGAAATTCAATTTGCTTCTGCCTTTCGCGGTATTCCGAGAAATCTTTCAGGACGATGACAACACCGGAGGTTTCTCCGCTGTGATTTTTTATCGGCGAGGCTATGAGCTCAACCGGAATTTCCTTCCCCGAGCTCGAGACAAGAAGGGTTGGGAAGCCGGGCTGATAAGCCGCGGCAGTTTCCAGAACGATATCTGCGGGGTTCCTGCTGGTTTTTCCGGTCTGTTCATTCAGGATCGTCAGAACCTGCGTTAGAGCTTTGCCGGCGGCATCCTGCTGCGACCAACCTGTCAATTTTTCGGCCAGGGGGTTCATGACGGTAATGCTGCCGTCGCAATCGGTCGAAATAATACCTTCACCGACGGATAAAAGCGTTGTTTTATATCTTTCGTTGCTTTCCGCGAGGGCCTCCATGATCTGTGTTCTCTCGGTGATATCCCTTTGTACGCCGATGCAGGTAGCCTGCTCATCACCATGAATCGGTGTCAAGCTGAATTCGCAGAGAAATGTGGAACCATCCTTCCTCCGGCTCATTTCAACCCCCGAATATGTCCGGCCTTCGTCCATCGCCCTGATCAGCTCGGAAAGCTGCTCTTCGCTCATGGGGTTCACATTCATCATATCGGCCTGTTTTCCGATAAGCTCCTCCGGGTCGTAGCCGTGGAGATCCTTCACCTTCTGATTGGCATAGATGATCTGGCTTTCTATATTTGAAATAATAATAGACTCGGAGATGTTCATGAGGGCTGTGTTCAGGTATATTAACCAGTCGCTGGTTTTTTTCCGTTCTGTTATATCCTCCCAGTAGCCGTAGGACAACACGCTTCCATCGTCAAGCCTCACCGGGCGCGCCACATCGCGAACCCAGCGGAGGCCTTTATCCGGAAGAACAACACGAAATTGACAGTCCCAAACTTGCAGTTTGTCTATGGCGTGATCGATGGACTCTATGAGATCGTTGATGTCGTCGGGGTGTACCTTTTTGATGAGTACTGCTCTGTCATCCAGCAATTCCTCCGAGGTCACGCCAAATATGCCAGTTATTGCGTTGCTGACATACAGAAACTGTAACTGACCACCGGGGTGCCTTATAAATTGGTATAATGTAACCGGGAGGTGATCGGTCAAATTTTTCAACAGGATTTCATCATATGCACGCATATGCTTAAATCCTGTTCCAGCGATGCTGCTCGCAATATCCCGCATTTCCGGGTTCCTCCTGTCTCATAAAGCATGGACGCCATTATCAAACTGGGCATCTAAAATATATATATCGTCAGATTCTCTGCCGGATTTATAAGCAAAAAAGGAGAAAACAGTCTGCACGGCTTACCCGCAGCAGACTGTTCCGCTTTTTTTGTCAGTTTAACCGAGCTTTATTGCCAGGGCCTGCTCCATCGTGTAGAGACCTTTTTTCTTTTTCATCAGCCATTGAGCGGCATAAATGGCGCCCTGTCCGAATGCGGCTCTGTTGAGAGACTCGTGTATGAGTCTGATGGTTTGATACTGCAGGCCAAAGATCACCTCATGTTTTCCGATGATGCCCCCAACGCGGACAGAATTGACGCATTTGTTTTTATCCAGCCCAAGATCTTCTGCGATTCTCAGCGCCGTGCCGGATACATCCTTTTTATCCCTGAAGTGCTCCTCGACAATCTCGATATCGGCCTGCGGTGCGATTTTCTGCAGCACTTTGGACGCGGCAATCAGGAAATTGATACCCAGTGTAATATTCGGCGAGTATAAAACGGCGGTCTGTGTGCTGAGTTCCTTGAGACGGCCCAGGTCTCCCGGTTCGTAATTGGAGATGGCCGATACAAAGCGGGTGCCGAACTTCGCCGCGCCTGTGTATTCGTCGACCGAGCCGGAGGACGAAAAATCAATGATGACGTCCACCCTGTTTTCTTTGTACAGTCCTTCAAAATCCGTATCGGAAGCCGAATAAATCCTTCCCTCATCGTGCTCGTGCCCCAGCAGGTGGCTGGCGTACAGGCCTTCATTTTTTTTTGTTTTCCTAACAACCCATTTCAGTTCACAATCCGGGGATTTGATAATTTCATTGGCAACCACTGAGCCGGTCTTGCCAAAGCCAAATAAACCTACTGTTATTCCCATGTCTGCTCCTTTCAATATAAAACTGTGATATGCCCTGCAGCCGGAAAAAAAGGCTGCGGAAAACAATCCGCAGCATAAAGAATAAACTGGTATGGCAAAGCTTACCCTTCAACGCTTACGAGATTAGCTGACGGATTCGGGCAGAAGCTTTGCCCTACGTGACAAGCACGATTCACCCCAAAACTGGTTCTCCCGTTCCGGTGCCGGATTCAGCGGATTCAAGATGATGAATAATTATTTAATACTCTTAGTACTTAATTTACAATAAATCACGGACGAGTTCAAGCGGAAATATGAATACTGCCGTATTATTCGAGCAGGGCGCGGTAAATGTGTTCGTCTGCCGCAGAAAAAACGTTAAACACAACGCGTTCGAGCGCCGGGCATTCCTTCAGATGCCCTTTTACTGTCTCCACGGCAATTTCCGCCGCTTTCTGCTGGGGAAAACGGAAGACACCCGTTGAAATACAGCAGAAGGCGATACTGCGACAGCCGTTGTCGGCCGCCAGCTTCAGACAGGATGTGTAGCAGGACGCCAGCAGAGCGCAGTCGCGGTCTGTCAGACTGTGATCGATAATGGGGCCGACGGTGTGAAGCACGAAGCGGGCCGGGAGATTATAGCCGGGGGTGATTTTTGCCTGCCCGGTTGGTTCCTCATAGCCCTGCCGGGTCATAAGCTCATGACAGCGCAGCCGAAGCTGAACACCGCTGAAGGTGTGAATGCAGTTGTCAATGCAGGCGTGACAGGGCTGCCAGCAGCCCTCCATACGGCTGTTGGCGGCGTTGACAATCGCGTCAATTTTCAACGTCGTGATATCGCCCCGCCAGACGGCGAGCCGCGGATCGGAGGACACAGCCGGCAGCGTTTCCGCATCCGTGATTCCCGTCTCGGCGATCAAACCGGACAGGTAAACATCCTGAACCTTCAGAAAATCCTCACTGACCGGCAGGGCAGGCCGAACGTTCATCAGGGACCGAAGCAGCAGCCACTGACCATCCCGGTCGGCTGGTACGGCATCGTTAATGGAGCGCGGCGTTTCCGCCAGCAGCGCTTTGATCAGATAGAGCCTTCTCTCATCCTGCGTCATGCCGGCGCACCGCCCTTCAGCCTGTCGTACAGACGCTCAATGACGTCTTTGGCGTCGTAGGGCACAGCGGTCGATTTGTCCATGATCGGCTCGGGGATGACGGGATGGCCGCCGTGGCCGGACCATTCCCTGTAGCCCCTGTTGACGCGGAACAGATGGGCGCAGTCGTGGGCAAACGTCAGGCGTTCAAAGGGCCAGCGGATGACGGCGGGTGTGTTGAAACCAACGCCCAGCTCGAGGATGCAGAGCCTTTTGCCGTTTGTACCCGCGAGCCAGTCCACGTAGCGCGCCTCCTCCAGCTTATAGCCCTCAAAAGCGCGGAAGGCCGTATAGAGCGGCGCCCCGCAGTAAGGGCAATACGGAATAGCGCTCTCATCGGAGATCATAAAGGTGTCGGGATCGATGAGGGGGAGCAGTTTATCGATGTAAGGCTTGATCTCCCAAGTCTCTCTTGTGCAGCGGGCCGTGCAACGGAGTCTGTCGTAGTTGCCTTGGGCCTCGAAGACACGGTCCATGGAGAAGCCCGCACGCATCAGCTGCCGGTCCGCGTTTGAGGTGACGGCAAAGTAATCACGTCCCTCAACAATTTTTAAGAGCTTCTTATAGAGCTCCGCAGCCGGAAAGACATGGCGGACGAAGTTGACGTGCCTGATCAGATAGGCCCACTCCCTGGCCTGGGGCCAGCCGTCATTTTCATGCTGGAACAGCTCATACGGGTAATGGTACCCCATGGCCGCCATCTCCGGCTGGAACTGCCTGAACAGGTCCTCGTCCAGATAGCTGAGGCCGGCCGCCGCCGACAAGCCGGCGCCCGCGCCGATGAGAATCTTGTCGGAAGCTTCAACCCACGATATCAACTCTTCAATTGCATCTGAAAAGCTCCGGCTGTTATTTCCGTTTTGATGATCCGTCATACAAACCCCCGATGACAATAATACATATATAGGATACAATACCGGACCCGGAAAGACAAGAATAAGGGAACCCGGATCATGGACTAGAGCGGCTATAGCGCACGAAACCACACCGTCCGGTGTGGTTCGTGGTGTATATGGCTGTATTGGATACCGCCAGGGCTGCAGGCGGCATTAAGCCGGGACGGTTTCTTTTTTACTCTCGCGCTGCCAGTGCCGGTGCTGTGATATCGCACTGAGGAAGCCGCTGCAGAATTCGGACAAATCGGAGTTCCGGACAGTGACAACGCCCATGTCGTCTGTCACCTTGGCGTTATTGCCCGCGAGCGTCGTGTCCGGTATCTGGCAGGCTGCAAGCACATCGAGCGCCTCGTTGACGGCTCCGATGGCTTTGCCGTGCTTAAACGCTTCGTTGATGAAATGGAGCGTATCGCCCTGATTGAGCATTGCGGCGGCGCTGTTCTTTCCTCCGGAGATAAAAACGGCGTCATATTTCACCGAGGCCGCTGTGAGATAATTCCTGCCGACAGCCAGCTCCCGGTTGTCCATGCTCTTGATTGTGCCCAGTTCTCTGCTGACAACGTCAAAGTTCACCGTCGCCCCTTTCAGAGAATCCATCAGAAAGGACAGCTCGGCGTGGTTGAAGCCGTTTTCGGCCAGGATGGCGACTATTCTCGTTTCGGCCGTCCTGATGGTGTTCAGCTGGCTGAGGGCCGGCGAGACGGCAGTACTGCCGGAAGCGCCTGTAAACGGCGGCGTCGCACCCACGCCCATGGCAATCTGCCGGGCCAGGGTATTATCCACATTGTTGAACATATCCACAACGCGCTGCCTGATCTGCTTGTCCATGACGCTGCCGACCTCAAAGTGGAACGCCTCGACGATATGCTTCTTCTCAATGGGGGACATGCTGTTCCAGAACAGCGTCGCCTGGGAAAAATGATCTCGGAAGCTGTCGCTTCGGGCCCGGACCCTTTCACCGCTGATCTTCCCGGCGTAATGCTGATAGCCGTTTTCCTCAACCGACACCGGCATCGGACAATTCGAGGCCAGCGAATTCGGAAAATAGCTGACCTTGCCGTGGTCGACGGTCATCCTGTGATAGCCGTCGCGCTGGTTATTGTGGACGGGAGCCACTGTGCGGTTGATGGGGATCTCATGGAAGTTGGGACCGCCCAGCCGGATCAGCTGCGTGTCCAGATAGGAGAACAGCCGGCCCTGCAGGAGGGGGTCGTTGCTGAAGTCGATACCTGGGACAATATTGGCGGGGCAGAAGGCCGCCTGCTCCGTTTCGGCAAAAAAGTTGTCCACATTCCTGTTCAGAGTCATTTTGCCTATGATTTTGACCGGAATGGTTTCCTCCGGCCAGAGTTTTGTCGGATCGAGAATATCAAACCCAAATTTGAATTCATCCTGCTCCTCAATGAGCTGAATTCCAAGCTCAAACTCGGGATACTGGCCGTTGTTCACGGCTTCCCACAGATCGCGCCTGTTAAAATCGGGGTCCTTTCCGGCGAGCTTCTGGGCTTCGTCCCAGATGAGGGAATGGACGCCCAGCAGCGGCTTCCAGTGAAATTTGACAAACCGCGCCCTGCCCTGGGCGTTGATCAGCCGGAAGGTGTTGACGCCGAAGCCCTCCATCATCCGGAAGCTGCGGGGAATACCCCTGTCCGAAAGGAGCCACATGATCATATGCGCCGTCTCGGGGGTGTTTACGACAAAGTCCCAGAACGTATCATGAGCGGCCGACGCCTGCGGAATCTCGTTGTCGGGTTCCGGCTTGATGGAGTGGACCATATCGGGAAACTTGACGGCGTCCTGTATAAAGAACACGGGCATGTTGTTGCCCACAAGATCGTAATTGCCCTCCTCCGTATAAAACTTGGTGGCAAAACCGCGGACATCCCGGACGGTGTCCGCGGAGCCCCTGGAGCCGACAACTGTTGAAAAGCGGACAAAAACAGGCGTTTTGACGGTGGGGTCCTGCAGAAACCTCGCCTTTGTGTATTCGCTCATGCTCTCGTAGACCTGAAAATAACCGTGGACGCCGAAGCCGCGGGCATGGACAACGCGCTCCGGTATGCGTTCGTGGTCAAAATGCGTCAGTTTCTCACGGAAATGAAAATCTTCCAAAAGCGTCGGCCCGCGCAGCCCGGCTTTCAGAGAATCATCCGTGTTTGTGAGCTTCAACCCCTGGTCGGTGGTGAGCTTCTGGTCATAATGGGCCGCCCTGCTGGGATTCAGCTGTTCGGCTTTTGTGTTTTCATTCACGCTGACATTATCGTTTTGCATCTCCGGCTCTCCCTAAAAATAGAAATCATAGATATCGTTACCGGAAATGCATTTGTTATACAGGTTGACAGCAGCATAAAACCACACCGGGCGGTGTGGTTTTATATACGGAGCTGTCGGGATATTATATACCGCGTTCTTTGTCGTAGAATTCCCTGCTGTAGGCGTAGAGTTCACTGGTTGCAGCCCAGTTGAGCTCGGAGTCGTTTAGGAAAAGACTCATGTAGAGGCCGCCGCCTTTGCCCAAAACATCGACGGTATGGCGGATCATGTCAATGAGCGCTTCCTTCGACGGGGGGGCGGCGCCGAAGTCAAGGCCTTCGATGCCGCTGCAGAAGCCGATTTTGTCGCCGTACTGCGTCTTAACGGCGGGGAAATCGACGACGCGCCGCTGAATCTGCATGAAATCGACGCCCATATCGATCATATAGGGGATAAAGCGCTTGATGTTGCCGCAACTGTGCAGCTCGAAGATGAGGCCTTTCGACTTGATGTGGTCAACCAGGCGCTTCGTCGGCGCGAGGATCATCTCCTCAAGCATCCTCTCGCTGAAGAAGGTATCCTTTTCGTTGCCCCAGTCGTCATGGTATGTGACCATGGTGAGGGGGTAACGGGCCAGCACCTCGTCGAACCATTCGATTTCATGATCGATAAAACGCTCAAAAAACGCGGCGCAGGCTTCGGGTTCCTCGGCGAAGGCGATCATAGCCTCGGTGTAGCCGCCCATAATTGAAACAAAACGCTCTGTGCAGCCGAGCCCGAGATCCATCGTCATGGCTTTTTTCGGGTTGTATACGTTTTTCATGTAATCGGCCGCATATGTATCAAAATCCCACTTCTTGAGGTCGGGGAACTTGACGACGCGATCCCATTCGGTGACATCGTCGAGTATCCTGAAGCCCGGCGTCAGCATCGGGCCGCCTACCTGGACGACGAAGGTCCAGTTGGTGTTGAACCAGTCGGTAAACGTCCAGTTCACATCAGACCGGCGTTTGAAATCGGCACAGACGATCTGACCGGCAACAGTTTCACTGGCTGGCAGGATGGCTTCGTTGGGCAGAATAGCCTGGAGGTCGGTGAGCCCGTTCGGCACCCAGCAGGGGCTGTCACGGCGGGCGGCTCTTTTCAGATTCTCAACGGCCGAAATCGGCGTGTCGAACACAGGCAGTTCAATCTCACCCCCGCCGAAAAGCATATGCTCTTTGACAGTCGGAACACCGGGCTGCATATAGTCGTATCTTGCATATTTCATCATCAATACCCCCAGACGTTGTTTTATTCAATTATAGATTTTTTGACATCAATTGTCATAATGCAATTATATTATACTTATAACTTTTAGTCTATAGAACCTGTCGCCATATGCCGCCCGGCTTGATTTTGCCGATCGATTTTGATATGCTTGCCGCAGAAACATATAACGCTGATTATTCGGGAGTACGATAATGGCTGAACCGTATATCTTGCCGGAGCACGATATCACCCTGCAGCAAATTCATGCTTTTCTCGTTATCGCAAAATGCCACAGCCTGTCAAAAGCGGCCGGCGAGATGTTTATTTCTCAGCCGGCGCTGAGCAAAACGCTGAAAAGATTCGAGGAAGGGATCGGCCTTCCGCTTTTCGTACGGAGTAATCAGGGCGTCACGCTGACGGAAGCGGGGAAGGCCCTTTATCTCGCCTTCCGTTCGATTTATGAGAATCTTGAACGGACGATCACCTGGGTCAAGACCGCCATGTCAACACAGAGGATCCTGCACATGGCCGTACCGCTCAATTATGATTTTTCCGATGACTATGATTTCATTAAGAGCCTTGTAGAAAAGTATGAGGAAAAGTACGCGGACATCAGGATCATGGAATCGCTGTTTGACCTGAAACAGCTCTGCCAGTCGCTGGAATACGGGGGCGTCGATATGATGCTCATCCCCAGCTTTATTGACAGCAATATCCGATTTGTCAATCGCCGGCGCATCTCTGAATTTGAGCTGTGTGTCGCCGTTTCTGCCGAAAGCCCTTATAAAGGCCTGGACCAGCCGGAGCTTTTTGATCATCAGACGGTATACGCCATGGCAACCACGAACAGCACCGGCGATATGGAGTATATAGAAAACCTCTGCGGTAGACTCGGCTTTACGCCGGGCAAGATTGAATTCCCCCCCAACTGTCAGACGCTGCTGCACGCGGTGCGGCTGGGGCACGGTATCGGGATAAGCTGGACGTATGATTACCCCGGCTCAAGCGCCGATATCCGGTATCTGCCCATCCCGCATGCGCTGAGCCAGTTGTATATCGACGTGGTATGGAATCCCAGGGAGATTTCACAGGAGGCCCAGAGATTCCTTGATATGCTGCCATAGGTATGAAAGAGACCTGCCGGGTTACGGCAGGTCTTCTGCATAGACCGGATGTTATGCGTATAAGAAACTACTATTTTACATCGGGACCGGAGGAAAATATAATAATACTGGTACATTGGGTACGTAGTGGGATGAGGAGGTAATGATGTTTCAATTTGCACCCGTTTCTGACAGAATCGCACACATACGGGAAAAACGCGACGCCTTTACGCAGGGCAAGCTGATCACCGTCAACACCGAGCGCACAAAAATCTACACTGACTATTACAAGTCGCATCCGAACGAGCACCCGCTGCTGAAACGGTCGGGTGCGCTCCTGGAGTGGGCTTCAAAAAAAGAGGTCAACGTTTTTGACGACGACGTTTTTGTCGGCACGCCCGGGCCGAATGAGCGTTCAATCAGCTTTTACGTGGACCCTTCGCCGGAATGGATCAGGAATATTATCGATGAAGCGACGTTCAAAAAGGCATGGCAGTCCGGCGGAGCTGTCACCATGACCGACGAACAGCGGGACATCCTGGCCGAGGCATACGAGGTGTGGAAGGACTGCTCCATCAGTAAGGTTTTCGAGGGCTGCATGACAGAGGATATGTGGAGCGGCTTCGGTAACGGGAGCGTGATCGGCGGCAGGAGTAAATATGACGAGGGCTACAACGGGGTCCATTCGATCATGCAGGGGCACTACATCGCCAATTTCAACAAGGCCGTGAATGTGGGCTTCGGTGAGGTCCGCCGACAAGCCCTGGCGCTCATCGATGCCCACCGGGGCAGGATATTCGGCGACTGGGCTAAGAAACACTTGTTTTACAATGCGGTGGTCCGGGTCTGCGATGCAGCGATACTGCTCTCCAAACGCTATGCGCAGGCCTGCCGGGACAAGGCCTATAAGACACGGGAGCCAATGCGGAAGGCGGAGCTTTTGCAGATGGCGGATTCGCTGGACTGGATTATGGAGAACCCCGCCCGGACGTATTGGGAAGGGCTGCAGGTGCATATCCTTTATGAGCTGTTGCTTGTCACCGACGCGCAGCAGCACGGCCAGTCCATGGGGCGCGTCGACAAGCACGTGGGGCACCTGCTTCAAAAGCAGCTGGACGAGGAGACGATCACGCCCGAGCTGGCGCAGGAGTATTCCGACGCCTTCGTGCTGCGCCTGTGCGATATCATCGTCGTCCACGGTATGATGCTCAACAACCAGCGCGTCATCGAGCTCAACGAGATGGGCATGAACGCCTATATGTCCATCTACAGCGGTATGACGGCGACCGGAGGCATCGTCCTGACGCTGGGAGGCTCATCGCCGGAGGGGGAGGACGATTCCAATCCGGCCACCTACTGTCTGCTGCAGACCTACGGCAGGATGCATCTGACGGACCCCACCGTGGCGCTGCGCATTCATCAAAAAACGCCGGACGACATCTGGCGGCTGGCGATCGAGTCCAGTAAAATCTGCGGCGGCATGCCGCAGCTGCAAAATGACGATATTATTATACCGGGGCTAATCAAGTGCGGCTTTACAAAGGAGGATGCCCACGATTACGGCATCGTCGGCTGCGTGGAACCTGGCGGGAACGGCAACGAGTGGTCGGCTTCCGGAAACAACGGCAGCGAATCCGTCTGGAATATGATGGAGGTCGTCCAACTGGTCATCAACGGCGGGGTCAACCCCAGGACGGGGAAGACAGCGCTGCCCTGCAAAAAGCTTTACGAGTACGAGAGCTTCGAGGAGCTGAAGGAGACCTTTGTCAGGGAGATGAAATACTGCCTGGACTGGGCGGTTTCCTATGTGTCCATGTATGAGCTGGCTTACTCCACGTTTTTCCCGTGCGTCTCCGCCTCGGTGATGATGGAGGGCTGCCTGGAGACGGGAAAAGACGCGACCGAGGGCGGAGCGAAATACAACAGAACAGGCCTCACGGCTTGCGGTACCGCAAATGTGGGGGACAGCCTCATGGCCATCAAGAAGCTCTGCTTTGACGACAAGACGGTGCCGCTCCGGGAGCTGTACGACGCGCTGCAGTCAGACTGGAAGGGCTATGAGCAGCAGCGGCAGATCATCATCAACGAGGTACCGCATTACGGCAACGATATCGACGAGGTTGACGAGCTGGCCTCCTGGGCGCTGGGCACCTTCGCGGAGATCATGA
>Ga0123334_1004744_pt1 | contig 13583 bp, 9 predicted proteins | sample BiotimSIPDNA_FD_89706 | JGI IMG/M metagenome (GOLD analysis project Ga0123334, IMG submission 89706) | Anaerobic biogas reactor microbial communites from Washington, USA - Biogas_R1 time_0 SIP DNA | ecosystem: Engineered > Bioreactor > Anaerobic > Unclassified | place: Washington, USA | collected... | reverse complement strand
TGGATTTCGCCCCGCCAGGGAAAGAGGATGATTACGGCTGCTACGAGAGCGATGCGCCTGTACTCGCAGTGGCAGATGGGCTTGTGGTGCGATCCGGTGACGCGGCAGTTGTGCTGGACCTGGACGGCGACGGGTTCGAGCAAACTGGCTGGACGGTGCATTATTTTCATATTGGGACCCAAGGGCGCGTTCCTCTTGGCACGCAAGTTGCAGCAGGAGACGTAATTGGTTATGCCTCCTGTGAGGGCGGGGTGACCAGCGGCACTCACTTCCATATTGCCAGACGCTACAACGGGGTCTGGATCGGAGCCGCAGGGAGAATCCCCTTTGATCTTGGAGGATGGATCGCCTCAAGTTATGGAACGGTATACGACGGGACACTGACGAAAGATGGAAAGACAGTTGAAGCTTACGATGGCCGTGCCGATTTCAACGAAATCGGAAGCGATTAAGCGGCGCGAGGTTCGCCTTGAGCGGCTCCACCGCCGGCGTCAAAAACGGCTTGCCTTCAGCGCGGCGCTTATGATTGCCGCAGTTGCCGCTTTTCTGTTCTTTTCGACCAAATCCCCGCAGGCTTTTTCCGCTTCTGGCGAATTCAAACTCGCGAACCCGGCTGATCTGCCTCCCGCTCCTGAAGGTCCTGCTCCTTTTGAGGGAGTAAAACTTGGCGTTGTAAGCTCCGGAACGGAAACTGGGGAGCCAGGAGAGCCTGCCGCAATGGCAGCGCAGCTGCAGGAACTCCCTCAGGAAAACACGGCAGAGCCGGAGGTTCAGGAACCCCGGCAAGTCTTGCAAGCGATACCCACCCAGGCGCAGGTAATCTCGTACCCTGAAGGCGCGCCGATGCTTTATTACGCTCAAAGCGGGGATAGCCTCGGTGTTCTGGCGGTGCGATTCGGCGTGGAAGTGCAGGATATCAGCTCGAGCGACCCACTGCCATCAGATGGTTTCATCCCTGAAGGGCAACTGCTGCTCATTCCGAACCGGCTTGACGAAACCACATCTCCCCTCAAGTTGATTCCGGATAGCGAAGTAGTCAACAGCCCATCTGCGGTTGGCTTCGACGTGGATGAATTTGTCCGCCAGGCTGGCGGTTACCTTGCCCGGTACGAAGAAGCGGTATACGGCTTCGGAACAATGCGCGGGGCAGATATTATCGAAAAGGTTGCCCTTGAGTTTTCCATCCATCCCAGGCTGCTGCTGGCTCTGCTGGAATACGAGAGCGGTTGGGTGTATGGGGGCCCGCAGACCAATCAGCAGAAAACGTATCCGCTCGGGGTTTCGAACAGCGATACAATCGGTCTCTACAAGCAATTGGAGGCTGCCGCGGGAATAATCGCAAGCGGTTACTACGGTTGGCGCGAAGGAACGGTGGTCGTGTTGGAATTCCCGGACGGAAATGAGGTTCGCCTTTCAGCGGAACTCAATTGCGGCACGGTTGGATTGATGCATTTCTTTTCCAAGCAAGGCAACTTCCCCGAATGGGCGGAGGCTCTCTACGGCGAGAAAGGCTTCGCCTGGACATACCAGAACATGTTTGGGGATCCCTGGCTTCGGGCGGTGGATTTTGAACCATTATTTACGCCAGACGTATTGCAGCCGGAATTGCAACTTCCTTTTGAGAAGGGTGTGACATGGTCGATGACTGTGGGTCCTCATGCCGCCTGGGGAGCCGCGGCTGTGCGAGCGGCGCTGGATTTTGCCCCGCCATCAGCGGAAACTGGCTGCCAAACCAATTGGGCATGGGTGAATGCCGCTGGACCCGGGCTTGTGGTACGCTCTGAGGACGGCGCGGTTGTTGTGGACATGGATGGCGACGGAAATGAACAAACGGGTTGGAATATCATCTATCTGCACATTGCCACGAATAAGCGCGTTCCGGTGGGGACCTGGGTTGAAGCTGGTGATCACATTGGGCATCCTTCCTGCGAGGGCGGTATTTCCACCGGGACCCACCTGCATATCGTCCGGAAATATAACGGCGAATGGGTGCCTGCGGATGGACCGCTCGGCTTTGTGATGAGCGGCTGGAGGGCGAAGGCAGGCTCAGCCTCTCTGAGCGGTTGGCTGGTGAGGAACGACCAGGTGGTCAAAGCCAGCGTGGTTGGCGCCACCAGTTCTCATATTTCCCTGGATGATTAAGCCAGTTTTGGGTTTGTGGTATAGTAGCAAACAGATATTCATCTGTTTTTGACGCATGAAGACTATTAAACATATCCAAGTCCGCTGGCTGAATATTATCGGAATCCTGCTGATTCTTGTCAGTTGCTCCCCGCGTCAGCGACCGACCTATATTATCGCTGAAACAGTCCCAACTGATCCTTCCATCGAACCGACAGCCACTCCATTCGACGCGCGTCCTGTTTATCCTCCTGGCACGCTAGTGGATTATACAGCCCAAAGCGGCGATAACCTGGATTTGCTATCGGTGCGATTTGGGACGTCCCCATCAGAAATTCGGTTTTCCAACCCTGAAATCCCGGAAGGCGTCACCACCCTTCCCCCAGGTTTCCCGATGAAAATGCCGATTTATTATGTGCCTTTTTGGGGTCCCTCCTACCAGATCATTCCAGACGCGGCGTTTGTATATGGACCCGACCTGCTGGATTTCGACCTGCGGGTTTTTCTGGATTCGACTACTGGGTGGTTCAAATATTACGGCGCACTGATTCAAGAAAAATACCGCAATTCCGCGGGCGTCATCCGATACTATGCTGAAAACTACAGTCTGAACCCAAAGCTGCTGCTTGCTTTGGTGGAGTATCAGACGGGTGCGCTCAGCAATCCGAAGCGCGACCGCGCTAAGGAAGAAAGTTTTTTGGGTTTTGAAAACTATCACCGCGGGGTGGAATTGCAAATATCTTATGCAGCGGATCTGCTGAATGATGGTTTTTATCGCTACTTCAATGGGGAGCTGACTTCTTTGGCGCATGAAGATGGCACAATTGAAAATATCGACCCCTGGCAGAATTCAGCGACAGTTGCCTTGCAATATTACTTCTCGCAAATCTATGAGGGGGAGGCGTACAAAAAAGCGATCGGACCTGACGGCTTTGCGAAAACTTTTAGAGAATTATTTGGCGATCCCTGGCAGCGTGACCTGACCGTTTTGCCTGGGTCGCTTACTCAGCCGCAGTACATTTTGCCTTTCCAAAAGGGCACCACATGGTCCTACACTGGCGGTCCGCACACCGGCTGGGGCACGCGCAAACCCTGGGCTGCGATCGACTTCGCTCCGCCTCTCCAGACGCAGGGCTGCGTGGAGACCGAGCAATACGCCCTGGCAATCGCTGACGGCGTTGTAGCGCGGGTCGATGTGGGTACGGTTATGCTCGACCTCGACGGTGACGGCGATGAGCGCACTGGTTGGGTGATCCTTTACCTCCATGTTGCCGAAGAAGGGCGGGTAAAAGTGGGCGATCGTCTCAAACAAGGAGATCGGGTCGGAAGACCTTCCTGTGAGGGCGGCAAAGCCACAGGCACGCATGTGCACCTGGCTCGTAAATACAATGGTCAATGGATTCCCGCAGCCTGGAGCGTTTTGCCTTTCAATCTCGGAGGTTGGGTGCCCGTGCAGGGGGCGGAGGCGTATCAAGGTGAATTGGTGCGGGGAACCCAGAGAGTGCGCGCGAGCACGCTCTCCGATTCTGCCAGCATGATTACAGCGGATAAGTAGAAAAACTAATAGGCGGGAGGATTCTCAAAATACTTCTGCAACAAGGGGTTTAGGTCCGCGCTGCTGTGATTGCGCAGCGCCTTAAAAAAGTCGCTCTCTGAAGCGATTTTGTAGGTGTTTTGCAGCGTGTACTGTTGGAGCGCTGCGAAGAACGCATCGTCCCCTGTCAGATTTCGCAGTTCCTGCATAAATTTCGCACCGTTAAGATAGACCGCGTCGCGATAAGCGCTGTAACCGCCTGGGATGTATATGGTCGCATTTACCCACCCCTCGGGTTTGAATCCATCCACCCGGTTTGACCACCACCACGCCAAGTGTTCCGGGTGATAGCGCTCAAAGTAGAGCGACTCGCAATATGTGGCGATGGTTTCGTCCAGCCAGGGCTCTTTGGCGGGATCATTGCCAACCAGACTGTAAAACCACTGATGCGAGATCTCGTGCGGGACAAGGATAGTCAGGTTGTTGAGCGGGGCGTCGCGATAAAAATCGATCACGCCTTTGCTGATCAGCAGCATGCCGTCGGTTTCCATATTATGCAGGAAGTCTGCTGAAACCAGGCTGAGCGTCTTGCGCGGATAGGGATAAAAAAGCTCCGCGTAGAGGTCCAGCGCGTTTTTGGCGACCTCGATGATCGTCTCACCAGCCTCATGATGCTGCGGGAACACGTAGGTTCGGATACTGACGCCCTTGTGATCTGCTTCGCGCGTGATGAACTGATCGCTGACTGACAGAGAAAAAGACCTTGCCAGCGGCAGGCGGTATTCTAGGTTGCCGTCTTTTTCCACGCCTTCACTGCTGGCAGCGATTATTAGATTTTGGGCGCTGCCGGTCAGGCGAAGGCGCAGAGAAAAATCAGCGGTTTCGCTGCTGAGATACTCACCAACGATCGTGTTGCTCGCGTCCACCACTCTCTCATTTACAAGCCAACCACTGGCGGGATCAAATGGCGGAATGATCGGGAACCAGTCCATGAGGTTGGTCTGCATCTCCGACCAGCCAAAAACCCCAGGGCGCTTGGGCAGGAGCAGGGTGAATATAACTTGAATGGTGGTTGATTCGCCAGGCTGCAGAGCTGGTTCGAGGCTGAGCATTGTGCGGATGCCACTCTCGCGCGACTGCATCACCAGATTGCCGCTGAGGCTCCCCTGCGAATACACCCCGGCAAAGTAGCGCGGTGGGATAAGCAGCAGCAGCTCGTGCATTGGCTGGTCGGTTCGGTTGAAATACGTGATTTTTTGCACGACACTGGCAGTGTGCTGCGCGTAGTCGAGGTTTAGGTCCAGATCGTAGATGGTGCGGTTTTCGGGCTGGGCGGGCAGTTCGAAAGTTGGGGCTTGCGTGGGTGTTTCTGTGGGTCGTATTTCCGTAGGGGTTTCGTGGGAGCCTGTGATCAGCGCGATTGGGGTGGGGAGCTCCGCGGGTGGTGCGGGCTGCTGCGCGCAAGCGGAGAGCAGCAGGGTCAGAGCAACGATGATGGGTAAATGGCGCGCGCGCATACGAAGATTCCTTTTCGCAGTATACCAGTTTTTTATGCTTGTGTTTTGTTGTTTACATGCCAGTCCGGGTATGTTTGATGGATAGACAAAGGGGATCAGAGTAGCTTTCGACGCTTTTACCTTCTCCTGATTAGCAGAGTGAACCAACCGAGACTTCTGCCCAGATGGATGAGAAGCGCCAGGATTAATCCTAAAAACCAAGGCGGAGCAGACCACACAATATCGTGAAGGGGAAAACAAAATCAGGCATTAGATTCAACTTGCATCAAGGAATTTCAAAAAGATTGTCACAAATGCAAGTGGGTGGGCTAACGGAGTTGTCATATAATTAAGGTTGCCGCCCGCCATAGTTGTAACCAAAACCGGGTGCCAGGAGGATCCCATGAAAGTCTACATCAGCGCCGATATAGAAGGCATCACTGGAGTCACCCATTGGGACGAGACCGAGCATGGCAAGGAAGGGTACGAAGTCGCCCGGGCGCAGATGACGGCTGAAGTCGCCGCAGCTTGTGAAGGCGCTCTCCAGGCCGGTGCAACCGAGGTCTGGGTCAGAGATGCCCACGGCAGCGCCCGCAACATTATTGCCGTTGGTTTGCCCCGCCAGGTCCGGTTGGTGCGCGGATGGAGCGGGCACCCGTTTCTGATGTTGCAGGAATTGGATACCAGCTTCCAGGCACTGGTATTGATCGGCTACCATTCCCGCATGGGTTCGGGCGCTAATCCCCTCTCGCACACCATGTCCGGTCGCATCACCTGGATCAAGCTCAATGGCGTTGAGGTTTCGGAATTTTCCCTGTGCGCTTACACCGCAGCCCTGGTCAGGGTGCCGCTGGTTTTTGTCTCTGGTGATAAAGGTCTTTGCGAGGAAGCCGTATCGCTCAACGCCCACATCACCACCGTTGCCGTAAAAGAAGGGGTTGGTGATTCCACCATTAACCTTCACCCTGACCTTGCCGTCGAACAAATTCGCTCCCAGGTGGCCCGGGCAGTCGCTAACGCACAGAAGTGTCTGCTGCCCCTGCCCGATCACTTCACAGCGGAAGTCCGCTTCCACCGCCCTGAGCGCGCCTACCGGTCTGGCTTCTTCCCTGGTGCCCGGCAAACCGATCCCACCACCGTCCAATTTGATCATGCTGATTTCTTTGAAGTTTTGCGCTTCCTCCTGTTTGCGGTTTAAGTGTTTGGAGTCTCAATGTGGCTGCTTCAGAAGAAATTTCCCGCCTGATAGAAGAAAGCCGCGCCCTGGAGCGCCGCGGTGAGATAGCTGCCGCGATTCAATGCGCCACGAAAGCCGCCAACCTTGCCCGGGCTCAAGCAGACGCCGAGGGCGAGTCCCGGGCGCTTAACGCCCTGGCCTATGCCCACATCCGTTTAGCCAATTACTCCCAGGCACGCCAGTTCTGCCAGCAGATCCTTGACCTGGCTGGTCCTGAGTCACCCGCCCGGGTGGACGCGTTGTTGAATCTGGGCATCTGTGCCGGTGAAACCGATGATTTCGAGGCTCTTGAAAATTTCACCCGGCGAGCAGTTGATTTGAGCCGTCAGATCGGTTATGACCGCGCCCTTGTACGTGGGTTACATACGCTATCCTGCATGGTCTATATGGCGCGGGGACAGTTTGCTTTGGCGCTTTCCATGGATGAAGAGGCGCTAAAGATCCTCCAAACCCGCGATCAGCCCGATCAGGCCTGGGGACCGCTGTTGACCATGAGCTATGTGCACTGGTTGACGGGGCAAACCGCCATGGCACGCGAAATGCTGACCAAATTGCGGCAGGCGGTCGCGCCTGGATCGCTGGGGGATGGATACTGGCACTATATCCAGGCAAATCTGGAGCTTGAAGCGGGCGATGTGGAATCTGCGCGCGCCCTGTTTGGTCGCACGCTGTCCATTGCTGAAGCCAACGGCATTTCAGAAAATCTATTCATTGCCCGCATGGGTTTCAGCCGTCTGCACCGTACCTTGAATGATTTTTCCACCGCCCTCGCTTGGGCAAATGAGGCGTTGACCATTGTGCAGCGCAGCGGCTACCTGCATTTTCAGGCACAGGCATTGATTGAGCGCAGCCGAGGCGACTGGGGCTTGGGAGACATCGCCTCTGCCGAAGCCGATCTGCGCACAGCCATCGTACTTCTCACTTCCCAACATCTGGACTTTGATCTGGCGATTGCCACCCTGCTGCTGGCAGCCCTGCTAAATCAGCAGAATCATCCCGAAGCCCCCGCCGTCTGGCAGGCGGCAGCGGCTCGTTTGACTCAAGCCGGCTTTGTTTTTTTGGTTGATCGGGAACGTGCACTCACCTTCCCCTTGATTGTCCAGGGATTGAAAAGTCCGGACAAATCCGTTGTTGCCGCCAGCAACAACCTGCTCAAACACCTCCAGCGGGTGCCGCCGCCACCGTTGGAGATCGCCACCTTGGGCGGATGGCACCTGAAGGCAGGCGGGCGTTCACTCGATCCCCGGTCATTGCGCCAGCGCCGCGCCGGGGAATTGCTGGGGCTGCTGCTGATCAGCCCCGGGCGCCGCCTCCTTATTGATCAGATAGTTGACACTTTATGGCCGGAAAAAGAATTTAACGCCGGTCAGTCCCTGCTCCATCAGGCCACTTCCACCCTGCGCCGGGCGTTGGAGCCCGACCTTCCTGAAAAATTTTCATCCCGTTATCTGCGGGTGGATGATGGTAGTATCGCCCTGGTGTTGCCTCCGGACTCCCAGGTGGATTATGAGACTTTTCTGAGACATATCCGTCGGGCTGATTGGGACGCTGCCCTGGCATGCTACCCGGGTGAATTTTTGCCAGAATACCGCTATGCCGACTGGGCTGAAATGCATCGCCGCTGGCTGGCTCAGGATTTTCAACGCGCCTTGCTGGCAAAAGCCCGCACCTGTATGTCTGAAAAACAATTTCAGCCTGCTCTGGATGCCTGTCGGAAACTTCTGGCTGCTGAACCCTGGCAGGAGCAAGCGGCTCTGCTGGGCATGCAGGCTTGCGTTGAGTTGGGGGATAGCGCCGGGGCGCTGCGCCTTTACCGAACTCTTGAGAAGACCCTTCAAACTGATCTGGGGGTGGAACCACAACCTGAATTGCAAACCCTTTATCGTTCCCTGTTAAATCGTTAGTCATTTCCCATTTTTTGTCAGTCTTTTGTCAGTGGCGGTTGTTATAAAGAATTAACAGTCTGTTCCTTGCTGTCCCGCAGACCGGATCGATCAGGTAATTTTGTTCGCGCGGTTTGATTGATGGCAGCAACATTCAATTTTTTATAGGAGGCTTACCATGTTTCAAAATCAGAATTCTCGCCCAGTCCTTTATCTGACTGTACTCCTGGCGCTGGTCATGTCGTTATGCCTGAACCAGACAACTGTCCGTGCCAGCAGCCTTTCACAGAGTGGATCATCCAACTCACCGACCGAACCGCTGGATGCATCCACCTGGCAAAAGGTCATTGCTCCGGATGGCACTCCAAAAGATGGCTTTGGTTATTCTGTCGCCATTTCAGACGATGGCAGCACTGCCGCGGTCGGCACTTACTATACGGAGTTTGGCAGCACCTTTCCAATTGGCCCTGGCGCGGTATACGTTTTCATCAATGATGCCGGCACCTGGGTGCTGCAGCAAAAACTGCCCACCCCGTCCATGCCCGAATCTGACGTATTTGGCTTTTCGGTCGCGCTTTCTGCGGATGGCAGCACGGCGCTGGTTGGCGCCCAGGGCGATTTTGGCCCACCGGAAACTGAGGTTCCCGGAGCCGCTTATATCTTTACCCGCAGTGAGGGTGTTTGGAGCCAGCAGGCTATGCTCACCGCTTCCGATCGCCAAGTGGGCGATCACTTCGGCGTCTCGGTGGCGCTCTCAGACAGCGGCGATACCGCCCTGATTGGCGCCTACGTGGATGATGTCGGCGCAAACACAAACCAAGGCTCAGCCTATGTCTATCAGCGCAGTGGAAGCGTTTGGACCGAACAGGCTCATCTTATCAGCAGCGATGGCGCCACCGAAGATTATTTTGGACGTGCTGTTGCTCTCTCATCGGATGGCAATACAGCATTGATCGGTGCCGATTTTAAAGTTATTAACGGAAACACACGCCATGGCGCGGCTTACATCTTTACCCGCGCTGGCGCTGCCTGGAGCCAGCAAACCCGACTGACCGATGTCAACGGCGATGCGTACAGTTGGTTTGGCGCATCCCTGGCTCTGTCTGCTGATGGTCGAACCGCGCTCATTGGCACCGATAGTAGTGGGGCGGTGGTATTCACCGCTTCCGGTGGTATCTGGACCCAGCAGACCTTTCTTACCGACCCAAATGCTTACATCGGATTTGGCAAGGAAATTGCGATTTCAGCCGACGGTCGCACAGCCCTGATCGCAGCTGGTTTCACCTTCAGACGCTGCGGCAATACCTGGCTCCCAATGCCACGCCTCCAGCCTGATGATAGTCCTTCCGGCTTTGGTTATGCGGTGTCGCTTTCCGGCGATGGGACCATTGCCCTGATTGGCGCGCCCTTTGCCACCGTTGGCGCCAATCAGAAACAGGGTGCTGCCTACTTCTTTCCAATCGAATCATCCCCCTGCCCGGAAAATTCGATTTACTTGCCATTGATCCTGCGCTGAGCCAGGGTGATTCTTGTTGGAATAAAAACAGAAGCTGGTCGAAAAAGCCAGCTTCTGTCATTTTTTAATGTTGTCACAACCCGAAATTGTGGGGGTTAACCGGGCTGCCGTTGTAGCGCAGTTCAAAGTGCAGGTGGGAGCCGGTTGAATTACCTGTGGAACCCATATAGCCGATCGTTGTCCCGCCGTAGACCGCGGCGCCGCAGCCAACCGCGATGCCGCCATCCATCAGGTGGGCATAAAGTGAGAGGTATCCGTTACCATGGTCGATCACGATCGTGTTGCCGTAGCCGCGGTCAGACCATCCGGCGTAGATTACCACACCGCTGTCAGTCGCGTAGATGGGGTCGCCGGTAACGCCGTCGTAGTCGAGTCCGTTATGCACCGGCGGATTGTAGTCATACCCGCTCAACAAACTGGTGTTCGTGGGAAGCTGGAAGGTTCCGCTTCCGGTAAGCGACGAAGATGAATTGCAAGCGAAGGCGCCCAAATAGGATACGTTCGCATGCGGTACATTTCCAGTTCCCGGATCAGTGACAACGGTCACCCAGGATGGAATGGAGCCCTTTCCTCCACGGATGTAGAGGAAGGTCCCGGTTTTGATGTGCGGCAGGCTCAGATCGCCGATTTTTTCCGCGTCAAGCTTGTTGAGCGGTTCGTTGATGATGGCTTGCGGAGTGACGCCGTAGCCGGATGAGACTCCGTTCATGCCTTCCCCATACAGCCAGGCGTGGTAGACGCCATCTTCCGGCAGGATAATCAGTTTTTGCCCGGGATTGACCCCGTCGGGGGTATCGCCGATGAGGTAGCGGTTGGTCCAAAGGATCGTTTCAGGCTTAATGTCGAATTTCTCAGCAATGCTGAAGATCGAGTCCAGTGACTGGACTTCGTAGGCGATGATCTCTTCGCGCGGAGCCGGATGGGTTTCGGGAGTTCCCACTGGCAGGGAACGCAGCTTTTCGAGAGCGGCATAGTAGAGCAACGTATCGCTCGCGAAGTAATTGGGCAGCGTGCCGCCCGGCACCACCAGACGCGTGCCTGCGGCGATATTGGGTGCGGAGTAACTTCCGACGGTTTCAGCGGAAAGTTTGTTGGCAGGGTAGTTGATGATGACTTCTGGGGTGACGCCGTAATAACTGGAGACAGCCCTTAGTCCCTCACCTGCCGTCCAAACGTGATAAACGCCGTCCACAGGCAGAATATAAATCGTTTTACCCACCGTGTAATCGCGGATGTCATCGCCGAGTTCGTAGCGGTTAGCCCAAAGGATCGTTTCGGGCCAGAGGTTGTACTTTGCCGCGATGGAGGAAACGGTTTCGCCTTCCAGGATGGTGTGGGTGATCACCTCGTTGCGAGGCAGGGCTGTGGGCTCAGGGGTAGGCGGCTCCGCAAGAGCAGCCGGGGCGGTGGTTTCGGTCGGCGGCACGAGAATGACGGGCTTTTCTTGCGTTTCGATTGAAACGGCTGGCGCAGCAACGGTGCGCGTGGATTCGGACGGGGCAGGCGATTTTTTGCCCGTTAGCCAGAGAATCAACAGAACGAGCGCGAGGAAGACAAGCACACCGGCGGCGATCATGCCGGGTTGTTTATAGAAAGGCTGCGGTCTTAATGGAGCGCTTACGTCCTCTAGGTCTTCTTCAGGCTGAATGTCAGGGGTTGGGTCAGTCTTATTGGTCATATTTACTCCATTTTTGGATATTACCCGTCAATTCCAGAGGTGTCAAGTTGACCTGACACCTCCGAAAAGCTCCAAGCGAGAGAAAATTAGTTTTTAAAATACTTGGAAATGATCGATCCAAGGTCTGCGGAGCTGTGACGCGCTGTGGCATCAAAGAAGTCTTTTCGCGTCGCGATGCGCCAGGTGTTGGTGTAGGCGTAATCTTTGAGTGCCGCGAAAAATTCCTGCTCTCCGACCGCGAGGCGGACTTCGTTGAGGAATTGCACTCCGCGCAGATACACAGCGTTGCGATAGGGCACGTAACCGCCTTCGAGGCGGATATCCGAGTCCACAAACCCCTGCGGGTTTTGTTCGTGGATGCGGATCGCCCACCACCATTCCACGTTATCCGGATGGTACTCCTGGTAGTAGAGCAGTTCAGCGTAGGTCGCGAAGGCTTCGTCCAGCCATGGTTCAAGCGCGTGGTTATTGCCAATGGTGCCGTAAAACCACATGTGCATCAATTCGTGCGAGGTCATCAGCACGAGATCTGTCTGGGGAGTCCCGTCGTAGAAGTCAAAGATCCCGTAGCTGATCATGATCATGCCGTCCATCTCCATGTTGTGCAGGAAATCGCCGACCACAATCGAGACCATTTCGTGCGGATAGGGATAAAGCAGTTTGGCGTAAAGTTTCATCGCGTTGGCGGCGATCTGGGTGACAGCTTTGCCGGTTTCGATATTGTTCATAAAAACATAAGAACGAATGCGAATGCCGTCCTGAACGATTTCGTGCTCAAAATAACTGTCGCTCACCGAGAACGAAAACGCTCTCGCCCCTTCCAGATGATAGGAATACTTGCCGTCAGATCCGTTGGCGGGCGCACTGGCAGCCACCTCAATCAACTCTGCGCGGTCGGTCAGCAGGATCGAGACGTCGAAGTCGCTGAATTCATTGACGATCGACTCTCCAACGATGATGTTGTCCTGGTCCACCACGCGATCATATGCCAGCCAGCCCTGTTCTTCGTCATAAGGCGGAATGAAGGGATACCAGTCTGAGATGTTGGTTTGCCGATTGGTGTAGCCGTAGATGCCCTGGTGTTCGGGGAAGGTGAGCCTGAAGCTGAAAGTGATCGCGGTCGTTTCCCCCGGGAGGAGGGGGGCGGAGAGGCTGACGATGGTGTGGATGCCTTCCTCGCGGAAGCCGGCAACACGTTCTCCGCGCAGGTCAGACTGATCGTAACTGCCTAAAAAGTTGCGGGGCGGGACAACAAAATGGATTTCATTCAGGTCGTGACTGCTGCGGTTCGTATAGGTGACTACTTCCGTCACTGCGCCGTAATGCGAGTAGTAATTCAGAATCAGGTCGAGTTTGTAATGAGTGCGGTTTTCGGGCAGGGGCGGAAGCTCCCATTGGACCGGCGCGAAGGTTGGGCTGGGGTTCGGTTCGGGGGTTAGGGTGGGTTCAGCCACTGCTGTCGGTTCCGGTAGAGGGGTTTCTGTCGGTTTGCTGGAGCACCCGGTGATCAGCGACAGTGTGAGGAGAATAAAAATAAGTTTTCGCACATTCATACCCGCGATTTTACCAGCAAACCAAGTATTCAAACTCTGGAATGTAATCTTTTTCATGGGGAACGAACAAACCTACCTACCTACCTACCCAAGATAAACCACTTTCAGCATCAGTTATTTCTAATGTGTTTTTATCAACTTCTTTACTTGCAAACCCTAAAACTCCTTTTCCATGATTAGTGAGCTCATTTATTGCATTCAAAAATTTCTCTTTTTCTTCTTTTGTTACATCTTCTACCACTGTGGTAAAAACTCAGGAGCTCCATTAACAATTATTATCTTTTTATTCTCATCTTCGGTATGAAGACTCATAAAAAACTCTTCTTTTGATGTAAAAGGTATATTGTCTAACCTGTTATGTTTGGTTAAGGTTTCTCTATCAATTATAGTTTCTGTCCAATTATACGAGGCTACTATAAGAGGATCGTCAAGATCGTTTGCTAGGTATGCGTTTCAAAAGTCCGTGGATAGAGAAAAAGAGGAAGTTCCAATACAATTTAGTTGAGGAAAAAAGAAAGGAACTTCCAATGACAAAAGTAGTCCCCATAAGTATAACGATAAGCAT
>Ga0123334_1004742_pt1 | contig 13584 bp, 8 predicted proteins | sample BiotimSIPDNA_FD_89706 | JGI IMG/M metagenome (GOLD analysis project Ga0123334, IMG submission 89706) | Anaerobic biogas reactor microbial communites from Washington, USA - Biogas_R1 time_0 SIP DNA | ecosystem: Engineered > Bioreactor > Anaerobic > Unclassified | place: Washington, USA | collected... | reverse complement strand
TTTGAGGTAAAGGCCGTTGCCGAAGAGGACGAACATCCGCTGGATGTATTGATTGAGGGGGCGGATGACCTCTTGCCGGAAGAGGGAGGTGCGGAGGTGGGCCTGTCGTTTGAGGCGGCGCGGGGTGTGGGCCTGGTGGAGGAGGAGGCGGACGGCTGTATGGTCGGATGGACACGTGTTCATGAGTACATGTTAGCAAACTGGCGGGATTTTTCAATAGGAAAGTTGAACATGGTTCATCCGACCAGAGATCCGGACTTCCGGGAGCACGCATCTCGTGCCTCACTCCCCGGGCGCAATTCCCTCCTTGTCGAATGCCCGCTCAACGGCCTCTCGCTTCTCCTTCAGAAAGAACACTCGCGTTTTATCTCCTGCCCCTAGGATTGCGATTCCCTCGCCCACATCCGTTTGGATGCGGACCCGAGCGTCGGTCGGGACGTTCCCTTGGAGTGTCAATGACTGGATTGACGAAGACGTGACGAGATGCAGTGAGACCGCTCCCAGCAACACGGCAGAACAGCCGAAAATCGCGAAGAGGAAGTAACGACCGAGAACGGGAACACGTCCCACTGCCCGCAGCAGTGTGGACCGCGAGTGATTACCAACGGGTGCCAAGATAGACACGATCACGCAACCTACGACGCACAGCAGGGGAGTCAGTCCAAGAAGGCCGGCCTGCCACGCGAAGCCGAGGCTTCCAGGAATCATTGCCGCGGCCGCTGCCACGTCGGCCATGCCCACAAAGGCCAGTACCGCGACTATCAGGCCGATCGGATGGGAATCAAGCAACGGGCGGAAGAACTGACGCAGTCGGGTCACGGTTCGTTCCCAGCGTGCGGTGTGGCGACGTTGCGTTCTAGGGCTTGCCACCCAATATAGGGTGCTTGGAGCGAAGGCGTCAATCGCTCCTGCTGGGCTTGGATCGGCAATCAACGCGGGTACTTCGTTAAGCAGATGTCACCCACGGGCCGCTTGAACCCTGCCCGTCTCGCCGCTATGTTGACGGCGAGATTCCGGCTAGCGTTCGTCCGGTATCTGCCCTCCTTCAACCATCTGCCAGTCACTCAGTCGTCTTTTCGGGAGCCGGTCCCATGAGCAAACACTCTCGTCGCGACTTCTTGCGTACCGCCTGCCTCCAGACTGCCGCCCTGAGCGGGATCGCTACGGCAAATTGGCTCTTTCCGAGCGCTGCCCGGGCGCAGGCGCCCGGTGAGCGGCCCGAGCGGGGCGACGCCGTGCAGGTGTTGAACCCCAGGGGACGGGTTCCGGTGTCGCTGATCATCGACGACTCAACCTGCCTGGTGAATCTGGCCCATTTTGGCATGCCCCAGTTCGCCCAGACTTTTCCCGAGCGCAAAGACTACCAGAAGCCTTGGAAGTCGTGGTCGCGGGAGATCCCCGACTCGTTCGTGCGCAAGTTCGGCGAGTGGTGTGCCGAACAGGGCGTGAAGGGCAAGTACTCCATCGTTCCCTATCCGGCCTGCGTGGGTTGGCTCGACCGGTACATGCCGGGTTGGTCCGAGCGGGAACTCCGAGAGAGCGTCAAGCTGGTTCGCGATCTGATGACGCCCAATTGGGACATTCATCCCGAGATGGTTTCCCATACGCGAGTGATCGACACCAAGACCGGCCGCCCCTATCCAGATTGCAGCGAGAAGTTCATGGAGAATTGGGGCTGGACCGACGGCAAGTCGGTCGACGAGTTGGCCGACTACATGAGCTACGCGTTGCGGATTCTGAAGAACGTCGACCTGGCGTGCGAAGGCATTACAACGCCCGGCGGTTTCGGTAATTGCGTTCTGGCGGAGTTGGCCCAGGCGACGTTTCAGTCGTGCCGCGACGTGTACGGCACCGAGATCCCCCATTACTTCCGGCACCTCTTCACGGACGATCAGAGCGTTGCCCCCCGCGTCGAGTATGCCGCGGGACTGGACGGCCCGAATCCGGAGTGCGTCGTTTCGATCATCGGTTGCACGGGCGACTGGTTCGGCGGATGGGACGGCGACACGCCGGGCGACGCCGACCGTTTCATTACCAGCGATCTCTCCCAGGGCCGGATGGTCGACGTGATCGGGCGGGGTGAGCCGGCGATCATGGTCTGCCACTGGCCCGGCATCTACTTCAACGGCCGGGAACACGGATTCCAGGTGCTGCAGGAGGTCGTCCAGAGGCTCCACCGGCGGTTCGACCACTTGATCTGGATGAAACTCGGCGAGATCTCCCGCTACTGGGCCGCCAAAGAGCTCACGAGAATCACGGTGGGACCGGACAAGGTCGAGCTGAACGCGCCGTTTGCCGCTCCCCAATACACCGTCCAGGTGCCGTGGACTTCCGCTGCGGCCGTGTACGTTGCCTCCGGGAACTCAAAGCAAGTGCTGCGGTTGGTCGGACGGATTTCCGACTTGGAGGCGGGAACGTGGTGCCGGACCGGCGGCAATGCCACGTTCTGCTTCGATCTGGAGAAAGGACGCTCGGAAATCCGGACTCGCAGCGCATAAAAGAATCCCGAGACGACCGTCAATGAAGGGCGCGGCCGCCCGGGATGAATACTCAGTAGTTCCAAGTTTGCGAGTGGGTGGCTGGGGTCGGGTCAGGCCGGTGTTCCAGCGCGAATGCTGCGGCACATCGCCACGAGTTCGTCGACAGCCTTGCGGATCTCAGTTTCCGGCCGGGCTTGTTTGACGGCGGCCTCCAAGACGCCGGCACACGGCGTGATCGAGGGGAAACCGTAGCTTCCGGCGGCTCCTTTCAACTGATGGGATGCCCGGCGCAGACCTTCCCAATCCTCCGACTGGAAACAGTTGAGGATGGTCTCAACTCGTTCCGGCATTTCGTCCACGAACATTTCGACGATCTCGGCCAGATCGGGGTCTTCCGCAAGCGTGGAGAACAGGAACTGGCCGTTTGCTGTGCAGGACTCCATCAGATGGTCTCCGGGAAAGCGACTTGGTGCCGCACGGGCGGCTACGTTGTTGTCTCCAGAAAAGGTAGCCCATGATCTTGTGCCATGTGGCACGACGGTGAAGAACGTCGGCAGGCCTTCATCCGGCAAGCTCGTATGAATCCTATGCTGACGGCTGTTCCGGTAAAGACGGTTCCCCACGAACCAGGCCCTGGAGGCGGCTCCCGTCAACATCCGATCAAGAGATAACAGGCGACATGAGGACCATGCCAAGATCGCCAAGACAATGCGTTTTCGCTTTGCCGCATTATGAACAGCGAAACGACACTCCACTTTCAGATGAATGACGCCCCACGCGTTCAGGGGGACCCGGGGGGAACTCGGGAACACCAGCCCACGGATGGGCAAAGAGAGCTGCGGACGCTGCTGGAGCAACTTATCCGCCGGAAACGACCAGCGGCAAACGTCGAACTGCGTCATCTGCGATCACTCCTGGAGTCGGCTGCACCGTCCGCGGAATCGCTCAGGGTCCTCGACGCGGTGCTCGACAGTCCACTCGACGTGGATACTTCCATCCTCGAGATGCTTCTTTCAACTGTCCGGTCCGCCAACCGGTCGCTCCAGCGGCAAACGCAACGAATCGAGCACGCCCGGCTTGCGTTCGAACAGCAGCGAGCCGGCCGCCGGTGTGAGGCGGTCTCCGCAACCGACGCGGCGGAAAGGCCGGCGTCTTCCGTCGAGGCGACCGTCCGTGGTCTTCATGTTCGGCAGGGAGGGCACGACTTCGTGATTCCCATCGAAGTCGTCGAGCGTGCCCTGGCTGCCGAGGTCCGCTCCCTTCCCACCGTATGCGGGCGAAAAGTAACGAGCATCGCGGGCGAAGTGTGCGACGTGGTGCTGCTGTCGGAGGAGTTGGGTCTGCCGGCCACTGACTCCTCGGCGGGGACCCTCCTTGTGATCGCAACGGCCGGCAGACGAGTCTGTCTGGCAATCGACGAGGTTCTGGGCCCCGTCAAAGCAAGTGTTACGACTCTCGATCGTATCTTGCCCGGTGTGCCGCACGCCGTTGACATGGCTACGCTCGAATCCGGCGCTCTGGCACTCGTACCCGATTTCTCCCGGCTTTTTCGCTGATTCTTCGCTGACCTTTTCCAGCGTTGCGGAGCCTCTCTGTTGCCGGAACTGCGCGATCGGTACAGACGCTACAGATGGAACCGCGATCTCCGCGCACTGGAGAAAATGGGCCGTCTGGTCAAGAATCGTCCGACCCTCCGTCGATACGAATCGCTAGATTGGCACTAGATTGCGTATCTATGCCAGACATCCCAGGGTACGGAGCAGGAAGAGATATCGTAAGCCCGATTGTGACTGTCGCGTGGCAAAACACAAAGAAACGCACCGACCCATCGGCTTTCCCCCTGTTCCCATAAAAAGTGTTCCACTTGGTTTTCCCTTACAAGGAGTTTCTCCCATGAAGCGTCGTGTCCTCCTCCCGGCGATCGCTGTGTTGTTTGCGGTTGTCGCGACGAACGCTCAGGCGGGGCTGTTCAGCCGGATGTCCGGCTGCTGCGAGCCCGCCTGCTGCGAGCCGGCTTGCTGCGAACCGGCCTGTGAGCCCGCCTGCTGCGAGCCCGCCTGTTGTGATCCTTGCTGTGCGCCGCGTTGCGGTCTGGTTGCCCGCCTTCGCGCTCGCCTGGCCTGCTGCGCCCCGGCTTGCTGCGAGCCCGCTTGCGAACCGGCCTGTGAGCCCGCTTGCGAGAAGGCCTGTGAGCCCGCTTGCGAACCGGCCTGTGAGCCGGCTTGCTGCGATCCTTGCTGTGCCCCGCGTTGCGGCCTGTTTGCCCGGCTGAAGGCCCGTTTGGCCTGCTGCCGTCCAGCCTGCTGCGAACCGGCCTGCTGTGAGCCCGCTTGCTGCGAGCCCGCCTGCAAGCCCGCTTGCGAACCGGCCTGCGAGCCCGCCTGCTGCGAGCCCGCTTGCTGCGATCCTTGCTGTGCCCCGCGTTGCGGTCTGCTGGCCCGGCTGAAGGCTCGGATGGCGTGCTGCTGCGCCCCGGCTTGCTGCGAGCCCGCCTGCTGCGAACCGGCCTGTGAGCCCGCCTGCGGTTGCGCAAAATGACGACCGATCCCACGATCGGATCGCCACTGAGCGAAACACCAACCGGCCCGTTTGTGTCAAGACAAGCGGGCCCGGTTTATTTCTTGGCCCCTCGAACTCGCCCGCAACGTGTTCGGGCAGGTGGACCAAAGAAATCTCGCTCATCCGCTCGAACCGTATGGTGAAGATGAAAGCTATCGCTCTTGTGCGGTCGGCGCGAACGGGATGGAACGGTGCGTTTTTCAAGGCATGACTCGGGTGTCCAATGGCAAGAAAGAGGTGCCCCCGGCAAGCGAACCTGCCGGGAGCCGGTAACGCCGTTGGCGCACCCTCGGCCCGGTTATCCCTTGTCGGGTTGCTCGCCAGCAGAGCCCGACTCCGTTTCACCGGGCAGACGAGGGTTACCAGGTCTGGCACTCGCTGACAAGCACCGTTGGACACCCGAGTCATGCCTTGAAAAACGCACCGTTCCATCCCGTTCGCGTCGCACCTCCGCGAGATCAGGATAGACCTCTTTCAGAGCAACATACGCGTCAGGCGGATGAGCCGCAAGTTTGTGCTTCGTCATTCGGATTTGTTTCGGATTTCGTGCTTCGCATTTCGGACTTGGCGACGCAACGCGATCCATCACCACACAACGTCATCTCACCGGGTTCTCCCATGATCAGCCATCCCACCCTCACCATCGACCGCCAAGAGATTCCCATCGAAGGCGAGCGAAACGTCCTCGAAGTGGCCCGCAAGGCCGGCATCGAGATCCCCACCTTCTGCTACCATTCGGAACTCAGCATCTACGGCGCCTGCCGCCTCTGCCTGGTCGAAATCGAAGGCCGCGGGATCGTTGCCAGTTGTTCCACCACGCCCGAACCCGGCATGGTGGTGCGGACCCACAGCGAAGAAATCCGCCGCATGCGCCGCATCTCCCTGGAGCTTCTGCTGGCCAACCACGATCAGCAGTGCACGGCCTGCCCCAAGAGCGCAAGCTGCGAACTCCAGGCTTTGGCCCACCGCCTGGGAGTCAACGAGATTCGCTTCAAACGGACCCACCAGCCCATGCCCGTCGACCGCTCTTCCCCCTCGCTCGTTCGCGATCCGAACAAGTGCATCCTCTGCGGCGACTGCGTTCGGGCGTGCAGCGAAGTGCAGAGCGTCGGCGCCATCGACTTCGCCTATCGCGGCGCGATGGCCTGCGTGGCGCCCGCCTTCAACGGCAACCTGAGCGACGTGGAATGCGTCAACTGCGGCCTCTGCGCCGCCGTCTGCCCGACCGGGGCCCTCACGCCCAAGCTCGAAACGGACGAGGTCTGGCGAGCCCTCGAGGACCCCGGCAAGATCGTGGTCGCCCAGATCGCCCCGGCCGTCCGCGTCGCCCTCGGCGAAGAGTTCGGCGGCAAGCCGGGCAGCATCGAAATCGGCCGGATCGCCGCCGCCATGAAGGCCCTCGGCTTCGACCAGGTCTACGACACCTGTTTCTCGGCCGACCTCACCGTGCTGGAAGAAGCCAACGAGTTCCTCGACCGCTTCACCCGCGGCGAACGGCTGCCGCAGTTCACCTCTTGCTGCCCGGGCTGGGTCAAGTTCGCCGAACAGTTCTACCCCGAACTGCTGCCGAACCTGTCGAGCTGCAAATCGCCCCAGCAGATGTTCGGCGCCGTAGCCAGACGCACCTTGCCGAAACAACTCAACGTCGCGCCGGAAAACCTCGTCGTCGTGTCGATCATGCCCTGCACGGCCAAAAAATACGAAGCCAAGCTCTCCAAGTTCGCCAGGGACGGACGGCCCGACGTCGACCATGTGCTCACCACCCAGGAGCTCGCCCGAATGATCAAGGAGGCCGGGCTCCGATTCGAGCAGCTCGAACCACAATCGCTCGATATGCCCCTGGGCTTCAAGACCGGGGCCGGCGTCATCTTCGGCACCACCGGCGGCGTCACCGAGGCCGTGCTCCGCTGTGCCGTCGAGAAACTCCGCGGCGTGAAACTCGACAGCGTCGAGTTCGAGGAGGTCCGGGGCCAGAAAGGCCGCCGCCAGGCCACCGTGTCCGTCGGCGCCACCCGGCTGCGGCTTGCCGTCGTCCACGGCCTGGCCAACGCCCGCAAACTGGCCGAGCAGATCCGAGCCGGTCAGTGCGAGTACGATCTCATTGAGGTCATGGCCTGCCCGGGGGGCTGCGTCGGCGGGGCCGGCCAGCCGGTGACCAAGGACGTCGAGGTCCGCTGGCAGCGTGCCAAGGGCCTCTACGAAGCCGACCGCATGCTCCAGTTGCACAAGTCGCAGGACAACCACCTGGTGGCCGAATGCTACCAGCGCGAACTGGGCGAAATCGGCGGACCCACCGCTCACGAACTCCTCCACACCAAATACCACAGCCGGCGGCGCATCTGCGGCCAAACCCTCGTTTTCCAGGACGAGAACCGACCCAGCAAACTGGCCGTCTCCGTCTGTGTCGGCACAAGCTGCTTCGTCCGCGGCTCCCAGGCCCTGCTCGAACGGCTCATCCGGCGCATCCAGGCCGAAGGACTCCAGGACCAGGTCGACGTCGAAGCCACCTTCTGCTTCGAGAAGTGCGACCGCGGACCGAGCGTAAGGATCGGCAACGAGTTGATTCATCACTGCGATCTCGAAAAAGCGTGGAACGCCATCCAGGAGCAGTTGGCCGGCGCCTCTGCAAAGTAGCAGGGAAACACGAAATACGAAGCACGAAATCCGAAACAAATCCGAATCACCGAAATACCAATGACAGAAACCGTTGGCCTTAGCCTGTTTGAATTATTCGAGTTTCCGGTTTTGCATTTGTTTCGTATTTCGTGCTTCGGATTTCGGATTTGGAACCGCTCGTCATGATCAGCAACGTCCAAGCCACCACCCAGCACGTCGTCTACACGAACAAGGCCCAGTGCCGCGACTGCTACCGGTGCGTGCGGATGTGTCCCGTCAAGGCGGTCCGCATGCAGGACGGGCAGGCCTACGTCGAGCCGTCGCGCTGCATCGCCTGCGGAACCTGTGTGCGCGAGTGCCCCCAGGGCGCCAAGTCGGTTCGCGACGACGTCGAAATCGCCCGGCGCCTCGTTCGCGACGGCGGTCGCGCAGCGGTCAGCCTGGCCCCGTCCTTCGCCGCGGCCTTTCCCGCCTGGCAGCACGGGCGGCTCGTGGCCGCCCTCCGGCGGCTCGGCTTCGGCTACGTCGGCGAAACGGCGATCGGAGCGGCGCACGTCGCCAAGGCCACCGCAGAGATCGTCCACCGGCGGTCGAACCGCAGCCACGTCTGCACGGCCTGCCCCGCCGTCGTCTCCTACGTCGAACGTTATCGCCCCCAACTCGTCGACAACCTGATCCCCGTCGTGTCGCCCATGATCGCCCACGCTCGCCACATCCGTCGCACCCTGGGCGAACCGGTCGCGGTCGTGTTCATCGGCCCTTGCGTGGCCAAAAAAGCCGAGGCCGAGCGGCCCGAACACCGCGGCGCGGTCGACTGCGTGCTCACCTTTGCTGAACTCCGCCGCTGGCTGGAGGCAGAAGGCGTCGACCTGGCCGCCTGCGAAGAGAGCGAGTTCGACGAGAAACCGGCCGGCGAAGCCCAACTCTTTCCCCTCGAAGGCGGCTACGTCCGAACCATGGGCTGGTCCACCGACGTCCTCGACGCTCGCGTCCTCTGCGTCAGCGGATTCGACGAGATGACCGACGCCCTGGACTTCCTCGACGATACCGCTCAGCCGACCGTGATCGAACCGCTGTTCTGCACTCGCGGCTGCGTCGGCGGACCGGCCATGGATACCGACAGAAACAGCTTTTCCCGCCGCAAACGCGTGCTCGACTACGCTCGAAAAGCGGACGAACGGCCGAATGAACAACCCGGTGCCGCCGATCTCGCCACCGCCTTCCGGCGCGACTCCTTGATCGAAACCCGGGAGATCAGCGAAGAGGCAATCCGGAACGTGCTCAATATGACCGGCAAGGCCGCCGAGGAGAATCAACTCAACTGCGGCGCCTGCGGCTACTCGACCTGCCGCGAGAAAGCCATTGCCGTCATTCGCGGGCTGGCCGAACCGGAAATGTGCCTCCCTTACATGAAACGCCTGGCCGAGCAACGGGTCGACCGGATCATCGAAACCAGCCCCAACGGGATCGTCATCCTCGACCAGCATCTCCAAATCCTCGGCATGAACCCCGCCTTCCGACGCTACTTCCGCTGCAGCGACACCGTCTGCGGGCGACCCATTGCCCACCTCATGGACCCCGAACCGTTCGAACGGCTGGCCGCCGGCCAGGAACAGTTGGTCGAACGGACCGTCACGCACAAGAAGTACGACATGGTCTGTCACCAGGTCCACTATCCGCTCCCCGAGGACAAACAGTACGTGGGTATCTTCGTGAACGTGACCAATACCCAGTCCAGCCAGACAAAGCTCGACGAGTTGCGGGTGCAAACCGTCCTGCAGGCCCGGGAACTGCTCAACCAGCAGATGCACCTGGCCGAGACGGTCGCCACGGCCCTCGGCGAAAACACCGCCCGGGGCGAAGCCCTCCTCGATCGCCTCATGCTCCTGGCCGAGCAACAGGAACAGGACGAAGACTCCATGGCCACGTCCTGGAAGAACGCCTATTCATGACCTCAGGATACTTGCATGTCGAAACCGAGCTGAGGCAGAGCCCCAAGCGAGCCGGCAGCCTGTGCGGCGACGTGTTCCTGTGCGAACGAACGGCCGCCGGAACCACCCTCGTCTGCGCCGACGGCATCGGCTCGGGCCCCCATGCCCACATTGCCGCCCGGATGTGCGCCACCCGACTGCTCGAACTCCTGCGCCTCGGTTTCTCCCTCCGCCGCGCCGTTCACCTGGTGGTCGAGACCATGGAGCGGTGGCGCGATATCAGCAAACCCTACACGGCCTTCTCCATCGCGAGAATCCTCGGCAACGGAAACGCCACCATCCTCGCCTACGAAGCCCCGCTGCCGCTGGTCGTCGGGCGCCAGCGGGCCGAACCGGTCGTCAGCCGTCCTCTCGAACTGGCCGGCACCCTGGTCGACGAGAGCCAATGCTCTCTGGATACCACCGAGTCGCTGCTCATGATGACCGACGGCATCACCCAGGCCGGAATCGGCTCGTCTCTGCCCCACGGCTGGCAGACTGGCGGCGTGGCCGGCTACGTGAGCAACTGCCTCCGCCAGGGCGCTGGCCATGACGAAATCCCCGACTGCGTTCACCGCGAGGCCCGGCGACTCTGGACCCGCGGCGGCGACGACTGCACCGTCGCCCTGGCTCGCTGCCGAGCGGGAATCGTCGTCAATCTCCTCACCGGCCCCCCCGCCAATCGCCAGGCCGACGACGAGGTCGTGGCACGTTTCCTCCAATCAGAAGGCTTCAAGGTCGTCTGCGGCGGCAAGACGGCCGAGGTCGTCGCCCGGCACCTCGGCAAAACGGTCCGCCTCGAACGGGCTCCCCAGTCCCTCATCGCCCCGCCCCGCTACGGCATCGACGGCATCGACCTGGTGACCGAAGGGGCCGTCACCCTGAACCAGGTCTTCAACCTCCTCGACGAAGACATCGCCCGTTTCAAGGAAGAAAGCGGCGTGACCGAACTCTGCTCGCTCCTGAACGTCGCCGACCGCGTCAACATGACGCTCGGCACGGCACACAATGCCGCCACCGACGACGTCGCCTTCCGGCAACGCGGTATCCTCACGCGATCCAAGATCGTCCCGTTGCTCGCCGACCGGCTGCGTACGGCGGGCAAACTGGTCGTGGTGGATGAGGTTTGAACGAGAACCGCAAAGTAGCAGGCAAACGCCCTTCTCTGCTCCCCCTGATGCCCCCTGTTCAATTTTCCTCTTGACAAAGTACTGTAAATCTGTATACTCAATAAAGCTGCCCATTCACAACGCCCCCCAAGACACTTACCCCAATCACCGCCCCCCTCTTGCGAGCCAAAAGTACCTGAAAATCGCGCACATCAATGCAAACAATGGAGCAGCGAACCTAGGCAACATGCCCCCCGCTGTAGACTGCCCCTCAGCCGAGATATTGGCAGAATTCGTTCCCCGTTGACCAACTGCCCATCACACAAGATCAGCGTCGATGAGTGTTCCCCCTTCTTCCCCGAACTGTCCACCCGCCAGGCCAGATTGTGCTCCATCATTTCTCACCACCTCATCATCGACCACCCTGACCGTCGCCGCAACTCCCAGCACGACAAACACTTAGCAAGAACACATACAATCGCCGACTCCCCTCTTTTGCATGGTAGTCAAAATGATTCTGCGAACTCGACGACGCCATAAACCACTATCCCACAACACAATAGCTCGCGTTGTTCGATGGAGCAATCGATCGATAAGTGCAACAACCGACAAACCAGCCCGCAAACATTTCGCAGCACTTTTTTCATAGCCGGTCGCCACAAACCGCCAACCGGCGTTCCTCCTACTACTCATGTCGACTCAATCGATACGCAAACACACCGGCCCGGCAGCTCACCTTCACGGTGCCGTCGGCGATCGAAATCGGCTCCGTCGAGATCGTCTTCCCGTCGTCGCCGAGCGCCTCGACACGCGTCGGCGCCGCAAGGCCTTGCGACCACTTGTCCCACCGGATCTCCACGTCGAAGGCCGGCGCCCGTTCGCCGGGGAGCAGCGTGACGATCAGGCTTGTGCCTTCACGGTGGATGCGACAGCCGCCGGCCGTCTTGATCCCGCCGAAATCGACCGGCCGGGCGTCCACGTTCCAGCGCTCCAGATACGGATCGGCCTTCGGCACGTAGGGCTTCCAGGCCAGGCCCGAGATCCGCTCACCCTCACCTTGCACGACCAGGTGCCCCGCCCGAATCCGCTGATCGCCCACGTCCGGCCCCCCAAGCCGCAGGCGCCCGCCGCTCGTGGGGCTGTAGATGCCGTAGAGCAACTCAAACTCCTGCCCCGGCTTGGCTTCCTCCGGAATCGAACCGGTCGCCTTGACCGAGAACCGGCCTGTCTCGCCTTCCCGCAGCGGATCGGACTGCTGGCTCGCCTGGAAGAGAATCTCGCCGCCCGTATCGCAGAAGTGCAGAAATGCCCGGTGCCCCTCGGGAACCGGCACCTCGGCCTCCCAAGTGAGATCGAGCATGAACTGTCTGCCGCCGTCACTCCGCACGCCGTCGACCCGCATCCGCACCGGCAGCGTCTGGTCGACGAGCATCCGGCCGTTGTAGTACCTCCAGTCAGGCCCCTCGGCATACTCAACAATCGCCTCGTCGTGCCGAATGATGCCGGCCTTCGCAATAGCCTCCGAGTCCGTCGGAATCGCCGCCACGAACCCGAACGGTGGCAGCACGCTGCCGCCGATGTTCCAGTCGGTCTCGCCCCGATTGACCCACACCTCGCCGCCGCCGGACCACAGCACGTGTTGCCGATGCAGGTCGCCCCCCACATAGGTCACCTGCTCGATCGTCCGCAAGGCCAGGGCCCGCATCACCGCCGCAGTAAGCCAATACTTCCTGACGACATCCCGACCGAAGGGCCGCGAGACCATGGCCGGATGCCCGGTGAGCACTTCCGTACAGATGTAGTCGTCGCTATACATCCCGTGCATCCGGCTATCGAGTCCGCCCTCGTAGCGCGAGCTGTAGCCGGCGCCGTGGAGGATGAAGCGATCGTGATGGGCGGCGTCGAACCAGGGAGTGCGTTCGGCGTCGGCACATTTCCAGTTCCACACGCACCAGCCCCGGTCGCCCGGCATCGGTTCGCCCACCCGCAGATGGTTGGTCTGGGCCCCGTCGAGCCGGCCGATCAGTCCGTCGTGCCCGCTTTCAGAAATCTGCGGCGCGTTGTCGCCAAGCTCGTCGCGGATCCAGGCGAAAAATTCGCCCCACTTCTCCCGCGTGTAGGTCGAAGGCACGAACCGCCCGTCGCTCGTCCAATACGCATAGGGCGGAGCGCTCGACCAGACGTCGATGAAGTAGCCCGTCGGCGCCAGATGGTCGCGAATCCAACCCACGTTGGCCTTCAGGAACGGATCGATCGCGTCGGACCGGTAGCGGTAGCTCTGCGCGTTGCGGCCTTCGTTGATCCACGCCTTCACCGGCGTGCCCCCCTGATGAAACGCAATCACCTTCTCATACGAAAAACCGTCGGCGTCGGGGTAGAAGTCGATGTAATTGTCGTGGGGCGCAAAGAGCACACCGGCCTCCGTGCAGGCCTTGACCATGTCTTGCATCTCCTCGAGCGTTCCCAATTGCGGATTGGGCGGGCAGATATTGGGCAGGCGATAGTCGTAGCCCCAACGCTGCCAGTTGTGCCACACAACCATGGCGTCGGTCAGCCCGTAGCGAAACGCCTGGCGGAGCCCTTCGGCACTTTCGCCATAACGTCCGCCCCAAAGGTCGAACACAAAACGCCCCGCCGCCTTCGTCACCCCGCCCGAGGCCGCCAGCCCGTTGGTCGCCCGCCAGTGCTTGACGGCGCTGAAGGCGTTGTCGGCCGGGATCAGGGTCAGCGTGCAGGCGTTGGCCGTGTGCAGCGAGCAATGATTCTCGCTCGGCGACACCTTGAGCCTGAGCGGCGGCGGGTCCGAAGCCTCCAGCAGCGACGGCCCATCCTCGAAGTCGATGCCGATAA
>Ga0123334_1004740_pt1 | contig 13586 bp, 15 predicted proteins | sample BiotimSIPDNA_FD_89706 | JGI IMG/M metagenome (GOLD analysis project Ga0123334, IMG submission 89706) | Anaerobic biogas reactor microbial communites from Washington, USA - Biogas_R1 time_0 SIP DNA | ecosystem: Engineered > Bioreactor > Anaerobic > Unclassified | place: Washington, USA... | reverse complement strand
TGCACAAATGCATATGCCGACAATCCATCCGCAAATGAAATACTAAAGAACGTTACAGCTACATATAAATCCATGAAAACTTACAAGGCTAAGGGAACTATCACTTCCATCCACAAATATACAAATAATATTGGGAAGGCTGAGCTCTCTTTTACAATCCTCTTAAAGAAACCTAATATGTACATCCTTACATGGGACCAAACAAACCTGAGACCAGGGGAACTATATTCATGTGTTTTGTGGTGTGATGGGACCCAGAGATATTTACTCAATAGGAAGGTTAATTTTTTATTCAAATTTGCTAATGACGAAATGGCTTTGAGTGCAGCAAAATTTTATCATGGACCTGTTCACATTATGCCGACGCTTCTCCTTCCAGTCTTCAAGGGGAATGAGGCCCCGTTTTCCTGGTTGAAAGATCCAAAGGTCGAAAAGATAGAAAAAATAGGAGATGAAGATTGCTATGTCATAAGTGGCACCTCTGTGACTTCCCAAAAAGAAACCATATGGATATCAAATAAGAGTTACCTGATTATGAAATATTATTATGAGCCAGATTATTTGAAAATACTTAAGCAAGCAACGAAAATATCAGATGAAGAAAAAAAATTAAGGGAGGAATGGATCAAGAAAAAGAAGGAAAACGACTTTCACATTGAGATTTATACAGATATCTCATCACCCGAATTGAACAAAGAGGACTTTAACTATATTGTGCCTCAAGGCATAGAACTCAGAGATTGGCCTGGTGATTAGGGCGTAAACCAGAAAAGGAAGGTTTATAACAGAGTGTCACTAGATTTAAAAAAGGAAACAGACATGAATAAATTAAAAATTGTAGTATTCGTCATTACGATTTTATTTCTATGTACAAATGCTTATGCTGACAACCCTTCTGCTACCGAAATACTGGAAAAGGTTGCAGCTACATATAAATCCATGAAGACATACAAAGTTGAAGGAACTATTAGCATAGTCTATGGACCTAAACAGTTTGAAGGAGTGGCCGAGATCTCATTTTCGATCCTCATGAAAAAGCCCGATCAATACCTCATTACCTGGACCCAAACGAATGTGCCTTCAAGCATGGGTCGTTCTTGGGCAATGTGGAGTGACAGTACCCAACCTTATTTTTACACCCGGGATAATAATACTTTTGTTAATAAAGCGAGTGACAAAATAGCATTGAATAGAGCGAAAATATACAACGGGCCTTTCACTATTATGCCGCAACTATTCCTGCCTGTATTTAAGGAGTATGAATTCCCGTTTGCCTGGTTGAAAAATCCAAAGGTTGAAAAAATTGAAAAGATCGGCGAAGAATACTGCTATGTAATAAGAGGAGTATCTGATATTTCTCGTAGCGAAACCATATGGGTATCAAAGAAGAGTTACCTTGTTAGAAAATATTATCGCTTTCGAGATTACAAAGATACTATTAAATTATATTCAAAATATTATGAAGAAAATAAGCTGGGATGGTCAGAGAAACGATTTGAAGAAAAAATTGAAAATATAAAGCGCTTTAATAATTATGACCATTACACCGAAGTATATAAAGAAATATCATCTCCCGAATTGAGCAAGGAGGATTTCCACTTTCCTTTGCCGAAAGGTGCAGTTCTCAGGGATGATCCTGAGACGAGGGACGTTCTGAAAGCGCCGGTCAAAACTGGTGTGAGATAGGAGGTGAGGTTGAAGAGAATAAATGAAGCTAAATCCTTTAGGGAGTAAGGAGTATCGATCCACTCCGGCCCCGAGCTATGCCTTGACTTCCAGCGATGGTGGGGAAGCGATAGTAGGGAATGCATAGTCACGGTATTGAGCGCCGTGATCACCCTTCGGGAGTGCCGACCTTGTTGGACGATGGGGAAGGCAATATAAGCAGGTGCGATAATGCGAGTGCTTGTTTGACTCTCCGAAGTCATAGACCTGTTTATTCTGGTTCCAACGGTCTCCATAGGAACCGTTCGTTAATCAACACTCTGTGTTATAATGAATTAACAATGGGGACGCGGAGCATCAAAACATGGCGTTCCCACGGAGACCATGGGAACGAGGACAAATAAATTGAAAGGAGAATTCCTATGGAAAGAAAATACATATTTCATCATACAGCAAAGGGGTTCGCTATATTTGTTGCTGGTATCCTGTTACTGATTGGTATCTCCATATTTATGGCAATATATTCCCCTGATTACAAACCTGTTAATTACAGCATTTTTGTTTTGCTGGCATTCTTAATAGTTTTCATATCATTTAAGGTTGATAAAAGGACTTTGAAAAGTAAAGAGTTACAACCTTAATGACAGGAAAAGAGACGCGGAGCGTCAAAACAGGCCGTTCCCACGGGGACCATAGGAACGAGGGCAAAAATCAAAGTATAAAGGAGCTATAAAAATGAAAAAAATAAAACTATTTCTATTCTTTTTTGTGTTCTGCCTTTCATTAAATATTTTTGCAGAAGAAAAAAGTAAGCTTGACCCGGTAATTGTTAATTTTGAACCGGGGACATTTGAAGTAGCGGATAAAGAAATGGAAGCCATGCTCAACAAATTAGACAAATCTAAAAGATATAAAATTGAAGGCTGTGCCTGTAAGGATGATAAAGAAGTCTCTGATGAAGGTCGGATAGGAGTTGCGGCAAGAAGGGCAGAAGCAATAGCTAAAATATTAGTAGATCATGGCTTTGATAGTGAAAACATAACCACAGTTGTATACGATGAGGGTATGGAATGTAAAGCCGAAATTATCGAGAACTAATTGGTGTCCATCCAAAAACTATCGTTTTTGGATTCAAGCGGTCAGCTACTAGCATTCAGCTTTTAGCAAAATGCTTTCAAAACAAAGAGGGGGGGTGCTGCCGTCATGATTGGCGTTGAAGCCTATGAAAAATCGGAGCAGGAAAAAGAACTACTCCGGCTTTTACTCAAAGGGGAAAGGGAAATTGATGCGGGAGAAGGGTATGACTTGAATACTCTTTTCGCTGATGCTGATGCCATGTTGAGCATGGAAACAAGATGAAAGTAAAACAGATTATTTACCCTTGACTCATAATATATAAAAGCCTATATTTGTCTATAAATAACAACATTAACCTAATAAAAAGCATTTAATGATGGCAAAAATAGACACAGACTGGGTTGCAATGAGTGACCGGGCAATAATCTCTGCTATTGGCAACTATATAAAAGAGAGGCGGTTATCCATAAATAAAACCCAGGCGCAGATTGCTGAAAAGGCAGGCATAAACAGGTCCACACTTGTTAAGATAGAAAGTGGTGAGTCCATTACACTTATATCCCTGATTCAAATTTTAAGGGCACTGGATTCATTGCATATCTTACAGACATTTAAGATAGAAAAAATAATAAGCCCGATAGAGCTCGCAAAAATAGAAGGCAGAAAACGGCAGAGGGCAAGGGAGAAAAAGAAAGATAAAGGCTTTGAAGAGAGCTGGTAATGCAATTAACCGCAAACATATACATATGGGGTGAACATGCAGGCGCAGTAGCCTGGAATGAAGAGACCCGGATTTCAACCTTTGAGTATTCCAAAGATATTATCTCCCGGCAATGGGATCTGGCACCCGTTAAAATGCCTTTGAATCTGTCCAATAGAATTTTTTCATTTCCGGAGTTGTGGAATCTCGATGCGTTCAGGGGATTACCCGGACTGCTTTCTGATACCTTGCCCGACAGGTATGGTAATCGATTAATTAATGGATGGCTTGCCCGGCAGGGAAGGCCTGAAAACAGCTATAATCCTGTTGAGCTTCTATGTTTTATCGGGACACGCAGCATAGGGGCGCTTGAGTTTGAACCTGTTTTATTTCAATCAAATAAAAGGGCATTTAATATTGAGATGGACAGCCTCATAGAGGTTACTCAAAAAATGCTGAATATAAGAGAGGGGTTTAAGGCTGAGCTGTCACAAAGTGATGATGAAGCCATGAGAGAAATACTGCGGATCGGCACCTCTGCTGGCGGGGCAAGACCCAAGGCAATTATTGCATACAATGAAAAAACAGGAGAGGTAAAATCAGGGCAAACCACAGCCCCTGCTGGCTTTTCACACTGGTTGATTAAACTGGATGGGGTGAGTGATGATCAATTCGGTAAAACTACAGGTTTTGGCCGGGTAGAAATGGCATATTACAATATGGCTATAGCCAGTGGAATCGATATGATGGAAAGCAGGTTGCATGAGGAGAGTGGGCGGGCACATTTCATGACAAGAAGGTTCGATCGCGAAGGAAATGATGTAAAGCATCATGTTCAAACCCTGTGTGCCATGCAGCACTATGATTATAATGATACCTTAAGTTATAGCTACGAACAGCTTTTTCAAACCATGCGTATATTAAGGCTGCCATATCCACAGGCAGAGCAGCTTTATAGAAGAATGGTATTCAATGTAATAGCCAGAAACTGTGATGATCACACAAAGAATTTTTCATTTCTCCTCAAAAGAGATCAGGAATGGGAGCTTTCTCCTGCTTACGATGTTTGTCATGCTTATCGACCGGGGAGCGAATGGGTGAGTCAGCATGCCCTGAGTATAAATGGAAAAAGAACAGGCATAAAAAGGGATGACCTTTTAAGCGTTGCCCAGTCAATGAATATCAAAAAGGCTGACAGCATCATTAAGGAAATTGACATGACAGTGTCAAAGTGGCCTGAATATGCTGAAGAGGTGCATGTGAATCCTGAGTTAAGAGATAAACTAAATGATACTTTGATTTCTTATATGTAGTTGAGAAAAGCATGATTCCTGCAGGCTATGCCTGTAAAGATGATAAAGCCTCTGATGCTGGTAAACATCCTCAAGGTAGAGACAAGGCATGCCTTGTCTCTACGTGTATGAATATCTACTTCTGACGTTTTGCAACCAGCGGAGGTCTCTGCATACCGCCACCTGCTCCACCGCCAGGTCCGCCACCCATGCCGCCCATACCGCCTTCTCTTTCCATAGTGAGCGTCAACTCATCACCTGCTATTGTCCCTTTGTAGGTAATCTTCATCTCATTTCCCTGCATGCCCTGTGACTTTACAACAAAGGATACCTTGTCACCATCTATCTTGCCTTCAACGATCTGGTTTTCTCTACCCATGGGGCCTATAACACTTCCGGTGAGGTTTGCGCCATCTGCCTTAAGATTAAATGTCCATTTCATTGGCCCCTGAGGCCCTCCACCCATACCGCCGCCTCCGCCACCAGGCCCGCCAGCCGGGATTGCCATCTCTGCTACCCATGTCCCTGTAACATCGGCTGCCATTACAGCGCCGGATAGAATAAACAATAGTGCGGACGCAACAATTAATTTTGTTCTCATGCTCTTTCCTCCTTAAATGATAGGTTTGAATAGGGGTTAAAGATATTTTGGTCTTGCCGGTTTGGTTTAACCATTTTTGTGATGATATGTTTGTCTTTTTTGTTTGTCAATACATGTAAATAATAGATTGATCTTTACCAGGTAAAAACTAATAATACATTAAAACTCCACGTTAAAGCCATGGCAGGAAATCTTGTATGAAACTTTGCAGCTTGTTATTTATCATTATTTGTATGGCCAATTTCAGCGTATCAGCACAATGGGTACCTGATATGGAAAATGGCAATTATAAAAATCCTATTATTTTTGCAGACTATTCAGACCCTGATGTTATCAGGGTAGATGATGACTTTTACATGGTTTCATCCAGCTTCAACTGCATGCCGGGGATACCTGTGCTTCATTCCCAAGACCTTGTGAACTGGCGGATCATAAACCATGTTTATGATGCGCTCCCTCTTGAAAAGTATAATAAACCGGTCCACGGCCAGGGTTCATGGGCTCCATCTATCCGCTATCATAAAGGCCTGTTCTATGTCTATTTCTGCACACCCCATGACGGGCTCTTTATGGCAACAGCAAAAGACCCTGCCGGTAAATGGGATTTACAGTTTGTTGAAGAGGTGGAGCTGTGGGAAGACCCATGCCCATTCTGGGATGATGATGGCAATGCATACCTTGTGAGGAGCAAGCTCAGGGCAGATATCCTGTATCTGCACCGCATGAGCCCTGATGGTAAAAGGATCATGGATAATGGGAGGGTCATCTACCATGATGTTGCAAAACAGCCTGTTATTGAGGGGCCAAAGCTCTATAAAAAGGATGGCTTTTATTACATATTCGCCCCTGCGGGTGGTGTGCAGACCGGATGGCAGACTGTCTTGAGGGCAAAAAATATCTACGGCCCATATGAAGAGAGGATAGTTCTGCACCAGGGGAGTACGGAGATAAACGGCCCGCACCAGGGCGGACTTGTTGAGCTTAAATCCGGAGAGTGGCGGTTTATACACTTTCAGGACAGGGGCGCATATGGCCGTGTTGTTCATATGCAGCCTGTAGAATGGATAGATGGCTGGCCTGTTATTGGTAAAGATATTAATGAAGATGGCATTGGCGAGCCTGTGAATGAGGATAAAAAACCGGATGTCGGTAAGGTATACCCGGTCGTCACACCTCAGACAACCGATGAGTTTGATGATAAAAGGGTGGGGCTCCAGTGGCAGTGGCACGCAAACCCGAAAGATGCATGGTATTCCCTTTTAGAATCACCGGGAAGCATACGCCTGTACTCTGTAAAAAATTATACTCAGAATGGGAACCTGTGGTTTGTGCCCAATCTATTACTTCAGAAATTTTCTGCCCCGTCTTTTACAGCAACTACCAGAATCACCTTTACCCCTGACATGGTAAATGAGAAGAGCGGGCTTGTAATAATGGGCAAAGAGTGGGCATTTATTGCCTTCACAAAGACCGCTGAGGGTCTGGAGATAGGGATGTATAAGGGCGCCTATTTTCAGGGGGAGGATAAGACTGAAAGGATTGAATCGCACCCTGTTGAGCAGGGCACATGCTTTTTCAGGGTGCGCGTGGATAAAAAGGGTGTATGTACCTTCTTATACAGCCTTGATGGAGATAAATTTAAAAAATTAGGAACCCCATTTGCTGCAACTCCTGGCGTGTGGATCGGTGCAAAGGTGGGGCTGTTCAGCATCAACCCGAATATAGAAGAAAGTAAAGGGTACGCGGATTTTGACTGGTTCAGGGTTGAATAGAGCAGGGGCCTTTTTATCTCTCCCGGGTGGATTGCATTATTTTTACCATTTGTGCATTTTGCATAATAGCTTCAGGCAGGTCTGAAGGTCTTTCTACAACAGCGGTTGCAAGCCTGAACTCATCATCATTTCCATAACCCCACCGCACAGCTATGGAAGGCATACCTGCCTCCTTTGCTGCAATAAAATCGGTATCACGATCACCAATCATGATCATGGGCCTGTTGTTAAGGAGAGGGTCATTAAGCATATCCATGAGCAGGTCAGCCTTTTTTCTGTAAATATCGCTGCCATGCACCTGTGTAAAGTATTCAAAAATTTCAAAATGCCGGAGGACATTTTCGGCAATGTCCTTTCTTTTTGAGGTTGCGATGCAGAGGATATTACCCTGGTTAACAAGCAGTTTCAGCACATCCCTTATCCCATCATAAAGCACATTTTCTTTAAAGCCTGTTGTAAAATATCTTTCCCTGAAGATATTCACCGCCTTTAACAGGAACTCTTTATCCTTTATACCTGTGAGTCGCTCAAAGGTGATATTGAGTGGCGGGCCAATATATTGAAGCAGGTCTTCTCTTTTTTGTTCATCATAACCAAGTTTTGGCAGGGCATAATTTATCGACCTTATGATCCCTTCTGCAGAATCACTTAAAGTCCCATCCAGATCAAATATAACAGTGTACATATCTTATTTCTCTTTCCATCCGAATTCGGAATAGATATTTCCTTTTAAACTCTGCTCAATCGCATCACGCACATAGGGAACCATGTTATCTGGCATGGAATCTATGGGGAACCAGCGAAGGTCTGCACATTTTTTCGGCTCCATGTTTGTTATTGCCCCTTCCCACGTAGCTGTTGTGAAAAAGAATGATACCCTCTCATCCAGATGCTTCCTGTGGGTGATGTGGGCGAGTACAAGGTCTTTAGGATAGATTTTTATCCCTGCCTCTTCAAATGCCTCCCTTACCATTGCCTCACGTGCTGTTTCATTCCCCTCAAAATGGCCTGCAACAACACTGTATTTTCCATCCTCATACCCAGTATTCTTTCTCAGTAGAAGCAGTGTTTTGTTTTCCATGAATAAAAGCAGGTGCGCTTCGGGTATTAGTTTGAATCTTTCATTAGACATTAAGTATCCTGTAATATGTGAAGGCTGAGATTAACATATCTCCATACCATCTATCAATAAAAGCATTGGTTGTACACAATGAAAAAATAAATTGATTTTAATGCCAGACTATAAAATCATTTCTCACACAAAGTCACAAAGCTCACAAAGTTAAGAAACTGAAAAAGATTATGTTAAAAAGCATTTGATTTTCTTAGTGTTCTTTGCGCCTCTGTGTGAGATATTGCTTTTGCTTTTCGCCTTAGCTTGACGACAATGCGCCTTCACGGGAAAGACGAAGAAGCCATTTTAATTTAACGAATTTACACTATTATGTTTTCGATCCGGATTTAAAATATTATATTGATGATCACTCTTGTCAAAAATTGGTTTTCGGACAGCAGTGTAAGAGGCTGAATGGTAGCAAAGGAAAAAGATGTATCTAGTAATGTTGGATATAACTGTAGGGGCAGGCCCCCGTGCCTGCCCGCAGAAGGTGATACGGTTAAAGGGTACCCCCGCTTGTCTAACTGGTTTGACCAATTTTTGAGGAAAGCAGTTTGAACAATTATGACGTAATAATAATTGGTGCTGGGGCATCAGGCCTCATGTGTGCCGCCACAGCAGGGAAACGTAACCGCAAAGTGCTTGTGCTGGACAAGGGCAAAAGACCTGGCAGAAAGATCATTGTTTCAGGTGGCGGCAAATGCAATTTTACCAATCTTTATGTGGAGGCTGGGTGCTATGTCTCAGCGAATCCCCATTTCTGCAAATCTGCCTTAAAAAGATATACGCAGCATGATTTTATCGGCCTTATAAAACAATATAATATCCCCTTTGAAGAGCGCGAAGAGGGGCAGTTATTCTGTATGAACTCCTCTGAGGATATATTAAAGATGCTCCTTGCAGAATGTGAAGGCGCAGGAGTAAAGATCATAACAAGTTGTGAGGTAAAATCTGTTAAGGCAGAGAATAATGAAGCGGGCCCGACAAGATTTACCATCATAACAGACAAGGGAGAGTTTAAGGCGGCCTCTCTTGTGGTTGCGACCGGTGGCCTCTCTATACCTAATCTAGGTGCAACAGGGCTTGGTTATGAAATAGCGCGGCAGTTCGGTATCTCTGTTTTACCAACAAGGGCTGGTCTTGTGCCCTTCAGGGTTACTGGTAAATACAGTGGCATGTTTGAGCGGCTTTCAGGTATCACCATTGATGCAACCTTAAGCACAAGTAAAAAAACCTTCAGGGGAAATGTGCTTTTTACCCACAGGGGTATAAGCGGGCCCGCGACATTGCAGCTATCTAACTACTGGAATTCGGGAGAAACCATTACCATAAACCTGCTACCTGATATGGATATCTATGCCTGGTTCAGGGAAGAGAAGCTTAACCACCCAAAGGCCCTTCTGCGTAATCTCTTGTCACAACATTTACCAAAGAATCTTGTTCATGAGCTGCAGGGGCTATTCTGGCATGGGCTTGCTGAAAAACATATTACTGATATACCAGATAAAGAACTGAAGCGTGTTGCGGATACACTTACCTGCTGGGAGATAAAACCTTCAGACACAGAGGGTTTTCGCACAGCTGAGGTGACCATTGGCGGAGTGGATACAAATGAACTATCCTCAAAAACCATGGAGACCAAAAAGCAGCCAGGGCTCTATTTTATCGGAGAGGTGGTGGATGTAACAGGGCACCTTGGGGGCTTTAACCTCCAGTGGGCATGGTCATCAGGTCATGCAGCAGGAGAGGCGGTGTAGAAATATATTTCACCACGGAGAACATCCGCCGTCGCTGAAGCTATGGCGGGACAGGTGGAGGACACGGAGAAAAGCTTTTTATTATGCTATCAAAATATATTTTGTTTTCTTAGCGCCCTTCCTGGCGCGCCGTAGCCTTGGCGAAGTGGGCTGCGTCTTTGCGGTGGCCGAATCAGAGAATCCACAACCCCCTCGTCATTCCCGACTGCGATCGGGAATCCAGTCTTACAGAATGTATCCTCGACATAGACACCAAACTTTTACACGAGTTTTATTTTCGTGTGGTTCGTGTGGTTCGCGGTTAAAGAGAATATTTTTTTGTAATAATATGCGATTATAATTTAAATATGTTAAACTCTTTTAATCATGAACATAAGAACCCTCTTAATATTTCTTATCATACTCATCTTTCCTTTTTCAGAAGGATTGCCTGTTGAGGTATCTATCAGGGGAAACAGGCTTTCAGTAAATGCAGAAAATGAACCTCTCATGGATATATTGCAGGCGCTTGCTGATCAGGGAATAACTGTACATGCTGACCCGGAAATAAATCCTTATGTAACATTTTCCTTCAGCAACAGGGAGATTGGGCAGGGTTTGAATACTTTATTAAGAGACCTGAACTATGTCCTTATATGGAAATCAATTGAGACACCCGCAGGTCAATTTGCAATACTTGAAGAGGTTCACCTGTTTTTTCCGGGGAAAAAAGAACATGAAAAAACACTTCAACCGGGTAAGAGACAACTCGTTAAAAATCCTAATGATGGTTCTGTATTTGTTAAAAACGAAATACTGCTCCGGCTTTCAAGGGAAATCGATTTAAAGAATTTTGACAAATTTTTATTTGAAAACGGGCTGGCCGTTGCGGGTTACAACATAACTGCCAGGATTATAAAAGTTATTCTGCCTGAAAAATCTGACTATTTTGCGATACTGGAACTGATCAACAGGTATCCAGGTATTGAAAAGGCCGAGGCCAATTATGCATATCCTGTTAATCATCCCTTTTTTGTTACCGGATTATCTACAGAAACATCTTACCCTGAAGCAAAGGGCTTATCCGAAAACGCTGTCCCGATAGCAGTGATAGACAGCGGCTTGTCACAGGAGTATCTTTCCGCCCCTTACGTTTACAGATCATTTAACAGCATAAACCCTGATTCGCCTCTTTCCGATTCATTGGGTCACGGGACTCAGATGGCGATGATAGCAGGGGGCGCAGTCAAACCACTTGGTGCAGGTGATGAATCAGACGCTTTAAACCCTGTAATTGCCATAAAGGGTTTTGATGAAGAGGGTTATATATCAAATTATGATTTGATGAACGGCATTGATTTCGCCCTTAATAATGGCGCAAGGGTAATGAGCCTGAGCTGGGGTTCTGAGACAAAGAGCGAGTTTCTTGATCAGACTTTTGATTATGCGGCATCAAAGGGGTTAATAATAGTGGCTGCGGCGGGTAACGAACCGACCGGTAATATCATGTATCCCGCGGCCTATGACTCAGTCATCGGTGTAGGGGCGCTTGATCCAGGGGGCAAACAATGGGATAAATCCAATTATGGAGACTTTGTCACAATATATGCACCGGGCTTTGCCTCATTTCCTGTCGGATATAAGGGTGAACCAGGCGCATATGCCGGTACATCTATATCAACAGCCTATTTGGCAAATAGAATTGCCGGATACCTTTCTAAAAAACCTGACGCAACAATAAAGGAAATCCTGACTGCCCTTTCAGATAAAACTGAAAATGAGAAATAGCATAAGAGCTTTTTAACAATGGAACAAAGAGGAGGATTCAATAATTTGAAATCGCAAATTGCGACATCAAGTTCGGGTTGGTATGGCCGATGTAAACTGCCTATTTATTTTATCCTTTAAGAATAATAAGGAGAAGAAAAGAAGAACTAACCTCTTTTGGTAAATCGATGTCCTGTATTCTGCACTTTCAAGCTTGAAGTCCTCTTACCTGTTAGCCCTGTGTTGTTGAAATACTTGCTCAGTCTTTTACCAATAGTGAATCATTGACAATATATTTATATTAAAACATAATAAACATAAACATCCTGAAACAGAGGAATAAGATGGAAATACAATTTATTACAAATAATGAAGGGGTAAAGACCGCTGCTATTGTGCCATATGAGGAATGGGAACGGACAGAAAAAGCAAAAGATATTCTTGAGCATGTCTATCTTTCATTTATCATTGAAGAGCGTAAAGACAGTAATGCAACAAGTAGCCTTGATGACTTGTTGAACGCAGAAGGATTAACCCGTGCAGACTTGGAAGATTGAGATTATTCCAGAAGCCCGAGAAGATTTTGATAGGCTTGATGGAAGTGTGAAAAAAATTGTATTGAAACAACTCATAAAGCTGGAACAAAATCCTGAGTATGGCAACCCACTCGGTAATAAAGCAGGAATTAATCTTGAGGGTTACTTTAAACTGTATGCCGATAAAAAACGAATAAGAATTATTTATGAGGTTATGGATCATATCATAAAGATTATCGCTATTGATAAAAGAGAGGATATGGAGGTCTATCGCCAGGCATTAAAAAGAATTCTGTCAATGAAAGCTCAATAATCAAGAATCATGAAATAGTGGCTTATGGGACTTGGGTGAAAAGGTAAAAGAAATTGAAACATAGAGCGGTTGTCAGTGCTAATCGGTATGAGAACAGAGGTATTTAATTGAAAGAGAGGCAAGAAGTAGACGGGTGCCAGGAACTTTATGCTTCTGGGGTAAAGAAGAACTGTGTACGACGAAACGTGAGCTTGACCGGGTTCTGAATAATATACCATCTACTGTCAGATATATGGTTAAGAGGGGCCTTATATTTAGCATTTAGCCATTTTGGGAACGTTGGAAAAAATTGCTAAATAGAAAAATAAAATCAAAAAATAATCGCAAAAATAACAGGTTAGCAAAAAATCATAGTCGCTAAATAGCAACAAAAAAGACTGTTAATATCAATTTGGCTGGAAGATTGTTGTGTTGCTTCGCTTAACACAACCTACATATGATGCATGGCAGGATATGGAAAAATACTTTCTCCTGGTTCTGCTTTTCTAATGCAGGGTGAGGTTTTATACACCACCTTGTAGAGACAAGGCATGCCTTGTCTCATCATAAAATGCCAGTCGGAGTTAATCCCTACAAAAACTGGAAAATCTGAACCTGGGAATTCACGACCACAGTCATTCCCGGCTTGATCGGGAATCCATTTTAATCCTTTCAGAAATTCCTTGCACCACAGTGGGAGGGGTCAGGGGAGGCAGCAACTTTCACCTCAACTGAAAACCTATTGACATCATCCCAGTGATTCCAGATAATGCCCAAGTCTCATCAGATATGTTTTCATCAAGTTTTAAGTAGTGATACTGAGAAGGAAGGGTAAATGGTTACCTTTTAGCATTCAGGAAAAGTCATTTAAAAAAAGAATTTAGCTGACTGCTGAAAGCTACATCTAAGTTGTAGAAGCGTTAACAGAAACCATCTAAGTATTAGTATTTGGGTGTTGAACATTAACTATTCAATAACTTGTTCGATATCAAAGGCAAACAACTATGAAAGAACAAATAAAAACACTTACG
>Ga0123334_1004739_pt1 | contig 13588 bp, 13 predicted proteins | sample BiotimSIPDNA_FD_89706 | JGI IMG/M metagenome (GOLD analysis project Ga0123334, IMG submission 89706) | Anaerobic biogas reactor microbial communites from Washington, USA - Biogas_R1 time_0 SIP DNA | ecosystem: Engineered > Bioreactor > Anaerobic > Unclassified | place: Washington, USA... | reverse complement strand
CTTTGCGAATACCAAAATCACGGATTAATTCGTAAAAGGGAAAATCAAAAATTGCTGGTGGTTGCACATCCCAAAGTAATAAAGTACCAATCGGGTAACCACGCAGTAATGAGTCAAACAAAGATTCTATTTTCGCTGATGGCCAGACGAATTCCCTTTGAATCGCAGGCAGATAGTAATCATCTATATGATTAACAAGGTCAAAAACAGTCATTGATCGCGATTCGTAACTCATTCCTTAATGCCCTCATGGATCCAATGAAATCGTTGTTTAAGGTGGTTAAAATTTTGAAGAGGTACGATTTTTTCGTGTTGTAGACGACCAACCACAATTCCCGGTGCGATCCCTAGTTGTTGCGCAAACTCGATGATGTCCTCGTGACTGATGTGTGCGCCGCGTGGATGAAAACGCCTGAATGCTTCGGGCGGAATCAGAAAATCGGACGCAAACCAGTCCGCTTCTTCTTCCTTGGCGCGCACATCCTCGCTGACTTCATCGTCATCTTCGAGGAATACTTCGCGTTTTCCGTGCAGCAAAATGTGCGCCGCTTCATGAAAGAAGGTGAACCACAGGTGGTCATCCGTTTTGTAGCGCAGACTGAGCATGATCATGGCTTTGGTGGGGGTTAACCAGCGTGTCGCGCCGCAGGTACGCGTGCCCGGAATTTCAGGGACGAATATTACCGCCACGCCCGCCTTCGCGCACAGCTCAGTCACCTGAGGAACAAAGACTTCCGGTGGCTGCGTGGTTAACCCGCGGATCTGTTGAAGCGCTTGACGAAAACGAGCTTCATCATAGGGCGCGCATTGAATTTGAGCAGACTGAATTTCTCCCTGGCGCAGCCAGGCTGAAACCGCGGCCGGATCAGCCGCAAAGGTGGGTGATTGTCGCCACTGGGTTCCCTGCAGCATAGTTTGCCACTGGAGCGGGGATGCCACGCCCAGGTAGCGCAGCAATTCTTCAAGCTGGTTGATCGGATCGCTGTGGTCGGCAATCCAATCCATCTTGATCATTGCCCTTAATGGGAATTTCTTCATCCAGGGAATATATTCAGCCAGCGCTTTGCGCTCTTCCTGGCGGGCCAGCCAATCGCGATAATTTTGTTCACGATTGTTCCAAAAGCTTGCCGGCGTGCCCAAAACGCGCTCCAACTGGATGGCAGTCTCTGGCGTTAAAGCCGCCTTGCCTTTGATGATCTCATTGATGGTTTTCTTGGGCCTGCCGGTACGCTCTGCCAGTTCAGCCTGAGACATCCCCCGATCTTCCAGGATCTCCAGCAGTGTTTCACCAGGTGGGGATACAACATCTGGCGCGTATTGGTTTTGAATGGGGTTACTCATGTGTATCCTCGATTCCGACAATTTCAATTGTTCTCACATTTTTCCAGTCAATCCCGCCGTCCGGCTTGCTCGCCGGTGGATTATCGGCAGGCACAAAAATAAAACGCCACTGACCATCCAGATCTAATGATATCTGTCCTCCACGATCCCCGGATAATTCGTGACAGCGTGGATATATTTTGCCAAGGACCTCGAGGGTTTCAGAGGCAGCCATATCATCCAAGCGTTGCCGGATCTTCCTCGCTTGAGGTTTTCCGCGCCGTTTGATCAAAAGCTTATTTTCATTACATTCTTTCTCAAAAGATTTATCGCGAAACAAGATGTTCAATGGGTTTCCCCCTCTTTGCATAATATCATTAACGTCAGGGGTTAATAATATTATACAACATAATTGGTTTTTACACTACATACAACGTGCAGTATGTTGCTAATCGATTGGCTTTTCCAAATCATTCATCATTTCTTTTAAGGATTTACGCAATTCTATTGAGCTGACTTGCCATTCCTCAATAGCTTTCGCAAGCGAATTATTGTTCTGCTTGTCCTGGTTTCCGTTCCCATTTTTCTTGCGAACGTAGAGCGCAATATTGAGATTCCCATTTTGATCAAGCGCTTCCTCTTTCGTGATCACCCGGGTGAAACCCTCTTCGTCTTCGAATGCGCGGTAAGCAGCCGTGATCCGTTGAATGTGATCATCCTCCAGGAAGCTCTGCGCGCGTTCACGAGTCACTTCGTCGACGGCATTGATTAATAGAATCTTTCCCTTACGGTCAGACGGTTTATGGGTGCGACAGATCATCACGCAGGCTTCCATGGGAGAGTTGTAAAACAGATTGGGACCCAGCCCAATGACGCATTCAACCCAATCCTGTTCAATCAACTTGCGGCGCATCTCTTTTTCTTCATCACGGAACAGCACGCCATGCGGGAAGAGAATAGCGCAGCGTCCGCTGACCGGTTTGAGGCTTTTAAGGATGTGTTGAAAGAATGCATAATCAGCGCGTCCCTGCGGAGGAACGCCCAGAAAATTCCGCCCGAAGGGGTCGCTTTCCCAGCCCTTGCGGTTCCATTGTTTGATGGAGTAAGGTGGGTTGGCCAGTACAATATCAAACTGGCGCAGACGGTCGCCCTGGATCAGCTTCGGATCAGCCAGGGTATCTCCGCGTTCAATTCGAAAATCCTCAAAGCCATGCAGAAATAAATTCATCCGGGCAATGGATGAAGTGATCAGGTTGCGCTCCTGCCCAAACAATTTCAACGTGCGATATTCCTTGCCCTGATCCTTCAAGCGAACGGCGCAGGAAAGCAGCATGCCACCGGAACCGCAGGTGGGGTCGTAAATGGATTCACCCTCTTGTGGTTCAAGGAGCTCGGTCATCAGGCGCACCACAGTGCGATTGGTATAGAACTCAGCCGCGGTGTGGCCGCTATCATCCGCGAATTTCTTGATCAGATATTCATACCCGATACCCAGCTCATCCTCGGGTACATTGGCAATGGAGAGGGTGTATTTGGAGAAATGCTCAATCAAATCCCGTAGGATGCGATCCGAAAGCCGGCTTTTGTTCGTCCAGGGAGCGTCCCCAAAAATACCCGCAAGGGTCTCAGGATTGGCCTGTTCAATTCCCCGCATCGCGTTTTGCAGGGCTTTGCCTAGATCGGTCGTTTGAGAACGCACATCATTCCAGTGCGCGCCTTCTGGAATTTTGAAGCGGTGTTCGATCAGGCGGGCATAATCTTGATCCCCTTTTGATTCCGCCAATGCCTGCTGGTACTCCTCATCAAATACATCGCAAAGCCGCTTATAGAATAAAAGCGGAAAGATGTACTGCTTATAATCGCCAGCATCGATTAAGCCACGCAATAAGGTGGCTGCGCCCCAAAGGTGGGATTCAAGGTCAGCCAGAGAGATGGGTGATGGAAGATTGTTGAAAGCGTTAAGCTGCATGAATGTTGTGACCTTATTCTTTATTGGTGATTGGTTCAGAAGATTGATGCTCCGGAGAAACCAATCCCGCATCTTTGAGCAATTCCAGCAGGTGATCTTCCGCCCGATAGGCTTCCTGTAATGCGTTTTTGAGTTCCTTCAGCGCATCATCAACGCTTGGTATATCTTCGTTCTGCTTTGATGCGACATAGCGCGGAATATTGAGGTTGTAATCGTTCCGAGCAATTTCATCCAAGGAAACGATCTGCGAAAAACCTGTGTGGTCGTCAAATGCCTTGTAGCAGGCCAGGATTTGTTCAACATGCTCATCTTCAAGGGTATTCTGGTTTCGCCCTTTGCGATAAAGAGCAGAAGCATCGATCATCAGAACTTTATTTTGGCGTTCGGGAGCTTTCCGATTCCGAAACACCAGGATGGCAGCCGCGAGGGTGGCTCCATAAAACAAATTGGGCGCCAGTCCAATCACCGCTTCCAATAAATCCATATCCAAGATCTTCTGGCGAATTTTCCCTTCTGCACCCATTCGAAACAAGGTGCCATGCGGTAAAACTACAGCCATGCGACCTGACCGTGGTTTGAGTGATTTCAACATATGCTGAACCCAGGCGTAATCTCCACTGCTGGAGGGGGGTAAGCCAGCAAAACAACGCCCGAAGGGATCAGACCTCCAGATCTCTTCCCCCCATTTTTCCAGCGAAAAAGGAGGATTTGCAATGACACAGTCGAATGTTTTCAGCCGATCATCTTCGATAAAACGGGGACGGCGCAGTGTGTCATCTCGGAGAATATGGAAATCATCGATGCCGTGGAGAAACAGATTCATTCGGGCAATAGATGAAGTGGTCAGGTTTTTCTCCTGACCGAATAAACGGCCAAATAACCGCTTAATATCCCCATTCTTCTCGCGCACATGTTGTATTGCGCCGAGCAACATGCCTCCTGTTCCGCAGGCAGGATCGTAGATCGTTTCATCCGGCTGAGGATCTAAAATATCCACCATCAACCGCACTACGCTGCGAGGCGTATAAAATTCGCCGGCTTTCTTATTTGTGGCGTCTGCGAATTTCTTGATCAGATACTCATAAGCCTGTCCCATGATATCCGCGTCAACATCTGAATTACGCAATCCTAATCGTGAAAAATGGTCAATGAGATCGCGCAGCAATGAGTCAGAAAGGCGATCTTTATTAGTCCATTGAGCATCGCCGAAAATTCCATATAAAGTATCAGGGTTGCATTTTTCAATTTCTGTTAAAGAATAATGCAAGGCCTGGCCAATATCGGATGTTCGATTCCGTACATCTTCCCAATGGCAGCCTCTGGGGATGATGAAGCGATGGAATTCGGGCAACTGAGCAAAATCAATATCCCCTCCAGATTCAGCAAGTGCCGCTTCTGTTTCTTCATCATAGGCGTCCGAGATGCGTTTGAAAAATAGTAAAGGGAAAATATAGGTCTTAAAATCTGCTGCGTCTACCGGACCGCGTAAGATGTTGGCAGCTTCCCAAAGGTGGCTTTCGAGTTTTGATAATTCGATCATGATTGCCTTAATGTCCCACGATTTTTGTTTCTTCAACAGCATTAAGTATATCTCTGGCAACAAATACCCTATTACGGGCTTTACCAGAGCTTTCAAGGATCCCCTGTTTTACCAATTCATCAATATAACGTTCAGCAGTTGGATAAGGCAAGGCCAGCTCCTCTTCAACCGTCCGTACAGAAATGAGTGGCCGGGCAAAAAGCAGATCCACAACCTGGAGTAAACGAGCTGCAGAGCGCCCTTGCTGGAAGCGCTGGCGATAATTCTCTCTCAGATCGTTGATACGCTTAACACGCGCTGCCGCATCGATTGCTTGAGAGGAAACACCATTTAAGAAAAAGCTCAACCAAGAATTCCAATTCCCTTTTTCAGAAACGCCACGCAGATTGGCATAATAATCAGGCCGGTTGGTTTCAAAAAAAGCGCTCAAATATAATAAAGGCTGAGGTAGCAAATTCCAGGCGCACAACAGTATAGAAATCAACAGCCGGCCCAACCGTCCATTACCATCCGGAAAAGGATGGATGGCTTCAAATTGATAATGGATTAAGCCCAAACGGATCAGTGGAGGAAGATTGGATAACTCATTGATGTACAACTCCAATTGCTGCAATGCCTCCATCATTTCTTTGGGTGGAGGCGGAACATAGGTGGCAGTGGCAAGGCTGCTCCCTGGAGGACCAATAAAATTCTGGCCTTGTCTGAATTCACCCGCTCGGAACTGTTCCCCACGCACCCCTTCCAGAAGGATACCGTGCAATTCACGGATCAGACGTAAACTTACGGGTAAGCTGCTCATCCGCTCGAGGCCATATTCCAAAGCGCGTACATAATTATGTACTTCTCTCACATCATCCGGGGCGTCAAAAAGCGGCAATTGAACAGCTTCATAGGCCAGCACATCCGCAAGCGATGCCTGCGTTCCTTCAATCCGAGAAGAAAGAACGGCCTCACGCCTAAGGAAAGGGCGCACCAACAAATGTGGATTGGGTAATGATCTGCCTATACCAGCCAATTCCCCTAAAGCACGGTCAGCGAGCGAGAGCACTTCGATCAATTCGGAATCCCAGGTTAGATTCATCGGCGGAAGGGGATTCGGCACATAGGCAAATCCCCCCTCGGGGATGGAGATTAAATGTCCGCTTATGTTTTCCTGGAAATCTTCAGAGTTCATTCTATCTTCTCATAAGTGATAATAAGGAAATTATTGTTATCATTATACGCTTATTTTGATAACAAGTAAAGAAAATTAATAGGATCACTTTCAGTGCTGGACGATCCTTCACTTTCACTGTATGATTAACTTGTAGTAAATCGAATTTTGTGAGTAGTCCGTGAAACTCGATCAATCCCGTTTGGAATATTACATTACTCCCGAACAGGCCGCCAAACAGCTTGGGTTGGATTTGGATTCCATATATCAGTTGGCAGATGAGGGAAAACTTCAGGCAGCCATTATGACGGATGGAAGTATTGGCATCAGTCAAATCAGTGTGAATAATCTGCTGCCCAAGGAAGCCTTACCTGAGTATCAGCTCAACGCAGGCCTGAAAGGCGTTCCAATCAGCATCAATGAAGCAGGCCGGAAATACAAGCTCAACACTTCTACCCTCACGCGCTGGATGCAGCGAGGGCTGATCCACCAATTGGGCAAAGAGGGTCGAAAGACACTGCTGGATGAAGCGGATGTGGCTTACTGCGCCGGGGTGTATCGGCAAAATAGCGGTCAGGGTAAGTGGGCATTTGATGACGCCGGCCGACCTTATAAAAGATAATTCCCCCAATTATATAATACAAGTTATTGATTAACTTGGAGTAATATGCTACAATAAATTCAACCGAAGAGGTTGATTTTTTTAATAAATATTGCTCCATGTTTTTACTAAACTTGTAACAAAAGGAGATTGCATGACAGAAACAATGAATTTTGGACTTGATTTGGGGATGGGTGCGCTCAAGCTGCACGGGAATCAACACAGTATCCAACTCATTTCGCAGGTCGCAGTCAACAATGGTCCGCTGGTAGGGCGCATGCTGGGGTTGGGCAGTACTCGATTGCCGCTGCGCATTACACTCCCATCTGGAAGCACCTTTTTTGTTGACAGCGGCGCACATGACAGCGGCCGGCCCGTCGAGAACCTGAGCATGGACCGCTTCGCCGGTTCACCTGAAATGTTGGCGCTTTTCTATGGTGCATTCACCCGCTTGATCCAGCGGTCAGGTGATAATTCTCAGCCGGTCAGCATCACCTGCGGACTGCCTCTTGAAACTCTATCAGGAGATGATGCCCGTACAATGGTTGAAGGCATCCAGCGCTGGATGAAAGCTGAGCACTCCTGGAAAGCCAACGATCAGGAATACCACCTGAATGTGGTTGAGGTTCGCGCTACATCCCAACCGGCAGGAGCTTTGTTCGATTATGTGCTCGACGACGAAGGCAAGATCGTTCCTGAACGGCGCAGCGCATACACCCAGGAGGTCGGGGTTGTATCCATCGGCATGAATACCACCGAACTGCTCGTGGTGCGTGAGAAGGTTCCGGTTCAGCGCTTCACCGGCGGTTCGACCACCGGAGTACGCCGTCTGCTGGAGCTGGTCAACGGCCAACAACTCTACTCTCTGGGCGAACTGGATACCCTACTGCGTGCCAATAAACTGGATATTTCGCAGGCGCTACCCATCTGGGAGCGTGAGGTCACTGGCGAAATCGAGAAACGTTGGGGCAAAGCCTGGCGGCGTTTCACGGCGGTGATCCTAGTAGGGGGTGGAGCGATTCTGCTCAAAAACTCTTTGCCTTATTTCTTCAATGGCAAAGGCATCCTGGCAGAAGATCCCATCCAATCGATAGCGAGGGGTTTATGGAAACTTTCTCTGTTTCAAAACCACAACCGGAAAGGGTAAGTATGAACGTGAAGCGGGGACGACCCAGACTGACCTGCCATGTTCGGCAAATTCGTTTCACCCTCAGCTTGAGAGAGGGCGAAGACGACGATCTTCTCTTATTCTTTGCGGATATCCCCGAACGGCGGCGAGCTGGGGCTTTGAAAAACGCGCTGCGTGCGGGTGGAATATCGCTCAACAATGGATTTGCACCAGATAGTGATGATCTTGACCTGACAATTCAGGGATTGGTTTTCGGATAAATAATCGACACGGAGGAAAATATGTTTCTGGTTAAAATATTTCACTTGATTTTCAAAGTCATGAAAAGCGCTCTTCTACTGACCATTATGGCAGCCATCTTGTTTATCGCCTACCGCGGCAACCAGCCAATGAGCGTTCTTCAGGCTCCTGAAGGCATGACATACTGGCAGTTTATGGCGGATCGCCTGGACGCCGCCAAAAGTGTGCAGCCTTCTCGATGTGGTTGGGGGATGATGCTTTCGCTGGCAGCAATCGGACCGATTTATTCCGTCGTGTACACATCGGTCGGCATCAATCCAGAAGGCAGCCTTGCGAAAGTCACTGCTCCAGATTCGGATATTCCTAAGAACGCTGACGACGCAGAGTGGTACGAAATCCCGGATATCTGGTGGCAAACCGTTGAGCGATTGTCCTGGACAATGCTTGGAAAGCCGTCAGCATATGGATGTAAATTCCGGCCTGTCCAATTTATTGAGTATCCGCATTCTACGTCAATTAATCAAAAAACCGGCCTAACACACACTTTTGATCTGAAAACTTTCGAGTTTTGTGGGGTGGAATTTCACCTTTTGGGTGAAAGAAAAAGTGGTTGAATCAGCCAACTTTCACCCCTCTTTCGCATGTTCTGAGAAATCAATTTCAAAATCTTCAAGAAGCTGCTTGATTGTAGGAAACTCAAATTCATCACCATCGGCATTGACAGCAGTGCGATCAACGTGGAAAGTCATCAAGAAGGTACAGCCACAAATTGCACCCGGTTTGAGTGAAAATGATGGCAAATTATTTGACGTGGAATCTCGGAAATATTACAATTTACTTGAATCACAACAAATATACTGAGAAACTACATTTTCGATCAGGATTTATGATCGTGTCAGGTCTGGTAGAATAAAGATTACTACTAACAACATTTCAATCACAAAAATAAAATTCTTAGTGTGAGAGGGGCATTGATATGAACTACCAAAAAATCAAAAACACGATAAATGATCAAAAAGGCATGGGAAATAGATTTTTGCTGTTTAATATCTCCATCGTCGTGATCGTTTCAATTTTGATCTCGGCTTGTGGAGCAACCCAAACACCTACTGCTGTCACTCCCTCAGCCTCTGCACCAACAGTAGTACCAACCGCCAAACCAACTCCTGAGCCAACCATCGACCCGGCGGTCCTTGCCGAAGCAGCGCTCAACGAAGAGCTTAATGGATTGATGCAGGTTTTTGATGATGGTCAAGGCCTTGTCAGTTCTTACGACACGACTCTAATAACACAAGAACAAATCGATACGCTTACTCCCGATCAGAATAAGATTCTATATTCAGAAAAAATGATCGATCAGGCGTATGCGGTTTTGACATACATCCGGATTGGCAAAATGCAAGACGCCCGCCGCATCATCTCTGCCATGCAGGAGATGCTTAATGGAGACATGGCTGCCTATGTCGGTCAATTTGGTGGCGGACGCAGCATTGGCTGGTGGAACATCGCCGTCCAGCAATACTACCTGCTTGATCCTGACCCTGACCTGATTGAACTCATGCAATGGGTGGATTACAAGGGTTACTGGCGGCAGCCAGATTACTATGGAGACGCATTTGGACGCAGGATCACCGGCGAGCAGCCTGATTTTTGGGAAAACGAAACCAATATTGAAACCCTGGTCCAGACCATCTATTACCTAAAACTGGATGAAAAATACGGACTTGATACGATCTATGGTGTGAGTACGCCAGACTATAACGTTGATGAACAACGCAGATTGATCGAGGAGCGCTTTAATGCACTTGCTGATAATTTGAAACAAGTACTCTACTATGGGGATGATACAGGTCTGCACCTGATCGAAGGTTATACGTTAGTGGACACCTATACCAATGCAGTGATCATGGCTTGCCTTCTGGAAAAGAATTACCCTGAACAGTTCAAAATGGCCGACGTGGACTTCAATGGAATACTGGCGCAGATCGAAGCGAATTATGCCATTTTCCTCGATGGAAAATATCATGTATACAAAGCTGCCAATGAAAGCGACATCCTTCCCTCGTTTGAGGCAAGTTTGCAGGTAGCCAATGCCTATCTGGCGGCGGCCGAAACCTTCGATTATCGAAAGGCACATCCTGAACAAGTCCAAGCTTATGCCGATATGGGCATCTCGTACACTCGGGTGGATGATGCCAAGGCAATCGAGTACCGCCAGAAGGCAGAAACCATTCTTGCGGATGTATGGGATATCACTACTTCATGGGATTATCCTTCCATCCCTCTTCTGGAGAAAAGAAACTTTTTATATACAAGATTCGGTCCGTATGTTTTTGATCTCCCGGCCATGAGTTCATTGGCTCAATATGTTCAATCTAAGAAAGGCAGTTTCTTTGAACCACTTCAGCAAATAGTTGCGCCGTCAATTCAGGTTAATGTTGATGTCGAACCTAGTCCGGCAAAATCCCTCGGTGCTTTTAACTACTATAAATCATTTGGGAACATGAACGATCAGGAATTCCTTTTGCTTCGCCAGGAACTTGAAATCAATGGGGAACCTTATCTGATTGAATTCGAACTTATAGAAAACAAGGTAGAATATCAACTATATCTAAAATCCGATAATTCTCGTTTTAGATAAGAATTCCTTACAGCTCAATTTTGTTTTCAGGCTGCCGATGGGCAGCCTGATTTTTTTCTCTTGCCTGTTGTACCTAAGCATCCGCGCGCGTATTAAAACGGTTGCCTGAATGTCCCATTACCCACTTCTAGGTGATCTGGTAAGGGTTGGCAGCAGCCAGCAGCTCTTTCCACAGGTACTGGTTGAGCAACATCCCGTTGCTGCCGCGCCAGTTCTTCGCCAGCCTGGAAGGCGTCCATTTTGTGATGCCGCGCTGCATGTATCTTGAATCGATAAAAAGGGTGACTTTTGAGGGTTCTTTGAGTGAACTCAACGCTCGAATGGCCGTGGTCAGTTCCATTCGGTTGTTGGTGATTAAGTAAATTGATTTGGCCCCCTAGGATTAAGCATAATTTATTTGTAGAATAAAAAGGTACCGATAAACTACCCGGTGAGAAGTATGCTTTTCGTGTTTGGTCGCTGAACTCCTTGGTCTTTTTCTAAATCGTTGGAGCGACCGCATAACAGATAATTTTGTTATGCAGGTCGCTTTTTCGTTAATTAATTGAAAGAGCGTCATTTCTATACCTTTTTGGAGCATTCTATGCCAGATCCCATTCCACCCAGTGATGTTGATGCCGAACGCGCTCTGCTCGGTTCCATCATGATAGCGCCTGATCGATTTGTGGATCTGACTACTTGCGTGAAAGCGGAATATTTCTACTTGGTCCGTCACCGTTGGATTTGGGAAGCGATGACCCATCTCACTGAAGCGGAACTTCAGATTGATTTTGTCACCATGTGTAATGCTTTGAACACCAGTGGACAACTAAAGGAAATTGGTGGTCCTGCTTACCTGATAGGGTTGCTTTCCGTTACCCCCACCTCTATGCACGCCGAGTCTTACGCAAAGATCGTGCGTGAAAAAGCGTTCAAGCGGAAAGCATTGGAAGTCTCCAGCAATCTTGCTCGTAATGCAATTCAAGATAAACCTCTTTCTGAAGCACTGCAGCAGATGGAGGAATTCTTTGTAAGTACATCCGCCTTGTCCGGAGTTACGGAGCGAATGGTTATGACAGCAGAAAAGTTATGTTTGTCGGATGTGGGTGAGCTAACCTGGGTGCTTAAGGATTGGATCATGGCCGGTGGGATCAATCTTATCGCAGGGATGCCGGCAGCTGGGAAAAGTTTTCTGGCACTGGATCTGGCGATTGGAATTGCTTCTTCGGGCCTGGCATGGGACAACCGCACGGTTACACAAGGGAAAGTGGTGTATCACTTTCTGGATGGCAGCTACCGAGGCATGCGCTCGCGAGTGATCAAACTGTGTCATGCACGGGGTATTCAGCCGCCCGCGGACCTGGTCTTTGATTTTTCCCCACTCAATCTTAAAGTAACCTCTGAAGTGTTGGCGCTCCGACAGCGAATTAAACGCCTGGACGCATCGGTGGTCATTTTTGATGTTATGGCCAAATTTATGCCTGGCGCAGATGAAAATTCAGTCGCAGAAATTTCCCCGATGATGAACACCCTGCGTGAAATTGCCAACCAGACCGGTACGACTTTCATTCTGATTCATCATCTCAATAAGGGTGGAAATCCCGATCTTTCCTATCGCGTTCGGGGTTCCTCCGATATTTTGGGGTCTGTCGATACCGCCATTGTGGTTGCACACGAAAACCATCATTCGGCACACTCGATGCGAACGATCATTCCACAAAAGGTGCGTGAATCCCTGCCACCCGCGCAGCTGCAATTCCAAATTGAATCAACCGAAGAGAGCATCGCGCTTCGATTTTCTGAAGCGAATGCTTCTGAACTGGTGCGTGTGCCTGGCCAGGCGGAATTGATCTTTGCGGATATTCTGGAATATCTGCAAAGCGTTCCGGCGCAGGAATTCAAGAAGAACGAGCTCATCTCAGCACTCCAAATCAATAGCAGCGCCAGGACGATCGACCGGGCATTTTCAAGACTCAATAATGATCCGCGTATCAGAGTTACAAAACAAGGATCTTTCAACACCTATCAATGGGAAGAGGATACGCCAGCCACGCCATTCCATTAAGGGGTTGGCATGGCTGGCGTATGATTGTTTCATCCAAAGTCTAAAAAATAACAAAGGAGAAGAATGTCAGAAAACCAAAATACTTCAAATTGCCGCATATCCAGGAATGTCTTGATCAAAGCCCCCGGCTTGCTGCCCATGCTTTACACGCCGCGGGAAATCGCTGAAGACCTGGACGTACCTGAAACCACCTTGCGAGATTGGCTCAACCATGGCGCGCCACACAGCCGGGACGAATCTAACCATATCTGGATCGACGGCAAGCAATTTGCCGCCTGGGTTGACAGTCAACGGAACGCCAGAAAGAAACCTACTCATCCGCTTCAAGCAGGGGAAGGTTTTTGTATGCGCTGCAATACCATCGTCAAAATCCATAATGGGGAAATTCACCCTGTCAAAGGCAACCTGAGCCATTTGAAAGGAAAATGTCCCATCTGCGGCGGGATTGTCAATCGCGGGATTTGGAATGCTGGATCGTCAGAACTACCTCAAGGTTAAGTTGTTCTTGAAATTTTCACGAGATGTTCGTGGGCGTTCTTCGGTTCAGATCTCTAACGATTTCGAGCATCTTAAAGCGCTGCTTCTCTGGGCTGGCTCACAACCGTTTGGATCGGTGCCAACTATCAACACCAGTCTTTCTGATTTCCTTTTTCAGAAAGGCGAGAAAGGATTAGATCAAACAGAATTACAGAGCATCTTGAATACCAACGAGCGTTTCTTCTTATGGGTGAAAGCCATGTTCCCGGTTGAGTTTCAGAATATCCGGCTGAGCTGGATAATGAAAATTTCAGCAATCTCGGAAGGAAAGGAGGTGATTATTTGAAAAAACGACTGATTATCATTACCACGACCAACGCCATCACAATCCCCAAAAAGGTTCGTAACCTGTTGGATTTACAACCTGGTGACTGCCTGGATTATGAAGTCATGGCAAATGGTTCAATCATTTTG
>Ga0123334_1004738_pt1 | contig 13591 bp, 8 predicted proteins | sample BiotimSIPDNA_FD_89706 | JGI IMG/M metagenome (GOLD analysis project Ga0123334, IMG submission 89706) | Anaerobic biogas reactor microbial communites from Washington, USA - Biogas_R1 time_0 SIP DNA | ecosystem: Engineered > Bioreactor > Anaerobic > Unclassified | place: Washington, USA | collected... | reverse complement strand
TTCAAGAGCATTATTTTTAAAATATTTTCTTTATATACTTTTAATTTTAAGAACGTTATCTTTATCTGTTGTAAAGAGGAAGGGGACACAGGCTCTGCCGGGGGCAACCTGCGAGCAATATCCTCGTTTGAGTGCAACGGAAACTGCCTGTCCCGATCAATTATCGGGAAGGTGTTCATCGAAAGTCGTCTGTGACTGCCTGTGCCGCCAAAGGCGGTAACACCTAATCACGCGGAGCGTGAACACGATCAGATAGTTAAGTATTTGTTATCCGCCGTTTCCACCTTTAACGCCAACAGGTCTGGCGATCCTCGATGGACATCGGGATCGGGTTTGCGGCTTCTTTCGTACAACGGATAACCTGACAGCGTCCGAAGGTCCTGTCAGAGTTCGTGTAAAAGAAATTATTCATCTTTGGGGGGAATAATAAATGTTGAGGTCGTAACTTAGTTGTTCCCGAAAAAACGGGACAGGCCGTTACAAACGACATGGAGCAAACCCCTCGTTGCAAACTAGGGGGAGTGGGGGTTAATTCTGTAATACTGGTTCGGTAGAGTTATTCTTTTTTTTCTTTTTATCCACTACCAGAAATATAACCATCAGAAAAGATGCAATCAAAGCCATTATAGAACCAAAATAGAACGGTGCGTTTGAATTGACATTATCATACAGCAGTCCGGCAATTACACTTGCCGGAAGAAGCGTAATTCCAAGTACAGCATGATATAATCCATAGCCGGTTCCTTTTGATTCTTTACTAACAATGTCAGAGATTAATGCTTTCTGGCTGCCATCGACCAATGCACTATATACTCCATAAAGGATAAATAGAAAAAGAAAAACGTTCAGGCTGTTATATCTGCCAAAAAGGAAGTATACAACAGCGTAAACAAAAAATCCTAAAATGATCAACACTTCGCGCCCTTTTTTGTCTGAAATTTTACCAATGGGTATGGCCAGAATAACCGAGACCGTATTGAAAATCATGTAAACAAACGGGACGTATGATTTATCAATACCCGTTTCGGCTGTTTTTACCAGAAGCAAAGCATCGGCAGAATTGCCAAGGGTGAAAACAAACACAATGAACAAAAAGAAATAGAACTTTTTAGGCAACCGGGCTATATTGAATTTATTATTTTCATTTTTGACAACCTTCGCTTCCTTAATGAATATTACAATTGAAATAACCCCCAATATGGCAGGAATAGTAGCGATCAGGAAAATATTGGTATAATTCAATGGGAAAAAGTATAACAACAGGAATGCTGTTAACGGACCTATTATTGCTCCGCTATTATCCATTGCTTTATGAAACCCGAAATTTTTACCTGTTTCATTTTTAGAGACTGAACCACTAATAAGGCTATCTCGTGGAGCAGCTCTTACCCCTTTGCCTATCCTTTCGATAAACCGTAAAAGTAAAACCTGTACAGGAAGTCGGACTAAGGCATATATTGGCGTTATTAGTGCTGTAATCCCATATCCAATTACCATAAACGGTTTGTTCTTTCCAATTTTATCGCTCCAATATCCCGAGAATGCTTTAAACAATGATGCAGTGCTTTCTGCGATTCCTTCGATCAGCGATATTGAGGTCTTCGACGCTCCAATCGACAGCAGAAAGAGAGGCATCACACTATATATCATTTTAGTAGATGTGTCGGTGAAAAAGCTGGTTAAGCCAGTAAAAAAGACGTTTCGCTTTAGTCCTAATATTTTTTTCTCTTCCATTGGAGTAAGGTTTACCAATTTTTTTTGTCGTTTTATTGAGATTTTACGCTATGCACCCTAACGAACAATTCCTTGATTTTGTAAATGGTTCAAGGTAGAAACTATTAAGAGCTAATGCCCATTGATGTACATTTATATTGACGACTATCGATCATTCTTTGTCCGGATTGGTATCCATATTTCTTCTTCCGAATCAGGGGTTGCATTTTTGTATTTATCGCCCAAAACTTCAAAATGAGGTCTGTTGTCTAACACGTAATTCGATTTTGGAAGCCAAACCCCCAATATATATTGAAAGATACTGTTGTCGGTGCTTGGACCTTTATAGTCGAAAACTGCGTAAAGTCCGGCTGCTAGAGTGAATGCTTCCATGTCGTTGGGAACGTTTTCAAAATTAGCTACTTCAACTGTTGCCCATTTTTCAAAGACATTGGAGAGGCTAAAATTGGTAAAATGTGTTGGCTTATAAATTGCCATCGAAATAAAATCTGAAGCCAGTTTATTAGGTATTTCTTTGTGTCTGCTTATAAAGCCTTTCCAGAGCTCAGCGGTTTTATTGTCCGACAGACTCATTGTTAGTCGCTTGCCTACAAGTTTTTTCTCGGTTGAGGTCACTATTCTTGGTTCCATTTTTTGTTCTGGTTGAGTGTTTGATACTTTTTTGTTAATGTCTCCTAATAATATCCTGATACTGTAAGGTTCAAAAAAACAAAAGAGTTACAGTTTAATGTAACCCTTTTTCATTCTGTTATTTTTTATCCAGGAATGGATTGTGGTTACATTAATTCCTGTTGCCCATCTCTGCTTTTAAGCGGTTTCGGTTGAATATAGCGTCTTTGTTGTTGGGGTTTAACTCAATCGCTTTCTCAAAATATTCGAGTGCTTTCTGTGGGTTCCCGTTTTGGATATAAGCAATGGCTTTGTTGTTCAAAAATTCTTCTTCGTATTTGTAATTTGCTTCCAACTGGTCGTAAATCGAAATGGCATCGGCCCATTGCTGTTGGCTTAGCTTTATCCTTGCTTTCTGTTTCAACGATTCGTAATTGTCGGGGAAGAGGGCAAGTATCTGATTATATGTAGCTTCTGCTTCATCGAATTGTTTCATCGACAGGTGTATCGAGGCAATTTCAAAAAGTGCTTCAACATCTTCGTTATTATTTTGATATGTGTTTTGAAGTTTCTGCAATGCCTTTTGGGTGTGGAAAAAGTACAAACGTTTGTTGCCTTGTGCGAAGTAAAGTTGCGCAAGGAGCTTTTGGTAGTTGTAATTACTTGAATCTTTTGCTAGTATCGACTCGATGTCTTTTTGTGCCGGGGCAAAATCTTTCATTCCTATTAATAGTTGCGCCCGGGTAAACAACAACGAATTGTCGGATTCAGGTTGTTCTTTTATCTGTTGGTTAATAATCCGCAGGGCTTCGTCGGGTCGCGAAAGATTCATGTAGGCTGCCGCGATCGAGGTGGTGAGGGATTTCTTTTTATTTGGGTCGATGGTAATCATTTTCTTATAGCAATCGATTGCTTTTTCCTGTTGGTTTTGTTGCCTGAATATCGATGCTTTTAAATCGTATAGTTTATAGCTTTGAGGGAATTTCAATAAGGCATTCTCAATTTGGGTAAGGGCTTCTTTGTCTTTACCCATGTTCGAGAGCAGCGAAGCTTTCAACGCCAGGTAATTTTCATTCAACGGCATGCGTGAGAGCGAGTCGTTCACCAGCGTCATGGCTTTATTCTTATCGGCCAGGTCTTGTTTCGAGTTTTGCTGTTTAAGCATCGAGTTGAGGGCAATCCGGCTGAAATAGGTTTCCAGGTAGTTGCTGTTGATTTTCATAGCTTCATCCAGTTCCTTCATTGCCCGGTGGAAGTATTTATTACTCAGTGCATCATACGACATCCTGTTGTAGTAATCGGGTGTTTTTGAGAAATCATCTTTGATGCTCAGGAAATCGTCGGCGTTAAAAGGGAAGAATTCGGGAATGTTAGCGGCTTTGGCTTCAAAGCAAAGGTTTTCGAGCAAAACCGGGGGTGAGTCCATCCCGTTTTCATCAATATGGGTAAGGTAAAGCTGGGTATATTTCCCGTTGTTTTTCGATGAGAAGACTAGCCACCGGCCATTGGGCGACCACGAGTGCCATGAGTTCATTTCGTTCATGTTGCAATTCATAAGCCGGGGTTCTCCACCTGAAGAGGGGATAATGAATAAGCGGCTGTCGCGTTGCAGGAGCATGAAATTTTCGGCCTGGCAAAAGACAATCCATTTACCATCGGGCGAAAATTTTGGGAAATAGTTGCTTTTCCCGTTATTCGAAGCACCTGGCAGGGGAGTGGCTACGCCGCCGTTTCCCCCATTAAAGTCAACCGTATAGAGATCGTATTTGAAAGGTTTTTCGCCCGAAGAGAATTCTTTTACGTCGTTGAGGGAAAGGAGGCCACGACCGGCTTTTCTCACGTTTTCATTCACATACATTTCGGTTCTTGCAAAAACCACTTTTCTTCCATCGGGCGACCACGTGGGGTTACTTTGTACGTATTTAGGGTCATTTGCTCCTTTCAGCGAGCCAAAGGTTTTGGTTTGCCGGTTATAGGTGCCAACGATTCCCTGGATAGGGAAAAAAAGTTGAGAGTAGGAGGGGTTTTCATCGATGGCTACAAAAACAGAGAGGTCGTTCACCGTCGAAAGTACGTGTTTGCCGTCGGGCGAAATTTGAGAAAGAAGCCCGAAAGTGGGTTTATTGTCGTCTCGTTTGAATTCGCTCCAGGAAATAACATCCTGAGGTTTCAGCTTCGCGGTATCCCTTGCTTCGGTAATAACATACGAGCCTTTGTCGTTGCCATAATCAACGTCCATGGCCAACAGCGGTTGTCCGGTTGAAAAGGAATGGCAATTGGCACAAGCAGGAAGGTTGTCAAGCATTTTACGGGGTTTTTCGCCGTTTATGTTTCCCATATACCATTCAATGGTTTTAACATTTTTCACGGCATAGCTGAAAGGCAAGGTCACTGCACGGTAAAAGATACCGGCCCCTACCGAGTCGCCCGATATGGAAAACCGGATACGGCCAGAAGGCATTTGTGTGGTTGATTTATTGCTCGCTATTACAGTGAAAGAGTATGATTCTGCGGGTCCGTTCTTTTTTATGTTTTCCCAATCGTTTGAATCGGGGCGCCAGTTGTTCTTGTCACACGATGAACGCAAGATAATTTTCCCCTCTTGGTTTGCCAAGAAAATATCCCATTTCGATGAGTTACCCACCGCATCGTTCCAATGGAAAAGCGGAGCAGGAATTTCAGGGGGAAAAACAGTCTGGTCGAAAGGATAGAGCACATTTATCCCTTCGGCTTTTTTTGTTTTATTTTCTATGGAAAGAAATTCTTTTTTGGTTTGAGAATCGGAACAAGCGATTACGAGAATAAAAGAGGCGAACAGCGCAATCGTATAGATTACTTTTTTACTGCGGTATGAAACTGCTTGCATTTCGAAATGTTTTACTAATAGTGTGAACAACAGTGTGATGAATTTAATCTGACCGGCGTTAAACCCGCAGGCTAATATACCAAAACAAGTTGTAAAAAAGCAAAAAGAGGCTGATCTCTTTCGAGACAGCCTCTTAGCCTTTTAATAATTATGAAAAAAAACCGCTAAATCATTTTTGAATGATAAAGCTACCTTAAATCTATTGCCAACCATCATATTGTACAAGCTTTCCACCGCTGAGCGTTACTTCACGGGCAGGCAGTGGGTGGAATTCATGTTTGCCAACAACGAATTCGCGGACAAAGCCGTCGGCTGTAGGTGTTGCATTTAATAAATCGGCTGCAATTCCCCAGCGAACAATGTCGGCATAACGTTTGCCTTCGCTGGCAAATTCAACACGACGTTCTTTGATGATGTCGGCCATAGTAACAGAAGCTAATGGAGCAGGAATTCCTGTTGTGCCGCAGTTTCTTGCCCGTTCGCGAACTTTGTTCACATAGGTAAGGGCTTTTCCTGCATCCCCCATCATTAAAGCAGCTTCGGCAGCATTAAGGTAAACTTCCGAGATACGGATAAGTCTTACATTTTGAGGAGCACTATGCCATGGGCCGCCTTTGTCTTTAAACTCGGCCGATGATGCTTCCCATTTTGTGGAGTATATTTTAGTAATACAGTGGTCGTAGCAATAGGGAACCCATTTCCCTTTTGATGTTTGCATAGAGTCAATTCCCCCTTCGTGAACCATCGATGCGTCGCGGCGTGGGTCTCCGGGTTCAAATGAATCCCACAATGCCTGTGTTGGGATTCCGAAACCCCACATACCAGTTTCTGTAGGAAGGTTATCGCTTGCTGGGTCGTAAAACCACCTTGCGGCACTCCATTGGGCCAGAGCGTTACCGCGAGCGGCCGACCAGCCTAATCCTTCCTGGATACATTGAATTTCGAAAACACCTTCTTTGGAATTGTCGCCGTCTGAAGTGAAAATGTAACGGTATCCGTTGACCTGGCCTCTCCATGAGTCGTATTTTTCGCCATTGATACCAATGAGTTCATATTCATTAGAATTGATTACTTCTTCTGAATATTTCAGTGATTCGGCCCAACGTTCGGTCATGCCATCGAAGCGTTTATCTTTTCCGCCATAATTTTTAGCGTACGACGATTCGAAGAGGTAGGTGCGTGCAAGTAAGGCTTTGGCTGCCCCTTTTGTTGCGCGGCCTGTTTCCGTACCCCAACCACTGCGTTCGGGAAGTACTTCAATAGCTTCTTTCAGGTCTTGTTCAATTAAATCATAAATCTTTTTGATATCGGTACGGGGAGCCTCGAATTCATCGGAACCCAATACGTGGTCTACAAGTGGAACACCACCAAAAAGCATGGTCAGGTAGAAATAATTGATGGCACGACAGAATTTTGCTTCGGCAACCCTTCTGTCGATTAAAACCGGATCAGCATTTTTATCGGTCTCTATAATGCTGGGAATTTCCTCAATGGCAATATTACAGAAATAGATCGAACGGTACATCGTTCCGAAAACTTCAGAGAAAACGCCATTTGTGGTGAGCGGGGTAAGACGATTAAAATCTTGCAATTCTGGTACGTCGAGTTCGCTTGCTCCACCGGCTTCTGCGTCGTCGGAAGGAATATCACCAAGTCGTTGTATTACCCCAACATCCCAAACACCAATGTTGTTAAACATCGCATAGGCTGCAGTAATTGCCTGATCGGCATGTTCTTGCGTTAGGTAGAATGCAGCACTGTTTTCTGCTGCCTGTGGTTTCACGTCCAGAAATTCAGAACTACAACCAAGAGATGCAATCCCGAGCAACAGAAATGATAAATATTTAAATATACTCTTATTCATAATAATTACTTTTTTCACTTGTTAAACAGATTTGGTTTAGAAAACAATGTTTGCACCAAAATATAACATGCGGGTCACTGGGTAAAGACCAATGTCTACCCCAAGGCTACGGATATCGTTTCCACCAACTTCAGGATTTAACCCGGTGTATTTTGAAAAAGTTAAGAGGTTCCTTCCTCCACCATAGATCCTCAATTTTTCGATACCGATCTTTTGAGTAAGGTTTGCAGGAATGGTATATCCCAACATAACATTTCTTAAGCGCAAGAATGATCCGTCTTCAACGAAGAACGAGTTCATTTTTGTGTAAGTATCAGCCGATAAACGGTACATGTCGGTATCCTGGTTTTTCTTCATCACTACAATCTGATTTCCATCAGCATCGGTTTTGATGATGTCTTCCTGGATGTATCTGTTTGCAAAAGCTTTTCCGCGGTTAGCACTACCCACCGGGTTGTAGAGGTATTGTTTTGAACCGTTCATGATTTTGTTGCCCAGTGTTCCGTTAAAGAAAGCTGAGAAATCGAAACCTTTGTATTGCAGGTTAACTGAGAAACCAAAGGTGAGTTTTGGTAGCGGGCTACCCAAATTCACTTTGTCGAGGTCGGTTAATTTACCGTCGCCATCAATATCCTTGTATTTTGCATCACCAGGCCTTGCGTTGGGTTGCATGTAAATTTTTGCTCCGGTAACGGTATTGAGCGAATAAGGCTGGCTGGTAATAACCTGTTTTTTGTTTATTTCTTCAGTTGGATCGTTTACCGAGAACATACCATCAATTTGGTAACCCCAGAATTGGGCAACCGGTGCACCTATGCGGGTGAGGTTTGTAGGTTTCACGTTGTGCACTTCTCCAAATTTAATAGAGTCGGTAGATAGCGACACCACCTCATTGCGTACACCTGAGAAGTTCAGGTCAATCGAACCCGTAAGTTCTCCGTCGTTCTTGCGGGCGCCAATGGTAATTTCATACCCTTTATTGCTAATACTACCAAAGTTAACCTGTGGGTTTTCACCGCCCCAGGTTCCGGCAATTGCGCTGGTTTCTTTTTGCAGGATCATGCCATCGTTTACTTTGTTGAACACGTCGGCAGAAAGAGATAGTCTGTTGTTGAAGAAAGTTAAATCCAACCCAAGGTTCGACATGTTAACCGACTCCCATTTGAGTGCCGGGTTTGCAATTTGGTTAGGAGCAGTACCTGTTTGTGTTGTCAGTCCATCGAAAGTATACCTGAATTCTGCCCTTGTAACAACCGTTGACAAGTAGGGGAAGCCAGGTTTGGCATTGGCACCGGTTTGTCCGTATCCGAAGCGCAATTTACCTGTTGAAATCACCGGGATGTTTTTCATGAATTCCTCTTCGGTGAATTTCCAACCTACCGAGAAAGATGGGAATGTACCCCAACGGTTGTTTGGCCCGAAACGGCTAGAAGCGTCGCGGCGAACATTAACGGTCAATAAATATTTTCCGTTGTAATCGTAATTCAACCTTCCAAAGTAGGCTTGGTTTGCTTCATTATCGCCACTACCAGTTACGTTCTGCACATCGTCGGTGCTATTGGTCGATTTCGTAAAGTAGAGCATATTAGGATCAGAGCTTGCCATATCAACCCTATGTCCGCTGATATCGTATTTCCACCATTTACTGGCTTCCATACCCACCATGGCTGAAAGGTTGTGAACATCAGCAATGGTTGTTTGGTAGTTCACGTAATTTTGAAAGTTATACGACATTTCTTTGGTCATTCCCTGAAGTAGGTCGTCCTGATCGTTATATAACGTAGGTGCAGCTTTATATATAGCCTGATATTCCTTGTAGTCGCTTAGTGTGAATTTTCCGGTAAAACGGCTATTGTAGGTCAAGCCTTTGAAAAGGTTGATTTTAACCCCGAAATTGCCTTCAAAAGTATTGTTTTTATCAATTTTGTCTTTCATGTCAATCCCAACTAGTGGGTTATCAACGCTATACTTCGAAATAGTCCATTTGCCATTAGCATCGTAAGCTGGTTGGCTTGGGTCTGCAGATATTACACCAACAATAGGGTTATTGTAGAAATTGTGCCAATACCAGTCGTCGAACCCGTCTTTTTGGGTGTGGGTGTAGGTTGCTTTTTCATCAAAAGTTAACCAGTTGTTAACTTTGTGTTCTGAATTGATACGAACAGTCAAACGTTTATAATCGGTATTCTTAACGATACCCCCTTGTTTGTCGAGGCTGGTGCTGAATAAGAAAACAGAAGTTTCATTACCACCCGAAATCGAGAGGTCATAGTTTTCTGTTTGTGCCTGCTGGAACACGATGTCCTGCCAATCATAGGTTTTCAATGTATCCGGACGGGCGTTTATTGCTTTTGCAAATTCGCCAGGTTTGATATTTTTTTTCTTGCCTTCGTAATCTATTTCCTCAAGAACGCCCATCCATTCCTGTGAGTTCATCATTTCAACTTTTCCTACAGGATTGTCGAAGCCGCGGTATATATTAAAGTTTACTTTCATTTTTCCGGCTTTCCCATTTTTTGTAGTAACAAGAATAACCCCGTTACCCCCTGTAGCACCATAGATTGCAGCAGAAGAAGCGTCTTTCAGTACTTCGATTGAAGCAATATCGCCAGGATTTAATTTGTTCAAATCACCAACTACACCATCGATAATAACCAGAGGACTGGTACCGTTGATTGAGCTGATCCCACGGATCTGGATATCGGCACCTTCGCCCGGGCGACCCGATTTAGAGATAATGTTTACCCCTGCGGCATGTCCTTGTAGGGCTTGTTCAACGTTTGTAATTGGAACGCTTGTGATCTTTTCGCCCGATACTGAAGAAACTGCCCCGGTGAGGTCACTTTTTTTCTGAACCCCGTACCCGGTAACCACTACTTCTTCAAGGCCAACAATATCTTCTGCCAGCGTTACGTTAATGGTTGTTTGATCGGCAACACGTACTTCTTTTCTGAGGTAGCCGATAAAACTGAATTCCAAAACATCTTTGTCAGAAGCTGCCAAAGAATAGTTGCCATCGATATCGGTAATAGCACCGATCGTTGTTCCCTTCACAACCACCGTTACCCCGATAAGCGGAGACGATGTTTTCTGGTCAGTGACAACCCCTTTAACTGTTTTTTTGTTTTGAAGTGCATTAGCACTAGAAAAGCCTGGAATCAAAAGGCAGAGCATTATTAAAAGTACTACTGCTTTGAAAATCTTCCGGCAAAACAAATCGTTTAACAATCGATTTTCTTTCATAGATTTAAAGGTTTAATACATTTGTTTAAATGAAGCATTAGCTTCCTGAATTTTCATTTATTTTAACACAGCTGTAAAGCCCGTGATTAAATATGGGCCAAAGATATTAAAATAAAAATTCAAGAAGCCGTAAAAGTAGGAGGCATTCAATAATTGCGTTTTTAATTTTAGACATTGAATTGTTAATTTTAGACAATTTGGGAGAGGGATTGTGCAGCAGATCTGTTGTTTCACATTGCCTGTTTTACTCGATATTTTCCAAGTTTTCCTAAAGTTATTGTGCATTTTATGTTGCTGATTTTTTGTTCCGAAAGGAGGATTCTTCTTGATTTCGAGGATGAAACAAAATGATGGCTTGAAATTATAACTCTTTCATATAGGATGTTATAAAAGTAATATTTACGAAGTGTCGATATCATGAAAAAAGTGGCATATGGAGCCTCTTTTTTAAGCAATTGAATTGCAATTAAGGATAGCGATGTTATAATATAAAAAGGCTAACTCAAAATGAGTAGCCTTTTTATTTAGTATTTTAAGCTATTGATTATTTACAATAGATTGAGATTGCTCAGCTAAAGTTTTACCTATTATACACTTGAAATATCATAGTCTGCCAATTACCTTGCGGAATTTCATAGGCATTTGAATAAGTTCTAGCTTTTATCGAATAAATTCCAGGAATTCCAATAAATACATCTATTGAAGGATCAGAACTAGAGCTTGAATATATAAGGTTGTTGTTACTGTCGTATATTTCCCAATCAAAGACATCTGCTTCTGCTAATGCTTCAGTATTTTGGATAAAATAAGTGTGATAATTGTCAGTAAAATGTGGTGTAGCATATCCTCCAATGGTAGGCCAAGGAGCTTGACGATTGTATTTAACGAAAATATTTTTTATTGTAGTCACTTCGTCTGAGCAACCTTTATTCATAGAAACAGTTATGTGTCCTGATCCCGAAGATGCAAGGGTGCGATATGATCGATAATCGCTTCCGCCATAAATACCCGTTAATTTGTCACTTGAATACGAAAAGGTGTATCTTGCGTTCGAATCGTAATTGTAAATTTTTGCTTCAATGTCACATATAAAAGGTACATAACAAAACGACCCAGTTAAGCTCAAAATCTCTTGTGTATTATTGTTTTTAATTCTAATAATAGGGTTGGGTAGAATGTCGCCTTTTATAGTAACTTTCAATGGCGAGGATTCAGCTTCATGGTCAAACCGATCAATTGAAGTAACAACAATGTAGTAATCTTTACATTGTTGTTTAATCTCTGTAAATGTACATGTATTATTACTACAGCCATATTTTGTTGAAATAATATTTCCATCATATATTAGGTAGGCCTTATAATTAACTGTGCCTCCATCAACATCTGAACACTTCGGCCATTTCACCACAATAGATGTGTTTGAGTAAATTGGGCTACCAACGACATAAGGTGTAGGTGTGGTTGGTGGATTGTCATCAATATTAATTGTGAATGAATTTGTGAAAAATTCTTTATCAGTGTAATCACTAAAATCATAATATGAAAATTTAGCAATGAGTGTGAAATCATTAAGAATATTATTATAATCGAAAGGAGGTTTGAAATAAATCGTAACTATACCTGGGTTGTTATAGGTAGATGCTCTATTTCCTTCGAGGGTTATATCGCTGAAACCTGAAACTGGTGTGCCATCTAATTTAAACAATCCTTCAAAATTAGCAATAATGCTACCACTTGTAGAATCTGAATTTATAATTTCTACATTTATTGAAAAATTGCGAGTTGATGGTTGTGGGCCAATGTTATTGTAAAAATTACAAACAGCCCTGCCTGAAAGAGGATCAATTGCATTGCTATTGATTGTTAATAAGATAGCAATAAAGAACAAATAGCTTTTTAAATTTTTCATAATTAAAGATTTTAGTTTTACGGTAAATATTTAAGAAATTGTATCCTGAATTTTCTGTTATTTTTAATATTGCTTTTATGTAAATACTTAATTACATGCAACAAAAATTAAAAAAAATCAAGATTTGTTAAATATAAAAAGAATATATTAAATATTTTAAATAGCAACAAAAAAATTATACCCTTAAATAGGTTGAATACACGATTGTGCAGCATATCTGTTATTTCACATCTCCCTTTTTACTCGATATTTACCAAGTTTGCCAAAAGTTATTGTGCATTTTATGTTGCTGATTTATGGATCCGAAAAATGAATTTTTATCTGATTCTTTGGAATAATACCGATTGGGTGAATGAAAATTGAGTGCTGATCAGCTTTAAATTAATGCTCCGAGATGCTAATATTTGGTAAGTCAAATCGACATTTTCATCAAAAAATTATGAATTGCCACGGCATTTATGCCGTGGATTTTATTTTTATGTGGCTCATATCATCTAATCAAATTGGGCCCAGACCACTCTCTTTCCTTTTCTAGCACCGACCTGAAGGCCGGGCTATTCATAACCAATAAACCGATAATTCCGAATTATAATTCTTTTCCTACATTTTTTCACATACAAAGAATAATGAAAAACCGGCCCCAATATCTTCCTGCTTTTTTCGCATTTTGCTATTCAGAAGGTCGATTGGTGAGGCCGGGTTTGTTTGCTTGCAATTGCTTAGAGCGGTTTTACCGGGATGCAGATATCTACAATATACCGGTGATCGGGGTGGTCGCTGTAGCTGTTGTGGTACAACTCGTAGGTGCATCCGTCGCCGGGTTGGTAGCCACTTTCGGTAAGCCACGAGCACATGGTGTTCCAGGCTTCTTCGAATTCAGTTTCCTTTAGCTCGAACCTGCCTACAGCATATTTCCCGCCGCGTAGGGTCGATTTCCCGATTTCGCCTTCAACTTTTACATCGCCATCGACAATGATGCTGGCATCTTGTCGTACTTTTTCCACACTGGTAATGGCCGGGTCGTCGTGATAAACCGTTGCGGTTTTTGTTTCGTTGCTGACCAGTCCGCGTGGAATTGCCCATTTAAACAATTTCTCGTACGCTTGCCCAATTTGATCGAAAGCGCCCATGTGGCGACAATAAATCAGGTTAAATTCGGGCATTTGTTTTACTTCAATTTTTGTGTCCATAATAACCTGAGTTCGACTTTATTTTTGAGTTCAGACCGCTTGTAAACAGTAATATTCAATGCAAAATCACGCAGGAATAACGGGTTATTTTAAGTGATTTTAAAGCAGAAGATTGCTGTTTACAAGTGGCGGACAATGAGCTTTGCATAAAACACTGTTTTCCTGCATTAAATTTC
>Ga0123334_1004737_pt1 | contig 13591 bp, 12 predicted proteins | sample BiotimSIPDNA_FD_89706 | JGI IMG/M metagenome (GOLD analysis project Ga0123334, IMG submission 89706) | Anaerobic biogas reactor microbial communites from Washington, USA - Biogas_R1 time_0 SIP DNA | ecosystem: Engineered > Bioreactor > Anaerobic > Unclassified | place: Washington, USA... | reverse complement strand
CTCTTCATGACCGGCGAGGAGTTCTGCCAGTTTGTCGCCGCCCACCTCGCAAACCCGCCGACCGCCTGGAGGTGGTGACGGGTCCTGAGCGGAGCGCAAGGGCGGACCGAAAAGCCCGGCTCCCGGGGCGGGGGGCCGGGCGGCGGCGCCAGGGGGGGGCCTCTGGGATGAGGGGTGGGACGAGGTCCGGATAGGATTCGCGCCCGGACGGCATCACAAGCTCCGATTTCATCTCTTCATCCTGTTTCAATCCTTGTTTTTCTGGAACTCGCGCCCGGACTGCGAATGCCCGGAGGCAGGGGGCCGGTGAGCCCCCGCAAGAGGAGAGGTGAGGAGATATGAGGTTTCAATCCTTGTTTTTCTGGAACTCGCGCCCGGACGATCTCCCTCGACTACACCACAGAACATTATCATGGGTTTCAATCCTTGTTTTTCTGGAACTCGCGCCCGGACGGAGCGGGGAACCTTCGGGCGGGATATCGACTTCGAGTTTCAATCCTTGTTTTTCTGGAACTCGCGCCCGGACGGCGTTTGCCGGGTTGGCCGCCTCCATCAATCCAGGTTTCAATCCTTGTTTTTCTGGAACTCGCGCCCGGACCGTGCTGCACGTCGTGGGAATCCACGGCCGGTTCGGGTTTCAATCCTTGTTTTTCTGGAACTCGCGCCCGGACGGAATCGGGGCGGTCTGACGCGCCCCGCAAGCATCCAGTTTCAATCCTTGTTTTTCTGGAACTCGCGCCCGGACGGCGGCGGCATGTCATCAGTTCACCTTTCATGTCTGTTTCAATCCTTGTTTTTCTGGAACTCGCGCCCGGACGACAAGGCGGCGGGGGCCGAGCGGGAAGTGGTCGGGTTTCAATCCTTGTTTTTCTGGAACTCGCGCCCGGACTCGGCGGCCTGACCTCTTTGGAAGAGGTGATGCTGTTTCAATCCTTGTTTTTCTGGAACTCGCGCCCGGACGCTGATTTTCCGGTCGCGGCGATCTCCCCGAGCCTGCGTTTCAATCCTTGTTTTTCTGGAACTCGCGCCCGGACGCAAGGGCCTCCTCCAAGAGATCGCCACATTTAAAGTTTCAATCCTTGTTTTTCTGGAACTCGCGCCCGGACCGCCGCCCGTGCGTACCTGGCGGCCATAGGAGGAGAGTTTCAATCCTTGTTTTTCTGGAACTCGCGCCCGGACGCCGGCGATAGACCTTTTCTCTGAAGCGCTTTAGCAGTTTCAATCCTTGTTTTTCTGGAACTCGCGCCCGGACAGATCGGCGACTCCGCCTACGAGATGGCGGAACCCGGTTTCAATCCTTGTTTTTCTGGAACTCGCGCCCGGACGCAGACGAAAATTGGCCCGTCACGACACTTCCATTGTTTCAATCCTTGTTTTTCTGGAACTCGCGCCCGGACTTGTAGCCGACGGCGACGAGATAGTATTGACATTCGGTTTCAATCCTTGTTTTTCTGGAACTCGCGCCCGGACAGTTTGAACGTCTTAAGCGTCCCGTTCATGTCATACTGTTTCAATCCTTGTTTTTCTGGAACTCGCGCCCGGACGACGCAGGGGAACCGGGGACCGGAGACGATGGTAGGTTTCAATCCTTGTTTTTCTGGAACTCGCGCCCGGACCGGCGGGCGCTATGATCTGGGATCTGGCGAAGGACGGTTTCAATCCTTGTTTTTCTGGAACTCGCGCCCGGACAACAGGTCGAGATCCTCCGGGCGGTCCACTCCAAGTTTCAATCCTTGTTTTTCTGGAACTCGCGCCCGGACCATACCGCCATGAACTGGCCGTTTATGACTCCGCCAGTTTCAATCCTTGTTTTTCTGGAACTCGCGCCCGGACATATCGGTGGCCGAAAAACGCAAACTCGATCCTGTGTTTCAATCCTTGTTTTTCTGGAACTCGCGCCCGGACTAGATGGTGCGGAAAGGAGGCGGAGGGATGATGATGTTTCAATCCTTGTTTTTCTGGAACTCGCGCCCGGACGGCGAATCCTCCAACCCTATTTGGCAATCAATATTAGTTTCAATCCTTGTTTTTCTGGAACTCGCGCCCGGACAGGTCCTGGGAACCCTCATCTTTGCCGCCAAACAGGGTTTCAATCCTTGTTTTTCTGGAACTCGCGCCCGGACATGAGCATAGTTCCAGACGCTTTGTTTCCGAGTTCGTTTCAATCCTTGTTTTTCTGGAACTCGCGCCCGGACCTAACAGATACACAATTGTTCTCATGATCGGGAATGTTTCAATCCTTGTTTTTCTGGAACTCGCGCCCGGACCGGCTTCCAGCCGGTCGTTCTTCTCGGCGGCCTCGTGTTTCAATCCTTGTTTTTCTGGAACTCGCGCCCGGACCAGAAGACAGCTAACGCTATCCAAAATTGAAGGTGGTTTCAATCCTTGTTTTTCTGGAACTCGCGCCCGGACTCCACCACCTGATGACGGCATAGGGTAGCCACTGCGGTTTCAATCCTTGTTTTTCTGGAACTCGCGCCCGGACTTTGGCCGCCTTGATTCGGTCTTCGATGAGCTGGATAGTTTCAATCCTTGTTTTTCTGGAACTCGCGCCCGGACATCTGAATTGGACCGTCCATATCAATGGCAAATCACGTTTCAATCCTTGTTTTTCTGGAACTCGCGCCCGGACAGCTGTAGCTGCCGCCGGTGGTGGAGGCGTGACGAGTTTCAATCCTTGTTTTTCTGGAACTCGCGCCCGGACAGAGGGACGGTATAATGACGCCGTGGTGAGCGTATAGTTTCAATCCTTGTTTTTCTGGAACTCGCGCCCGGACATTGAACCCCCATATCGTCTTTTCGCATTTTTCGGTTTCAATCCTTGTTTTTCTGGAACTCGCGCCCGGACTTCTCGGCGACCTGCTCCAGCATCCCGCCGGAGCAGTTTCAATCCTTGTTTTTCTGGAACTCGCGCCCGGACTCGTCGATGAAGGACCTGCTCCTGCACTCGACTTCCGGTTTCAATCCTTGTTTTTCTGGAACTCGCGCCCGGACGCCACAGAGCCGAAGGATTGAAAGCCAGGTGTACCAGTTTCAATCCTTGTTTTTCTGGAACTCGCGCCCGGACGATCCCGCGGCGGGGATCATGCCCCGCCCAAATTCCGTTTCAATCCTTGTTTTTCTGGAACTCGCGCCCGGACGATAGAGAACGGGGACGAGGCAGTTCTAGTAGTTCGTTTCAATCCTTGTTTTTCTGGAACTCGCGCCCGGACATCGCCTTCAATTCAGATATCGCTTGATCGATCAGGTTTCAATCCTTGTTTTTCTGGAACTCGCGCCCGGACTTTGCCAGCCGGAGCCATGCATTAGAGGTCATAGTCGCGTTTCAATCCTTGTTTTTCTGGAACTCGCGCCCGGACTTTGAGGATGGGGAATATCGGCATAGCCTCACCCATCGTTTCAATCCTTGTTTTTCTGGAACTCGCGCCCGGACGGTATCGAGGGCGACTAAGAAATTAGGATAAAAGAGTTTCAATCCTTGTTTTTCTGGAACTCGCGCCCGGACTGTAACCCGGCCCTCCATTTCTGCCCCGTTGGTTACAGTTTCAATCCTTGTTTTTCTGGAACTCGCGCCCGGACGCCGATCAGGTCTTTTTCGCGGCCGCCTTTGTTCAGTTTCAATCCTTGTTTTTCTGGAACTCGCGCCCGGACGGTCGCGCCCCAGTTCGGAGTGTCCCCCGGATCGGGTTTCAATCCTTGTTTTTCTGGAACTCGCGCCCGGACGCTGGCGGGGCTGAAGGTCCGGGCCACTAATCCCGAGTTTCAATCCTTGTTTTTCTGGAACTCGCGCCCGGACCTTTGGCAGTTAGGGCATTTCATCGGATGCGCTACGAGTTTCAATCCTTGTTTTTCTGGAACTCGCGCCCGGACGTGGGGGAGCGCCTTCAGCCCGTGAGAGATCACATCGTTTCAATCCTTGTTTTTCTGGAACTCGCGCCCGGACGTGACGTTGCCAGCCGTGCCTCCTCCGGTCATCCCGGTTTCAATCCTTGTTTTTCTGGAACTCGCGCCCGGACGCGACGAAAAGACAAGACCGACGAACGGGAACGCAGTTTCAATCCTTGTTTTTCTGGAACTCGCGCCCGGACCTCCCTCCCACGTTAGTTATGTGACTCTCCTCCATCGTTTCAATCCTTGTTTTTCTGGAACTCGCGCCCGGACACCGAGAGCGTGTAAAGTTCCTGGCGTTCACCCAGTGTTTCAATCCTTGTTTTTCTGGAACTCGCGCCCGGACGTTACCATTTCAATGCACCATAGACTACTAGGGACGTTTCAATCCTTGTTTTTCTGGAACTCGCGCCCGGACATCCGATCTCGCTCGCTCCGCCTGGGGTCAGGTACGGTTTCAATCCTTGTTTTTCTGGAACTCGCGCCCGGACACGAATCAGCTAAACGGTATGTCACGACCCATAGAGTTTCAATCCTTGTTTTTCTGGAACTCGCGCCCGGACCGGGATCTCCGCAAGACGCGCCAGGCAATCTCCCTGGTTTCAATCCTTGTTTTTCTGGAACTCGCGCCCGGACACCCATCCCATTTCTTTCCCATGAACCCCAGCTCAGTTTCAATCCTTGTTTTTCTGGAACTCGCGCCCGGACGGGACCACCGACTGCCGATCCGCGCCAATTTTTGTAGTTTCAATCCTTGTTTTTCTGGAACTCGCGCCCGGACCCTGTTGTTGTTTTTTCTCATCCCAGAGCAGATCATGTTTCAATCCTTGTTTTTCTGGAACTCGCGCCCGGACTCCACCAACAGATAGGGACTCCTTCGAATTATTGAGGTTTCAATCCTTGTTTTTCTGGAACTCGCGCCCGGACGCCAAGCTCACCACGAGCGCCGCCCGTGCCGAGCTGAGTTTCAATCCTTGTTTTTCTGGAACTCGCGCCCGGACACTTCACGGCGTTTGGTATCACAAAAGAAGACATAATGTTTCAATCCTTGTTTTTCTGGAACTCGCGCCCGGACGTCTCCTCCGGGCCGTATTCTCGGCCCGTTCCGAGGTTTCAATCCTTGTTTTTCTGGAACTCGCGCCCGGACTTCGGCGAGATCCAGCACCCGCCCGAGGCAATCGTGTTTCAATCCTTGTTTTTCTGGAACTCGCGCCCGGACAACTGCCATAGTGTCTTGTCACCTCCGTTTATAGTGTTTCAATCCTTGTTTTTCTGGAACTCGCGCCCGGACTCGACGCTGAAAGCGATTTTGCCGAAATCCCGATACCCGTTTCAATCCTTGTTTTTCTGGAACTCGCGCCCGGACTGGCGGTGTGCGCCAACACCCAGACATAATATATAGTTTCAATCCTTGTTTTTCTGGAACTCGCGCCCGGACGCTGACGACTCTCCAAGGCAGGCAGCTTATCCCTACGTTTCAATCCTTGTTTTTCTGGAACTCGCGCCCGGACTCGTCCTGACCTCGCTGGCCAACGTCGAAGTGGCCGTGTTTCAATCCTTGTTTTTCTGGAACTCGCGCCCGGACGATATGAGGAGCATTTGCCGTATTACACTACGATGTTTCAATCCTTGTTTTTCTGGAACTCGCGCCCGGACAAGCGGAGCCCTTTGCCCACGGATCCGTCTATGGAGTTTCAATCCTTGTTTTTCTGGAACTCGCGCCCGGACCCTGAGGGCGTCGTCCCGACGACCCTCGTGATCACAAAGTTTCAATCCTTGTTTTTCTGGAACTCGCGCCCGGACCCCGTGCCCGATACCAGGTATATCCCGACCCAGATGTGTTTCAATCCTTGTTTTTCTGGAACTCGCGCCCGGACACTCCACAGACCCATCGAAGGTAAGATCAAGAGGTGTTTCAATCCTTGTTTTTCTGGAACTCGCGCCCGGACGGTGCTGATCCGCTGGGATCTCTTAGAGGAGCTGGGTTTCAATCCTTGTTTTTCTGGAACTCGCGCCCGGACTTTGATAAATATTTCGATACCGAATATTTACCTTGGTTTCAATCCTTGTTTTTCTGGAACTCGCGCCCGGACACGGGATGAGACTTTTTATCACTGATTCCCATTTCGAGTTTCAATCCTTGTTTTTCTGGAACTCGCGCCCGGACAGCGGCCGATTTTCGTCCTTTTCTCTGTTTCTGGTGGTCAAACCGGCCTTTTCAGACCTACCTTCCGGCATGAATGGAATTTATTGAATCCCTTATAAATTCATTCCTGCGGGGGGATTTGGGCCTATACTCAGACCCATTCATAAGAAGAGATAAGCCCTTTCTACCTCAACCTCGAGACCGCCCCAAATCCTCGGGAGACGGACTTCCCGAGGCCCAACAACTCCGGGATCTCGAAGCTCGTCGTGAACTCGCCCCGGATCCCCGTCACCTTCTCGTCCTTCAGCTGGCAGATCTCCTCCGAGATCTCTCCAAGCTCCAGCCGGATATGCTCTTTTGCGACGTACCCGAGCCCCTTGGAGGCTGAAAGGAGGTTTCCCACGAGAATGCTCCGGAGGAGGTCCCGCCTCTCCTCCCGCGAAGCCTTTCTATATTTATCGTAGTTCTTCTGGTTGAGGGCGAGCCACGGCGTCGCAAACCGATAGCTCAGGATCGTTTGAGAGCAGCCGAACTCCTCGCTTTTGAGGATCACGCCCCGCTCCATGACGGAGTAGACTGACTCGCCGAGCTTTATCTCGTCGAACTTGTCGTAGATCTCCTTCAGGACCTCCGCCCCCTCGTTGATCCCCAGGATGAGGGGGCCCTCTGGAAGCATATTGTACTGGATGAGGGGGTACTTGTAGATCAGCTTATCCGTAACGTGCTGGTGGAGGAGGGCGTGCTCGTTGAAGCTGGTGGCGAAGAAGCCGCGGAGCTTCGCCCCGTCTCCTCGCATGGGGGCGTCGGAGTGGAGGGTAAGGCGGAGGATTTTGAGGATCATGGGAATTCCTTCCATCAGAAGATCAGCGAGCCCTCACTGGCTTTATCGCGCTTGAAGCCCGTCTCCATGTCATAATAGTTGGGTAGCTCATGCATCGAGATGTAGCCGATATCTCCGATTTCAACAACCAGGTTGTGAGCGGATTTCTCCGGTGCGGAGATCAAGTATTCGCTGAAATCTTTCCTTATCTCCAGTTTTTTTCTTATTCTTTCTTTGAGGTTCTTCTCCATTCGCAAATCCTGATATTTCTCCCAGATTTCTGCAGCCTTTTGATCTAGCTCTACAAAAACATTTACCTTAGGATAATCTTCCTCAATAAGCTTGAAATTCTTGCTTAGATCTTGGAATGACAACTGCGACAGACAGGCCAGGTTCTCTTTTGATTTCTCGTCGCCCATACCTCTCTTCACAGCTTTGAAGTACTTGTTGTTCAACTCCAAAATAGCTGATTCTCGAATTGAACTCTTAATCGGTTTTAGGATGTCCAAGGTCTTGCTTATTAAGAATGGATCGTAGATATATTTATAAAATTCTTTTCGATCATCCTTTAGAATAAAAATTGATACCGTGCCCTTGTCTGCTTTGGCTGAGTTCCTGTTGCACCTACCTGCCACCTGGTTTATGGAGTCCATTGTAGCGAAGTCTCGGTAGACCATGTCTGCATCGATGTCTACACCGGCCTCAATCAGCTGAGTGCTCACAATGACCTTTCTTATTCTTGATGATTCATTGGCATCCTTTTCCGAAGATCCCTTGATCTTTCTTATCCGCTCTAGCCTCTCTTTTGGAATAACGTTTGTAGATAGGTAAAACTTCTCTGTGTTCTCTAACTCCTGGCTCTTGATAAAATGGTAAACATTGTTGGCCGAGCTTATGGTGTTGAGAACTATCAGGAAATCTTTCTCAGGATTATCGATTAGATCCTTTTCCAGCAGGGCCTTGAATTCCTCAAGGGTCAAAGCCGTCTCGATTCTGGGAATTAGTTCAATCCTATCCAGTCCCTTGAAGTACTCTTCTTTCTTCTTAGTTATCTCTTTTATCTCTCCGATTGCTTCATCGAAGATAATCGGCTGAGTTGCCGTAACGAAGATGACGTAGCTATTGAACTTCTCGCATAGCATCTTCGTCGCATCGTGAATCAACTGCCAGTACTGATGAGGGACTGCCTGTACTTCATCCAGAATAATTATGGAGTTAGCTAGCTTGTTGAACTTGCGGAGTAATTTATTTCGGTTAGAAAAAAGCGTGTGGAAGTACTGCCAGAATGTTGTTACGATTATCTCTGCGTTCCAGCCCTCCAGGAGCAGCAAGCTTTCGTCGGCTTTATATTCATCATTATCCTCAATTTTGTAGTCTACATCTGCTAGATGATGGTGCTTGAGAAGAAGCCTGGAATCTTCAAGTTTTCCTCCCTGGGTGACAACATCTTCAAAGACATCGTAATTTTGATCTATTATGCTCAGGAATGGCAGAGCGTAGATTATCCGAGGCGTGAAATTTCTCTCGTTCTTCAATCTATCTCGCAGCCTCAGTGCAAAGGAAAGAGAGGTCAACGTTTTGCCGGTGCCCGTTGGAACATTTAGCGATAGAATTCTATTTTCGAGGTTCCAATCCCTAATTCCTACCATTGCATCTTCGTAGATCTTATTCCTGAGACTATTAATATTATTTCTGTCGGAAGTGAATCCTTTCCTATCTCTGTACTGATCCACCAGGTCTGCTGGAAGGTCTAAACGATCTAGATCTTTGCCACCTAGCCCCGCGTCGGTCTTGTCTGCATCCAAAAGGGCAGAGTAAAGAAACTGAGTTATGAAATATGGGTAAAGATCGATCTTTCGATTGAGATGCCTTATTAAGCGTTTTTCCTTCCTTCCGATTTCCTCGAATGAATGTTCTAAGATAAAACTAATAATATTATTAATATTAACTTTTAAATTTATCATACCTTCTGGAAAAAGCAATGCAAGAATTTCACTTACCTCTATTTTATCCATAGACGCAATCTGCTCTTCCGCCACTTTTAAAATTTTATCTTTCTCAGCATCGACTTCGCTTATCTCGTCCATGGCATTCATGAGGTTTCCGTGATGCCTCTTCACTGCCAGGAAAGATAAGATGGGCAAAAAATCCGCTAGATCTCCTTTTCTCCCCGATTGGCTAAGGTATTCTTTGATTACCGCGTAAGTAAAGAAAGCCGAGAGCAGGCCATGGTGTGTGTTTTCCTTGGCTTTGAGGGACCTCTTTTTCATCTCATCTTTCTCAATAATGTACTCCTGGAAAAAGCTCGTAGCTTTTCCCAGGTCGTGCGTCACACCGATCAGGTAAGCAGCGTCTGTCAGGATATCCTTGTCATCTATGTTTAGAGATTTGTCTGTAACAGTTTTCCTGCTCAATTGCCCTACTCTTCTCAAGTGGTCCACAAGACGCTTATCCGGATGAGACTTCAGCTTAAAGGAATACGATTCGCTCTTCATTCTCCACCACCCAAAGCTCTTTAGCCTTCGCCTTGATCGCCTTTCCATTCCTCTCAAAGAGGATCTCGCTGTAGTCTGTCACCTCCCGATCTTCACCCATCTCACCTGGCATCACCTCTGAAAAGTACTCACCCCCATCCTCGAAATCTGGCGGCTCAAGAAGACACTTTCCTGGAACGACACTATCTATCTTCTGGAATCCTTCCGGAGATCGTTCAATCCCGAATTCACCAACAAAGTCAAAGTTGCAGATGAGCTGACTAAGTCCAAGACAGGGTGTATACACAGATTTATGATTGGTAAGGAGGGACTTAAATAGTTCATAAAATTGCTCATCAGCATGATAGAAGTATACTCTGTACTTTGGGTCCTTGACGAACTCGAACCTGATCTGAGTCCTGTTCTTGATCAAATGCATCTTCACCGAGCCTGTGCTTTTGGTGTCGATCAGGTTCTCCCCTACCCTCACCTTTTTCACAGGCGCAAGGATCTTGCAGCCGATTCTGGCATCGCCCTTAAAAAATCGCCTGAAATATTCTGTTTTATCCAAACCTGTTATTGCTCCGATCAGCCCAGAAAGTGCGGTTCTGGGCGGGAAAGAGTAGGTGAGGGGTGAACTTGTAGAGTAGTTCTTTCTGAAATGGGCGTAGTCCCCCCACACGTCAAATACTATTACACTACCCGGCATCTTGGACCTCAGAACGCTATCGGTTTTATAGCGATGCCCGTAGAGCTCGCCAATTCTTCTATTGAGAAACTGACGCCATCTTTGCTGAACTTGATTCTCTCATCCGCACAGATTTCAATGTCCTTGATCGAGTCCTTCTCGGATGCAAGTTTTCCAATAAGTTCAGACAAGTCGAGCTGGAAATCTGTGGTGTCACGGATGTTTTCATGGGGGATCTCGGTTATCAGCTTCACCATCCTGTCGAGGTCGCCGATATGATAGTTCTCCTTGCTGTAGTTGACCTTGAGGAGAAGCCTTGGAACCTGCCCAACCTTTGTCCTTGAGATCAAGCTCTTGGTTCCGTTCCAGATGCCATCCAGCAAGAGCTTTACGTCCGCGTCTGAAAGGTTGGTATGCTTAGCCGCGTTCTCGTTTATTATACCGTAGAAGAGAATGAGCGAATATGGGAGGATATCCTCCTCACGGAAAGTCGCCTGCTTTGAACCTTCCTTTGATGCAAAGGCTCCCGTACCCTTGATGTGTTTCATGGAGACGCGATGAAGCGATCTGCCCATTTTGAATTGAACCGGACCAGTGTAAGTTATCGAGTCCCCTTTAAGCGGGATAACCCCCCCGAATAGGCGCACATCGATGCATTCATTTAGAATTCTTTCTGGGTCTTCTCCGAAATCCTTGGCCCGTCTCTTTCCGTCCTGGATGTACATGTTTTGCTCATCGTAGACGATCTCTCTTACGAAGATCCCAAGGGTTTTGAAGTCGTGGAGATAGTCTCTAATGGTCCTCTTCATCCTCACATCGGTAACCAGATTTATCCCCGTCTCTTCGTCGATCCTGGGCTTGTTCTCGTCCAACGGATCACCGTTAGGGTTTCCATCCCTTATGTCGTAGATGAAAAGAATCTCAGATCTGTTCTTAACGGTATCAGTCATTTTTATGCCTCCGCTTCAATCGTTTCCACTTCATCTCTTGCATTTTTGAATAGCTTGTGAAGATCCATTCCCAGAACGAAATAGAAGCTCAGCTCGTCGTCTACCTCTTTCCAGTCGACTCCGGACAGAACGAAATGGTTTGCTATGATCCGTTCCAGGTCTCGGTAGTAATTCTTCCCGTACTCATCCAACTTATTCTGGATTTCTGGAAGTAGCCTCTTTATCAGCGCTTCATTCATCTTCAATCCGCGTAGCTTGGCTCGGAAGGGTGTAGCTTTTTTGTCCATCCACTGGATGTTAAGCAGATTTTGGGCCAGCACGCCTTCCAGAAACGTTGCTTTCTTGGCATCGCTATTGAAGAAAGCCCTGTTGGCTTCGAAGAATCTCTCAACTCGCTGCTCCAAAGGGAGACCTTCCAGCTCTGCCATGTGAAGGACTCCGCTTCCCTGCTCATTCATATTCTTCATCTCCGCCTCTGTTCGCCTAAATAGATTTAATTCATTTATATAATGCAACAGCAGGAATCCATTCAAGGTATTGATATTGGTGGGATATCCCTCAATGAAAGCCTCTCTCACCCGTCTCATTATAAAATCCATCAGCAAATTGTAATCGATCTTCACACCAACGAATATCTTATCTACGATCTCCAGGAAAATCTTGTCAAAGGTTCTATTTTGGGACTCTCTTGGGAAGAATCGCCTCAAAACTCCGAAGTTGAACTGCAAGTGACTCTTTTCCCTCTGAGCCTCGCTCAATATCACATTGTTGTAGATCTCAAATCTCGCATCGACCTTCTCTTTGCTGTTGAAAAGAGCCCTCAGTCTCGAGGGAAGAATTCCCTCGATGAGAAGAAGAATTCTGTAAGACGATTGTTCTTTTTTATAAAACATCAAACTGTTGCTAAAGAAATCACGCTGATTCTTAACCAAATCCAAAATCTCTTCTTCGTCTGAAGTTATGCGGTTCTTAACCTCTCGATTTATTTTTAGTTTCCTCTTATCGTCTTTGGCTCCAAGAACGCCCAGGACTTCCTCATAGTCATCACCTAAAGCAAGTTTTGGAACGAGAAGATATCTAAAGCCGTAGAATCCAAAATCCAAATTCTCCTCTACATACTTCTTCCCTAGCTCCAGCCGGGTGGCACATTCAAAGCAAACTGGAGTGTTCTTCCAGGAATCAGAGACTTCGAAACCACCAGCGATGAATCCAGGCTTATCGAAGGTGTGAAATGTCCAAGGAATTGCAAAGCCGTATACTTCATCTTTTTTCTGCTTGCAGACAGAGCAGACCGCGTCTCTTCCCCGCGATTCTCCTTGAGACTTCTTAAAGAAATATTTGTCCTTACCCATCCGAAGCAAAATTTTCTTAAAAATTGAACATATATCAAGATAATAATAGTCATCATCATTTTCAAACCCCAAAGTGATAATAGCGTTAGTTTTGGGATCTTTTTGTAAGTATTTCTCTTGTAATTCTGATAAAATTTTATCTCTCTGATCTTTTATAACTCTGCCCATCTTTTTTAGAGTATCTTTTTCGTCCTCTGAAACATCATAGTTATCATAATTCTCAAACCATTTTATGAATCTGTTCTGAAATGTCTTTTCTAAATTGCCAGCCAATTTACTCGTTGGTGTCGCATCGGTACCATTTGGAGCGCCTTTCTTATACAGATATGTACCAAATTCCGTCTTGAAGTCATCTAGTATTACACGGCTAAAAGAATACTTTCCATCCTCTTCTCTTAATAATACTACTAATACAGATTTATATCTTCCATTGCTATTAGGATTCTCAATGTAAGTAGAAAGTGAATCTCCCCTTCCATTATTCTTTTGAACGCAGTCACCAATTTTGCTCACCGCTTCAATCATTCAAATCACCATCTTCAAACACATATATTCCTATACGTGCAGTCCACGCACCTGGCCTTCTGCTTCGTCCCATCGGGATAGTACCCTCTCTGAATTATCATAAGTATCTCACGCACCATCTGCTCTGCTCTCATATAATCTTTATCCCCGAGCTTTATCTCCTCCACGTGATGATTGCTCCTGGAATAGCATACATACCCCCGGTTTACCTCGACGCCGTAATGTTCCATGATCAGGAGGGCGTAGAGGGCCGCCTGATACTTGTGGGTCCTGTACACGGTATTCTTCCACTCCGCGAACTTGTAGTCCATCGGCGCCGCCGTCCCGTCCTCCAGGAATAGGACCTCGTCCACCTCCCCCTTGAGGTGATGCCTCCGGGAGGTGAGGTAGACGGATATCTCCTTTCTCGTGCACTTCAGCCTCTTTCGCACGTAGTCCCGGTTCACCTTCTCCCGGCTCTCGTGGAGCTCCCTCCCCTTCAGCACCTTGTAGCGCCTCTCTTCTCTCTGGGGGATGCCAAGGCAATGCATGAAGAATACGAACCGGGGGCAGAAAAGGTACTCCAGGGCATCGGAGACGGTGATGAAGACCTCCTCCCCCTCTCCCTTCCCTTCCGGGGCTGGCAAGAGATCTACCTTGGGCTCCATCCAACCCTCAGAAGATCTTGGTGGTGGTGATCCCGGCCACCAGATCTCGGTCGAACCCCTCGCCGATCAGCTTGATCTTCTCGAAGCAGTCCTCGCAGATG
>Ga0123334_1004734_pt1 | contig 13597 bp, 10 predicted proteins | sample BiotimSIPDNA_FD_89706 | JGI IMG/M metagenome (GOLD analysis project Ga0123334, IMG submission 89706) | Anaerobic biogas reactor microbial communites from Washington, USA - Biogas_R1 time_0 SIP DNA | ecosystem: Engineered > Bioreactor > Anaerobic > Unclassified | place: Washington, USA... | reverse complement strand
CCGCTCACAGAACTCCTGAAGTAGTGAAAGTGCTTCGCACAGCATTGCCTCAGTTCATACCCGGGGATAATGTCATGAAGACCAGCCTGGATAACATCGGCTCGATTTTTCATCCGGCAGTCACCGTGCTGAACGCAGGCAGGATCGAGAGCACCAACGGAGATTTCGAATACTATACAGAAGGTATAACTGCATCGGTTTCATTGATACTTGAAAAGATGGACAGAGAGCGTGTCTGTGTTGCTGAGGCTCTGGGATTTCGCGCTATGACAGCACGAGAATGGCTGTATATCGCCTACGACGCTGCCGGTCGCACCCTCATTGAAGCTATGCGAAACAACAGAGGTTATGACGGCATTATGGCACCAAAGACGATTCTACATAGGTACATCACAGAGGACGTTCCTATGAGCCTGGTCCCCATTGCATCCCTGGGGAGGTTCTGTAATGTGCCCACACCAACCATCGATTCCATTATCCTCCTGGCATCCATACTTCACGAAACGGATTATTGGGCGTGCGGACGCACTGTGGAACAAATGGGGCTGACGGGTATGACGCTGAAACAACTTCGCAGCTTTATCACAGAAGGATAGAGAAAGGAAGGAGATAGCCATGAAAGGAAGAATAATTGCAGGTGCCATAGGCAATTGCGTTCATGTAGCAGGAGTAGTGAGGTTTCTTAAACTGGCGGAAGATCTGGGGTATGAAACTCGTTTTCTGGGAGCCGCTGTTCCTGTAGATGCCTTTATTGAGGAGATCCGGGATTTTGATCCCGATATAGTGGGAATAAGCTACCGGCTGACCCCGGAGGTGGCGGAAAACCTCCTGCAGGATTTTAAAACTAAGATGGGGGAGGAAGAGCTGAAAGCCTATCGGTTTGCCTTCGGCGGTACTCCGCCGGTCTGCCGTGTAGCGGAGGAGGCGGGTTTATTCGAACGCTGCTTCACAGGGTTGGAAAGCACATCGGATACCATGGAATATCTGGATTGCAGAGAAGGAACCTGCGAGACCAGGCAAAGCAGCGACTATCTGGTGGATAGGATCAATGCGGTTAAACCAGCACCGCTATTGCGTCATCATTTCGGTCTGCCGGATCTGGAAAGGACCAGACAGGGGATACGGGAGATCGCTGAAGCACGGGTGTTGGATGTGATCTCTATCGCTCCGGATCAAAATGCTCAGGAATCCTTCTTCAGACCTGATGAGATGGACCCCATGCAGAGCGGAGCCGGAGGTGCTCCCATACGCCATAGGGATGACTTGCTTCGTTTCAAGGAAGCGAGCCGGGCGGGCAACTACCCGATGCTGCGTATCTACAGCGGAACGAGAGATCTGGTATCATGGGCGGAAATGTCCAGAGATACGATCAACAATGCCTGGGGAGCGGTCCCTCTTTGCTGGTACAGTGCCCTTGATGGGCGTTCAAAACGCCCACCGGAAGCAGCTATCCGGGAAAATCAGGAGGCGATGCGCTGGTACGGCCTGAACGACATTCCCCTGGAGGTTAATGAATCCCATCACTGGAGTCTCCGGGATGCCCACGATGCAATTGCGGTGGTGATGGCCTATCTGGCAGCCTATAATGCCAAGGCTATGGGGGTAAGGCGCTATGTAGCGCAATATATGTTCAACACCCCGCCTATGATAACGCCTGCGATGGATCTGGCGAAGATGCTGGCCAAGATCCTGCTCATCGAATCCCTCCACGATAGTGACTTCACTTCTTACAGACAGGCGAGAGCAGGGCTGCTTCATCTGTCTCCGAGAGAGAATGTGGCAAAAGGGCAATTGGCCGCATCCACCGTTCATGCCCTTCAGATCAAGCCTCACATCATTCACGTTGTGGGATACTGTGAAGGAGATCATGCTGCGGAAGCTTCAGATGTGATCGAAAGCTGTGAAATCGTGCAGGGAGTTATACAAAATTGCTTTACAGGGAACGCCGATTCTCTGTCTGACCCTGCAGTAATAGAGCGAAAGGACGAATTACTGAATGAGGCATCTGTGCTTCTTTCTGCCATAGTGGATCTGGGAAAGAGGATGGAAAGACACGAGGAAATGGATCCGCTTACGGATCCGGTGGTTTTGGCAGAGGCCATAAGGTTGGGAATACTGGATGCCCCTCACCTGAAGGGGAATGCTTATGCTGCCGGCAAGCTTGAGACACGCTGTGTGGAAGGGGGAATTGATGCATGGAGTAAAAAAGACGAACATAAGTTATTAGAAGAAGAGAGGTTGTCGAGTCTTATCAATTTCACGTAATGCCAGGAATTGCAAAGGCACCCGGCGATGTCCCTTAATGTTTTAAGGAGGTACATTTTATGGGAGGAATTGCACAAATTTATCAGTTAAATGAAGGGTTGATCCGAAGAAATCGGGGCCAGCTGGATATCAGTAAACGTTACAGCAGACAGATTAAAATTGAATTGAGCCGAATGCGTGACAACATTCAGCATCGGAAGCCGATAAAACCAATTTCCAACGAAAACGATTCCATGCGGATCTTATTCAGCGGACGGCTTTGGAACACATCAGAGATTCGGAAAAAGTTAAAACGGAAACATCATTTCTCCTCAGACCTGGATGGAGAAGCAGTGCTTCATCTATATGAAGAGGTAGGGGAGAAATGCGTACATAGTCTTGAGGGTGCCTACGCTTTTGTTGTATACCCAACCAAACACGAAATAAATGTGGTTGAAGATGCAGGAAAAGATGTAAATGGGGAAGCCAACCGCATATTTATTGCCCGGGATCCTCTGGGCGTCAAACCCCTCTATATCAGCGAGGACGATGAGAAGGTCTGTGTCGCCTCAGAGTTCAAAGCTCTATCGGAAATAGCTCCGGATTTTCAGGAGTTTCCCATCGGTAGTTATTATCAGGCAGGTGATCAGGCCCAGGTCGAGGATCGGTTTGTCCGGTTTCATAGCTTCTCTGCTCAGGAACCAATAACAACCTTCAATGATGCCAAATCAGGAATACAGAAACTGCTCACAAACGCGGTCCGGAAGAGGATCGATCGTAGCCGTCCCTTTGGCGTCTATCTCAGCGGAGGGTTGGACAGCAGTATTATTGCGGCATTGACAGCCCGGGAATGGGAAGGGGTAGATTCTTTTGCTGTGGGTGTAGAGGGAAGTGAAGATCTTCTCCATGCAAGGATGTGCGCCAAACATCTGGGAACAAAGCATCATGAATACATCTACACTCTGGAAGAAATGCTGGAGGTGTTGCCAACGGTCATTTATCATCTGGAGTCTTACGATGCAGCCCTTGTGCGGAGTTCAGTGCCCAATTATTTTCTTGCCAGGATGGCGGCTGAGCCGGATAAGGTGGTTCTTTCCGGGGAAGGAGCAGATGAGCTTTTCTGTGGCTATCCTTACATGAAATCCCTGTCGGAGGAAGAGCGGGAGTCGGAAGCCTTTCATTTGCTGGAAACACTGCACAGTACCGGCTTGCAGAGGGGAGACCGGATGGCTGCAGCTTTTGGAATGGAGGCGAGGGTTCCATTTTTGGATCTGGACTTGATACAGTTTGCCCTTCGGATTCCAGACTCCATGATGTATGGCCCTGCCGGGGAAGAAAAATGGGTATTGAGAAAGGCGTTCAGCCACATGTTGCCGCGGGAAATCACGGGAAGAAAGAAAAAGAAGTTCAGCATCGGGGCAGGATCCTCTGACTTAATGAGGCGCGCAGCCGAGGAGAGAATTTCGGATGAGGAATTTACCCGGCATAGGGAGACGACTGCGGGTCATCGGCTGAAGAGCAAAGAGGATCTCTTTTACTATAGAATATTCCATGAATTCTATCCGCAGAAGGCGGCAGAGGAAACGGTGAGTTTCAGCAGAAGCCTATAACCAACCACGGACCAGCCACAGGGACAGACCCCGTGGTTGCTTTTGCCCCCACAGGGACAGACCCCGTGGTTGCTTTTGCCCCCACAGGGACAGACCCTGTGGCTGCTTTTTGCCTATGTACACAATACAGTTTGTAATTCCTTAATTAATCTGCTACCATTGCTGTAAAGGAGATTGACAAGATGCGGAATGTTTATTTGGACAATGGCAGCACTTCGTTTCCCAAAGCTCCGGGTGTTGGCCGGGCCATGCTCGAATTTATTGAGAATGTCGGTTGCAATGTGAACCGGGGTGGTTATCGTTCCTCGTATTCACTTTCGGAGAAAATATTAGAGACCCGTGAGAAGCTGCGGGATTTTTTTGGTTTTAACCGTGAAAGCAATGTAGTATTTACACCAAATGTAACATTCAGCCTGAATTATATCATTCATGGGTTGCTCCGCGCCGGTGACCGGCTGATCATCACCTCGATGGAACACAATGCGGTAGCCAGGCCTGCAGAAACAGCCAGATTGCGTGGGGTAGACCTGGCAATCGCCCGATGTGATGAGAAGGGTTGCCTGGATCTTGAGGATTTTAAGAGGCAGATCACCGCTGATACGAAGGCTGTAGTAATGCTTCACGGTTCCAATGTCTGCGGCTCTTTGATGCCTGTGGTAGAAGTGGGTAAACTCTGCAAGGAGCGGGGTGTTTTCTTTATTGTAGATGCAGCGCAGACAGCAGGGGTCTTTCCCATTCATATGAAAGAGATGAACATAAACGGCCTTGCGTTTACAGGACACAAGGGGTTGCTTGGCCCCCAGGGAATCGGAGGTCTGCTGTTAGATGATAAATTGGCGCAGGCAATTTCACCGATCATTGATGGTGGGACCGGCAGCCGTTCGGATTCCATTGTCATGCCGGACTTTATGCCGGACAAGCTGGAGCCCGGGACAATGAACCTCCCCGGGATATTGGGGTTGTCCGCCGCTTTGGATTACGTGGTAGAAAAGGGTGTTGACAATATCCGGGCGGAAGAATTAAAGCTGACAAGATTGTTTATGGAAGCTTTTATAAGCCGCTCCTCTGTTCGAGTGGTGGGGCCGGGAGCGGGGGAAGAGCGCTGCCCCATCGTATCTTTGGATTTTACGGATAAAGATAACGCAGAAGTAGCCTTTCGCCTTGACAATGAGTTCGGGATCATGACCCGCTGCGGTATGCACTGTGCTCCTCTGGCCCATAAAACTCTGAAGACCTTCCCTCAGGGAACGGTGCGGTTTGCCTTCGGCCATCGGAACACGGAGGAAGAGGTGGCGTATGCGGTGGATGCTATCGAGCGGATCCTAGGCGATTGAATGTGTTCAATGGACCTGTGCCTTGTATTTATTAAGGTGGGATATGCTGCTTTAGTTATAACTGCGAGTATGCCTCTCTGAGTTTATAGGTATAATTGTCATAGTATTTTGCGTCTATAGCATATTTTAAGCCAGTTTTTATCCGAATACCAGCTCTCGAATGAGTTTATAGGCTGAATTTCATTTGAAGAGATGGAAGTGGGGCTATTATTTCTCATTTTGTAGGCCTAACCCTTGGTGAGTTTGGGTAATTTGTGCCTAAATGTCATTCTAAAACGGAGTTTTAACGCGGATAATGCTCTGAAATAGGCCTATTTCCGGTTTTGTAACAGCGATGTCAGCCTATTCTCATTATCTAGGAATGGAGCCATAATATAATAGAGATAGGCTTCTGCACAACGAAAGCCTCAGAGTACATCATCACGGACATAACTTCATAAAAAAGCTGCTGTTATCCTGTTATATAAGCTTTAATCATTGTCGTTATGGCTACCGGATCTATTGCCTGATTATACGTTTCAAAACTCATAATTAGATTGATTCCGGGAGTAATCTTATTTTCAATATATGTATCAATTTTTCTATGCATAGAAGGGTTGTATCTGTTGTCATCCGCCATCCCAAAATGTTCCCAAAACAGAATTTTTCCATCCTTAGGTCTGAGAATCGTAAAGTCAGGATAAATTGTTGTCTTATCTAATACCAGTTGAGCCTCATAACGAAATGGGATGTCGTAAGTCGTCAGGAGATCAGCTATTATTCCTTCGGACTTGGACCTCACCTTGATACCACTTATAGTGTTATTTTTCAGGTTCTCGGGATAATGGTCATTCCTTTTGTAAGCTTCTCGTTCCCATGCAAGGGCCGATTTCTTTTTATCAACATCATTATATAGACTATCACAAGACACGTCCGAATACGTATCCGGTAAACAACGCTCAATTTCATTTGGGTCACATCGTTTGTACTTACTTATGATCAACTCTTCCAACTTGATATTATGATACAATATTGGCAAGCATCTTTTAATAATCTCCTTACGTTTCAAAGCGGTTCTGAGGGCCTTGTTCTTGTTGGAAATATAATGGTAGGTGGCCGGTTTCCCGGCATTTTCAGATGGGATACGATGATAGTATCGTGGCTTGCCTGCAACGATCTTGCGGCAAAGACTTCCAACAGGTAAAGTCTCTAATTCCGCCTCGAGCTTGGTAGAAAGTTTTTCCTGATACTCTTTAGTATAGGATAAGATGGATATGATGTAATCGTAGAACATGGCGTGCACCTTTCAGCAAACAAAGAACAATAACAATATATTACATAATATATAATATATAGAATTAAAGTGTTTGTCAAGGTTTTCCATTCCCTCAATTCAAAGTTGATACGTACGTAGCAATAGATTTACATGCTCTGCAATTGTATCCTCTGCATCGACTTTGTGTGCTACGGTGCTTATGTTTACTTGGATTTGCCTAATATAGGGTGAAAGTGTAAGGGGATTGTCTAATAATAGCCTATTTTAAGCCAGTTTTTATCCGAATACCAGCTCTCGAATGAGTTTATAGGCTGAATTTCATTTGAAGAGATGGAAGTGGGGCTATTATTTCTCATTTTGTAGGCCTAACCCTTGGTGTGCTTTGGTAATTTGTGCCTAAATGTCATTCTAAAACGGAGTTTTGACGCGGATAATGCTCTGAAATAGGCCTATTTCGGGCTTTGCAACTGCAACGAGAGCCTATTCTTAATATCTGGAAGTCGAGCGATAATATAATAGAGGTAGATTTAATAATTTGATTATTGAGGGTTCGGACAGTTGGTACGGAATTGGAATTGAGAAAAGAAGTTTTCTCAATGAATATTAAGGTTTGCCTATTTCCTTTTTATATCGAATTAAGTTCAAGTATTCGTTGACAAATTCTGTTCCGACTTGCTGATAGTCAAGGTTTTCATATAGATGGCGATTCCTGTAGTCAGTTTCGGGAGTTGACAAGGTCCATGTTTGCACAGTGGGATAAAGATTTTCAATTAAGCGGATTGCCTTACCGCCTATGCCCATATTCTGGAATTGGGGATCAACTGATATTGTGTCCAGCTCATAGTGATTATAACTAATTTTATAGGTAAACACGGAACCTATGATGATTTCGTTAAGAAGGATTTTGTAAGCCTCTGCTTTTTCAAGAAAGGATATCATCTGTTCATTAGTAGCTTCAAAAGCAGGGCAGAATTTGTACTGGTGATAGGAATCCATAAAAGCAAGTTTTTGTATTCTGTTGATTTCGTTGATATCTTCTTCCGATATTTTTTCAAGTCTTATATCCATACCTATCTCCATTCTAAGGCATTGTATCACATGTAAAAATCCAGATCTTCTTGGAATAAATGTGTTCTTTATCTAGCCCTTTTGAAGACGAATATCATGATTGAGCCTAAAGCACCAATACACTGATAATTTACGGGTTCCCAACCATGATTAGAGTATTTTGTTAGAATAGCACCACATTTTTCCTTTAACGGTCTTTTATTGTCAAAGGCTGAGTTAAATGTTTCAGTTTTATATTCTCATATGGCTTATATCCTATACTGTCCGGTCTATCAACGTAGTTGGAACGTTCACGAATGTCCATTGATACCCATCTAATCGAGAAGAGACAAGTATTCTTTGTTTTATTCGGAGATAAAAGTGGGGGAGTGCTTATACAACTCCCCCTGGGTTCATTTGATATATATGGTGTGGCTTTCGGCCGGGGTTACCCGGCCTATGATAGTGGCTGCGGGAATCTCGCTCTGCAAATCCGCAAGCAGCCCGGCTGCCTGGTCTTCGGGGACTGCAATGAGCAGGCCGCCGGAAGTCTGGGGATCGAACATGATGTCCAACAGATCTAAGGGGACAGTCGGTTCGATCTTGAGCTTTGCCTCCAGATAGGCTCTGTTGGCGTAGGCGCCGGCAGGGACGATTCCCATCCTGGCCATGTCCCTGGCCTCGGGGAGCAGGGGCATGGCGGCGGCGTCAAGCTGGATGGTGACGCCGCTGCCGGCGCCCATCTCATAAGCATGCCCTAAAAGGCCGAACCCTGTTACATCCGTACAACTGTGGACAGGGTAGTTCTTCATAATTTCGCATGCTCTCTTGTTCAGCATTGCCATCGACTCCACAATGGCTGCCACTGTTCCTTCACCAACAAGGCCTGCTTTTGCAGCAGTGGTCAGAATGCCGGTACCTAAGGGCTTTGTCAGGATCAGGAGATCTCCAGGCTTTGCATTGCTGTTAGTGAGGATCTCTTCCGGTTTCGCGAAACCGGTAACGCAGAGACCATATTTCGGTTCATGATCTTTCAGACTATGGCCTCCGGCAATGACGGCTCCTGCCTCCATCACTTTTTCATAACCGCCCTGCATAATATCCCGGACGATTTCCCCGGGCAGGTCTTCCGGGTAGCAGAGAATGTTCATAGCAAGCCTGGGCGTTCCACCCATAGCGTAAACGTCGCTCAGTGCATTGGCTGCGGCTATTTGCCCGAAATGGTAGGGATCATCCACCATAGGAGGGAACAAATCAACAGTCTGGATAAGGGCAGTATTGTCATCAATTCGGTAGACCGCCGCATCATCGCTGCTTTCAAAGCCAATAAGTAAGTTCGGATCATGAAACTTCGGCAAGTGACACAAAACTTGTGCCAGGGCGTCAGGCCCGATCTTTGCCGCTCAACCAGCGTTCTGAGTCAGCTCGGTCAGCTTGAATTCTTTCTCACTCATGATTCCACCCCTCCTTCCAAAGCAATATTTTTTTAAGTATATCTCTTTTCCTCAGGTGATTCAAGAGCCAGACACCCAAAGGGTCTGTCCCCCTGGGTTAAAAAGCAGCCACGGGGTCTGTCCCTCTGGGTGCAAAAGCAGCCACGGGGTCTGTCCCCGTGGCTGGTCTGTGGTTGTTATAATAGGTTTTCTTTGAAAAAGGCGTAAGCCTTCTCCGCTGTAATATTGTACTTCTCTCCATTAAGACTCACTGTCACGCCCGGCTGATTGCAGTTTTTCATACAGAAGCTGGCTCTTAGATCTACCTTGCCGTGCATACGATGTTCCTCAATAAGCTGCTGAAAAGTTTGCAGAACATTATAAGATCCCTTCAGGTGGCAGGATGTACCGATACAGACTCTGATTTCTGTCATATTATTCACCTCTCCTTGCATAGTCGGTATGCAGCAGCTCGTGCACACGGTTTTTCAGCACGCCGTTATACATTTCCATAACGAGCATATTTTCTTCGCTTCTCTTGGTGCTGCACATTTTGTCGGCGGCATAGAGTCCGTCGCCCCGTTGCACTTTCCCGTCCGGTGCTACGAAGGGCTGGCCTGCGCCGTTTATGCATCCGCCGGGACACGCCATAACTTCGACAAAATCATAGTGGACACCCGACTTGATCTTTTCAATGAGAGCGCTTGCGTTCCCAAGGCCGCTTACGATCGCTATTTTCAGTTGGCGGTCTCCGTAAGGGATGACTGCCTCTTTGATTCCTTCCATTCCGCGGACGCCATGATAAGAGATCGCCGACAGAGCAGTTTTGGATTTATCCGACGAGACCCGTCGCAAAACCGCTTCCGTTACACCTCCCGTAACTCCGAAGATCACCCCTGCTCCCGTTGAGGCTCCAAAGGGCATATCCACAGCCTCCGGCTCAATTTCTGAAAAAATGATCCCGGATTCTTTGATCATCTGAATAAGTTCCTGGGTCGTAATGACGGCATCAACGGGGTTTTTGCCATCAAGCACATATTCCTCCCGGGTGGCCTCAAATTTCTTGGCAGTACAAGGCATAACAGCAACGTGGTAATGCTTTCTCGCCGAAGTCTTATGCTCCTCGTGAATGACCGAGGCGAACATTTCCATTGGAGAGCGGCATGTTGATACATTTTCCAGCAACTCCGGATAGTTTATTTCGCAGTACTGTACCCATGCAGGGCAGCAGGATGTGAAAAGTGGCATGTCCGCTTTGCCTTCTTCCAGCCGCTTTAAAAATTCATTAGATTCCTCCAGGACAGTAAGATCTGCACCCGTTGAAGTATCATAAACCTCATCGAACCCTAACCTGTGGAAAACAGCAACAATCTTGCCCATTGCGTTTTCTCCTTCGGCCATTCCAAGCTCTTTCCCAAGGGCGACTCGCACCGCGGGAGCTATCTGAGCTGTGACTTTCGTGTTCTTATCGTCCAGGGCTCTCCAGATCTTATGAAAATCGTACTTCACTACAATTGCACCTGTGGGGCAAACGGCGGCACACTGTCCGCAACCCACGCAGGGCGATTCGGCTATAGGCCTCTCAAAAGCACAGCTTATAGACATTTTTGATCCACGGTGAGCAAAATCGATGGCACCAACATTCTGCACCTCGTTGCACATCCGCACGCAGTCTCCGCAGAGTATGCACTTGTGAGCATCCTTTGTAATACAGACAGAAGAATCATCAATTTTTGGCTCCGCGGCGGTGTTGGGAAAACGGACATCATCGATCCCAAATCGCATGGCCAGATCCTGAAGCTTACATTTGCCGTTGTTGCTGCAGGTGGTACAATCCCGACAGTGGTTGGAAAGCAGAAGTTCCAGTATGTTTCGGCGGTATTTGCGGAGACGTTCTGTATTGGTTCGGATCTCCATACCTGATTTCGGTATGGTGGAACAGGCTGCCTCGATCTCGCCCCACTGATTTTCCACAACGCACATACGACATGCTCCGTAGATGGAAAGCTCCGAATGGTAGCAGAAAGTAGGCATTTTAATGTTGGCTTTGCGGATGAGCTCAAGGAGGTTCTTCTCATCGTTTATCTCAATGGGCATTCCGTCAATTATCATTACGTTATTCAGATTTCTTATCATATTCTCAAACCTCCTTGATCGCGTTGAAGGGGCAAGTGGTAATGCATGCTCCGCACTTTATGCATTTTTCCTGATTGATCACAAAGGGCTCTTTCACCTTCCCGCTTATTGCATCTACCGGGCAACTCTTTGTGCATTTTGTGCAACCCTTGCACAGAGTTGCGTCGATTTCGATCTTTTTCAGTTTACTGCAAGCACCGGCGGGGCAGCGCTTTTCTCGTATATGGGCCTCGTATTCACTGCGGAAGTTTCTTATCGTGCTGACAACGGGAAGGGCAGCAGTTTTTCCAAGACCGCAGAGGGATGTTGCAGACACAGTGTCGGCAAGTTCCAGAAGCAGTTCAATATCGCCCTCCACACCCTGTCCGGACACAATGCGCTCTAAAATAGCCAGCATTCTCTTGGTGCCTTCGCGGCAGGGCACGCATTTTCCGCAGGATTCGTTCTGGGTAAAATTCATAAAGAACCGCGCCACTTCAACCATGCAATTCTTGTCATCCATTACGACTAAGCCGCCGGAACCGATCATTGCACCGGCTTTTTTAAGGGAGTCAAAGTCAAGTGGCAGGTCCAGATCTTTTTCGGTAAGGCATCCACCGGATGGTCCGCCGATTTGCACCCCTTTGAATTCTCCTCCATCACGCATTCCTCCGCCCACATCAAAGATGACTTCCCGGAGAGTTGTTCCCATCGGAACTTCGATCAGGCCGGTATTTACGATATTCCCCGTAAGGGCAAAGGCCTTTGTACCCGGGCTTCTTTCAGGACCGATGGATCTGTACCATTTTACGCCGTTTTGGATTATCAGTGGTACGTTTGCAAAGGTTTCCACGTTGTTCAGAACAGTGGGCTTATCAAAAAGTCCGTGCTCAACCGTACGAGGCGGCTTGACTCTGGGCATCCCACGTTTCCCTTCGATAGAAGCGGTGAGGGCTGAACCTTCTCCGCAGACAAAGGCTCCGGCTCCCTGGTTAATACGCAGATGAAAGCTGAAATCCGTTCCCAGGATCCGATCTCCCAGTAATCCCATTCTTGTTGCTTGTTTGATAGCTGTCTTCAAACGGTTGACAGCCAGGGGATATTCGGCGCGAACATATATGTATCCCTGGTCCGCTCCGCAGCAAAGCCCGGCGATCAACATGCCTTCCAGTACGCTATGGGGATCACCCTCCATGATGCTCCTATCCATAAATGCACCGGGGTCGCCTTCGTCCCCATTACAGACTACATATCTTTGGGGCTCTTTCTGGCGCTTCACCTGGTCCCATTTACGGCCTACGGGGAAACCGCCGCCGCCTCTGCCCCGAAGGCCGGATTCCGTAATCTCCCGGATGATTTCATCGCCGGTCATATCGAAAAGAGCCTTTTCAAAAGCGCTGTATCCGCCAATGGCAAGATATTCGTTAATGGACGTGGCATCGATCTGACCACAGTGCCGCAAAACATGTCTTGTCTGGCTTTTATAAAAAGGAATATCGTCCTGCTTTTTACAGATTTCTCCGTCATATTGATAAGCAAGGCGTTCAATATGCATACCGTTTAGCACGGTCTGGTCAATGATTTCTTCGCAGTCTTCCGGCTTTACTTTTACATACAGCCAGCCCTGGGGCTCGATCCGGATAAGAGGGCCGATTTCACAAAACCCATGACAGCCGCTTTTCTTGATGCCCACTGTATGGTCGTGAGCTTCCTTAACAAGCACTACGGAACATGGGATGTCGCGCTGCTCCATTAATTCCTTCAAGCGATCGTAGATCTCAGGAGAACCTCCTGCTACGCAGCCTGTGCCTGCACATACAAGAATTTTTGCTTCCTGTGACTTCAGAGTTTTTGCATAAGCATTGCGAATATTATTCAGGTCTTCTCTTGATTTAAGCATTCAGAAGTTCCTCCTTCAGCTGTTTTAGTAGTTCGGATGCCTTGTCCGGTGTCATGGCAGGGTAAACTTTGTCGTTGACAGTCAGTACCGGAGCGAGACCGCAGGCTCCAAGGCAGGAAACGGTTTCGACGGTAAAGTTCAAGTCTTCCGTAGTTTTTCGATCCCCGATAAGTTTCAGATCAGAACGAAGGCGCTCCAGGATGGGGATGCTTCTCCGCACATGGCAGGCAGTGCCGTCGCAGACTTTAATAACATATTTCCCTTTTGGCTCCAGTGAAAAATTTTCATAAAAGGTTGCAACGCTGTATATGCTCGCTTCACTGACACCCAGGCGCTTTACAAGATAAGGAAAAATCTCCTTTGGCAAATAGCGGTATTTTTCCTGAACTCCCTGCAAAATTGCTATGACGGAGCTTGCTTCTGCGCCATATTCATCAATGATAACGTCGATTGCTCCATAATCAAATGTGTTCTCCATATGTACCTCCTTAAAAGTAACTGACTTTAATCTTTTTATTCATCCCGGAAAGGCATTTGGCAAGCTCGTCCACAAGCTGCATTTTGACATTGAAGCCGATAGGGAGCTTCGGGTTCTGATGGGCCGGATTCATAGCCCGCCCTACGAAGAAGTTTATGTCCGTTGCCTCCTGAAACAGCAT
>Ga0123334_1004733_pt1 | contig 13598 bp, 7 predicted proteins | sample BiotimSIPDNA_FD_89706 | JGI IMG/M metagenome (GOLD analysis project Ga0123334, IMG submission 89706) | Anaerobic biogas reactor microbial communites from Washington, USA - Biogas_R1 time_0 SIP DNA | ecosystem: Engineered > Bioreactor > Anaerobic > Unclassified | place: Washington, USA | collected... | reverse complement strand
ACGACGGACACCCTTGCCTTTGGCTAACGCTTCCTACTACCAAGCGCGTAGTGGACTTACACCACCAAGTTATCGCCCATGTCGGGCGCACAAGAAAAAGGGGTGATGCTCAAAATCGATACATCGCCCCTCTTTTATATTTATGTTATTTACATCGTTACTAAACCAGACAGTAATGCTCGGATCTTTGACTGAAACAAAAACAGCCGATACCTCCCAGACCGATATGCGCGGCTACCACACCGCCTATAGGACATATCGTAGCCTTGCTGCCGGGAAGTCTCCGCAATATGTTTTCCTCGAGCTCTTTGGCTGAGTTCAGGCCATCCGAATGAGTTATGGAGATCAGCTGGGCAGGAAACCGGGCGGCTCTTTGAACTATTTCGTCAGCAATGATCTTTATAACGCTTTTATGCCCTCTTGTCATCCTGCGCTTGACCATACGGCCGTCCTCAACATCCAGGATCGGATGTATTCCGAGCTTGCTCCCGATTTGTCCGATAATCTTGGGGATCCGTCCGCCTTTTGCCAGCCACTCGATATCGTCAACCGAAAACACATGCACGACATGCCCGGCCATAAACTCAAGCTCCGTCTTGACCGCTTCAAAGGAAAAACCGTCCCGCACCATTTTCAGAGCCTGCAGCGCCATAAGCCCCGTCGCTCCCGAACCGCCCCCGGAATCGATAACCTCGAATTTTCGTTCGGGATACTCCCCGCGCAATTCCTCGGCAACCATATGCCCAAGAGAGTATGAACCGGACATGCCCGAGGAAAACGCGATGTATATAAAATCATCGCCGTCATCAAGGCAGGCTTTAAACAGCTCATACGCCCTGCTGTAAGGGATCTGGGCCGTTTTCGGAACAAAACCCTCTCTTATGCGCTCGTATACTTCACTTACGCCGATTTCCTCTCTGTCAAGATAGCTTTTGTTTCCCACCGTTATAATCAGCGGCAGAATCTCAAGCTCCATGCCCTGAAAAAGGGACTCGTCATAATCGCAGGTGCTGTCTGCTATAATTCTTATCTTATTCATATACTCACCTCTTCAGGAAGGATGCCGGTCATAATGTCGGCAATGATGTTATCTTTGTATTTATTTACTATTTTATCACATAACCGCTCTTTTAATATCAAAAAAATGTGAACGTTTGCGGGTATTCAGGCGGACTGATACGCCGCCGCCGAAACTGCGAAACCGCTTTTTTCAAATTTAAATGTCATTCCGGCTTTTACGTTATAAAGATCCGCGATTATTGAATTGCGGCATTATGTATGATAGAATATTTTTCATAACAGACCTATTTTGAAAGGAGACCAGTCGCTTGGAATACTTATTTGATCATAGCGGAAGTATGAAGATCCCCGCGGTTAAGGACGAGCACCCTTGGGATACGCCTCCCCCTCCTATCCCGGAGGAAGATATTTTTGAAACGGTTGACGCGGAAGTGGTCATTGTCGGCGGCGGCATATCGGGGATCGCTACCGCGGCGCGCTGTACGCAGCTGGGTTTGAAATGCATATTACTGGAAAAATACCGCGGTTTGGTAGCGCACGGAGCGCATATCGCCACCATTGGGTCTAAAGTACAGCGGGAAAACGGCGTTATGATAGACAAAAAGCAGTTCGCGCGCGACTGGATGCGCATATGCGGAAGCCGGGTAAACGAGGATCTGCTGTGGCTGTATATAAACCGCAGCGCAGAAGCTTTTGAATGGCTCCTCGAATGCGGGGGCGATCAAATCGAGCCGGTCCTATTCGGAGGCAACTACAGGGGTCCGGACTTTACCGAGTACGCAGGAACGCACTTCCTGGCGAAAACGGAAGGCAGTAAGTACAAGCATACGGGCGCGCTCCTTATCTGCGAAATATTCGAGGATGTGGCGCTGACCGGCGGATGCAGGATTTTCCGCAATACACGCGTGGAACAGCTTGAAAAAACCGGTGACAGGGTCACCGCGGCACTCGCCAAATGCGAGGACGGCAAATACAGAAGATATCGCGCCTCGCGGGGCGTCGTTCTGGCTACCGGCGACATCGGAGGAGACCCCGAGATGCTAAAGGCCTACTCGCCTCTGGGCAGCAAGCTCGGCAAAAACGGTTATTACCCTCCCGGACTCAACACGGGCGACGGGCACAAAATGGGGCTGTGGGCCGGCGGCGCTTTCGAAAACGAACCCTGGGCTCTGTCTTTGCACCTTATCGCTTACGCTTTTTACTGCTTCTTCTTCCTTCACATAAACCGTCTGGGCAATCGTTTCATGAACGAGGATACCTGGATACAGGCAAAAGCTATCCGATGCCTCATGCAGCCGAAGGGCGACTGGGCATATACGATATTTGACTCAAAATGGTACGATGAGTGCTCAAAGCTTGCGCAGTACGGCGGAGGTCAGTTCGTCGATTCATTGGGCGCCGTTTACGGCCGTCCCTGGAATGAAAACAACGACACACGCCGTGCGATAGAAAATTACATCAAAAACGGCATGTGCTTTAAGTGCGATACGCTCGAGGAGCTGGCCGAAAAGATCGAGGTACCGGTCGAAAACCTCCTGAAAACCGTTGCCCGCTACAACGAGCTATATGAGCTCGGAGAAGATGTGGATTACGGAAAGAGGGCAATCCTCCTGACAAGGATCGACAAGCCGCCCTATTACGCGATAAAGTGGGGTCCCGCTCTCCTCAACGTCTTCGGAGGACTGCTCATCGACACCAAAATGCGCGTGCTTAACAAAGACCAGCAGCCTGTCCCCGGACTTCTCGCCGTAGGCAATGTATCCGGAGGCTTCTACGGAGTCGATTATCCTCTGCTTCTGAGCGGAAACAGCCACGGACGCGCTATAACCTGGGCGCGTGCCGCCGCCGAGACGCTTTTAAACGGGGAAGCATAGCAGAGTATAAGCGCCGTGCCCCCCTGTCTTTTGCGGCACTTTTCTTATCCGGATTTTAAAGCCGGTATTTTTCGTCCCGCGTATTCAGCCGCGCCCCGCGGCAGATGACCATATAAATAACAGAGGAGACTGAGATCATTATGAAAGTATTCGAAAAACCCGGAAAACAAAATACGGATGAGACCTGCCGCATAGCGGTGGAACGCGCAAAGCTGATTAATGCCCCGATCATCGCGGCAACCACCGAGGGAGTTTCGGGTCTTCGCGTTTGCCAGATAGCCGAAGAGCTCGGATTTACCGGTCAGATAGTCATTGTGGCATCCGCGTATGGAGCGCACGCGCCCGGAGAAAGTCTTTTAAAGGATGAATACCGCGATGCCATAAAGGCTCGCGGCGTACAAATCGTTGCCGCCGCTCACGCCCTGTCGGGAGCGGAACGCGGCATGAGCACGAAGTTCAAGGGCATCTACCCTCTGGAAATCATGGCATATACGCTGCGTATCCTCTCTCAGGGCGTTAAGGTCGCGGTTGAGATCGGCTCAATGGCTCTTGACGCGGGAGCGGTCGCGCACGGCATACCGGTCGTCGTAATAGGTGGGACCAGCCGCGGCCTTGACACCGCTGTCGTAATGAGCCCGGCGCACGCGAACGCCATATTCGATTCAAACATTCACGAGATTCTCTGCATGCCGTATTGAGAGATATGTCCTCTTATAAAAATACTGAGCTCCTTGTTTTATGGGAGATCAGTATTTTTATTCGCGCCGCTCGTTGTCTGAGAGTCTATACCTTATCAGGTATTGACCGCCTGACTCATCCTGCAGCGATGATAATAGAGCTCCTCTGTAGCCAGAGCGATTTTTGTCACCGAAAAGTCCTCGCCGTGCGGGTATATGTAGTAGGTATCCTCCAAAGTGTTAAGGTCGATGCAGTCGCCGTGTTTGCCGAGGTATTCGTATTCTATGTGACACGAGTAAAGCGACTGCACCGTCTTGACCATGCCGAAGGCGCTGCCGTCCGGTCTTTTTCCCTCGAGGCGGAATCCGTCCGTATCATGAATTATAACACCCTCGCCCAACCGTATGAAACCCTTAGCGTTCGGCAGCGAGTCAACGTGGCATTCGGCGTTAAAGGAGTATGTACCTTCTTCCACCTCGCGGCGAACCTCGGCGCGCTCCCATTCATACCAGTCCGGTATGTGCGCGAATTCGGTTTCACCCGTCTCGGCTCTGAGCTCGCCGAGCTCGGTCATCTCCCAGCGCTTTTCGCAGTGCAGGCAGTATAGGTGTCTGCCATCGCTGCGCATGCGGTACTCTTTGCCGCACGCAGGGCATTTATAAAGCACCTTATGCAGTCCCTGCGCCCGCCACGGAACGTCGATTTTTATATTATTCGCCTTTTGCCACTTAAAATCGTCATATCTGAATTCCGTGCGGATCGCCTCGTTTATCTCCTCAACGGAGGCCTTTTCAAGCTGCGCGGCCGTAAAAAGCTGCTTCATCACGGCCTGCGTCTTTTTGACCCCTCGTTTTTTTAGGTTCCAGAAGGGAGCGTCCACATGGTGTCCGTTGGTTATCATCGTAACAATCGGCACTTTCATCATCTTGCAGAGCTTGCCGAGTGAATCGGGCAAAACCGACTGCGTGCCGCAAAGAGAGTAGCGGGATTCCGGATAGATTACGAGAACATCGCCGTTTTCAACTACCCGCTTAATTTGCCATATAAGCTGAACGTCCAGTGTGAATTTACGCTTACATATGCCGCCGACATTCCGCAGCAGCCATTCCCTGCCGATGAAGCCGTCTATAGCCACGATATAGTTCGCTCTGTTCGGAAAAAGGGCCGCCGTGGCTACCTTAAAATCAAAGAAAGCGTTGTGGTTTCCCAGAAAAATGAAAGGCGGCTTTAAGCCCTCGCAGTTTATTTTTGTTATCTGCGCCCGATGCTGCCACACATCCGGAAAGCACAGCAGCCATGTAAGCGGCTGCAGAAATCTGCGCTGACGTACGGGCGGTTTTTTCATGTCGAATCGTTTGATCTGCTCTTCCATATTACCCTCTTTCCCGATATATTTTGCTTATTCTATAATAACTTTTGCAAATTATCAATATGTATATCCGACACCTTTATACCGGTATCCAAATAAAAAGGGATACCGGTATAAAGTTTATTTAAGGCCGCTGGCGACTGTTTGTCGTTATGTCAACCGTACTGAAGGCCGGGCTTTTCCGCCTTCAGTTTGAGCTCCCAGAGAATCTTCGCCGTCTGCTCGTTATTAATGTTATTGCGGGGCATAATCGTGCCGTCCGAGTATCCGTTGAAAAACCCGAGCGAGACAGCGCTTTCAAGGTCTTTTACGGCGTAACCGCTCACATTCCTCCGGTCTGAAAAACCGACAAGCGCCCCCTCGGAGCTTTCGGGTATCAGTTCGGCATTACGGAGGTTGAAAGCACGCATGAGCATGGCGGCCGCATCCTGTCTGGTTATCAGCGTGTCGGGACTGAATGCCGTGGAGGATATGCCGTTTATTATTCCGCACTGATACGCTGTCTGCATCTGCTTCAGATATGGGTTATTCGCGCTCACATCCGTAAACGGAAATCCGGACTTCACGGCGTCAAGCTCCGTTAAGCCGAGTGCGTTTACGATCGCGGCGCAAAACTGCGCTCTGGTCGTATATTGGCCCGCCGCGAAGCTGCCCTTTGAATCAAGCTCCATTATCCCATTATTGACAACGGCGCTGATATATCCTCTCGCCCATGCCGGCAGCTGGTTTTTGTTATTGATGACCGGCGGCTTTGCGACCGCCGTGTTTCTTATTACGGAAGCTTCAGATGCGTAGCTGTACTCTTCGAATCTGTCGAGAGGATTTACAACATACTGTGAGACGTCTCTCATATGCTGAAGCTGAAACTCAATGTTAAAGGCATTGGCGTCCATTTCTATTCCCTGTTTCACATATATAATGGGAGGCGGCGGCGAAAACGGCGGATTCGGTATATCTACGCCCTCCACCTGCATACCGGATACGATATGGCGCATCTCGTAACGGTTTCTCATAGTAAAATCGCCGTCTTCTTCACTGTCGTCTTCTTCGATTATATAACCTACTCCGGCATCGGGATCGGTAACGGTATACAATATTTCCATACCCGCAAACGCGTCGATATTCACGCCGGGAGGTTTGTAATATAAGATATTCGGTACTTCCTGTGTTATCCAGGTGACTTGTCCCGTAGGAGCCGTATACTTTTGCGTTATCGTGACCGTAGGGGCTATGTCCGGTTTTATCTCTTCCCAGCGCCAGCGATATACAGCCTCTGTGCTCGTCCCTTCGGGTGAACTTACGGGAGAGCCGAGCTTGAGCTCGCCGATATCGTCCGTTTCATAAAGCGTAATCGGGAAGGGGTTTTCGGGATAATATTCAAAGTGGTTGGGATAGCGCATATTCGCGGCCGGGAATCTTATATATCCCAGGTCCTGTATCGGTAAGTCTCCTTGTACGAAATCAGCCGGGACCTCGCCAAGCTCGACAGACATCTGAGCGGTGCCGGTATAGGGTCTGCTGCCTCCTTTGTTAACCGCGATCACACTGAGCGTAACGTTATGCTGCAAACCGATGATATTGCCCTCTAAATCTTCAATAGGCACCTGCTGATCCATCATTACCCTGCGCACGACAACGTTGTGCTCGGTCTTATGACCTCCGGCGCCGGTAGGCTCATAAGTGCCGAATATATATCCGTTTTGATTAATCTGCCAGCGGAGCTCACAGTTCGGCTTAATGTTATAGTCCGCGTCCAGAACACTTACATAGGCACCCGTTTTCCTGAGCTTATACTCGGTAGTGTACCGATCCGCGGTAAAGGTGGCTTTCTCGGTGACTTTTGTGGCAACGTCGGTCGAGTAAACGGTTACAGGACCTTCATAATATATCCTGTCCTGCGTTTCAAACCGGACTTCGGAATTCGGAACGTCCAATACCGTCAGGTCGCGCCCCGAAAGCGTAGTAAACTGAACCGTATCCTCAAAGAAATCACCCCGCAGCTTGCTGGTTCCGTAATAATCCGTATCACCCGGTTTCCTGGCCCCTAAAAAAGGAGTCACTCCGTTGATGATGTCCGACTGCCCGTAAAAGCCGGGAGCTTTAATTATAATGCAGTCTCCCTTCCCGACGTCTATATTAAAGATGCTGAAGTCGAGTCCCACACAGCCCTGATCATCGGTCTTCACGGTCACCTTTCTTGTCGGGTTCTGGTTCGCTCCGCCCTGCGGGTCGTTTCCCGAAGCATAATACCATATCTCCAGATTGCGGTTGGAAAACGGAAGCTTGTCGCTGAAGGGAACGGCGTTTGCCGGCGTTGTCCCGGCAAGGCGTTTGGTCATAGCGGCTATATTGATCCTATCCTGATATGTACACAGACGGCTGAAGTAGTATATAACGTCATCCTCGGCGCGAAAGCTCTTGTTTCGCTCTATTATCGGTATGTGCAGATTGATAAGATTTGTCCTGTCGTCAAGGATCGTTACAAAGGCATTCACCACAAAATCCACGCCGTAGCTCATCGTGTTTTCCGCAATGTCCGCGTACGCATAGAACCCTACCCTTAGCTGCGCGTTGAAAACATCGATACTCAGTATTTCCAGCCCCACGAGAGGAGTAACATAGAAGCCCGCGTGTATATATCCCATCGGATCGCATTCGGCGCCGAAAAATTTATCGACGTCGTTATTGACATGAAACGAAGTCGGAATGCCCCATTTCGTGCTTCCGTATACGGAGGCGGTAGCCTTAACACCCTCCTGCGCCCTGACGGTGAGCGCGATATCCCCGTCTATATCTATGACAAGAAAAATCCCGAGCTTAACGCTGCCCAGGCCCTCGATACCGACGATAACGGAAAATATCGGAAAATAAAGTTCCTTATCTATTTTCACGTTGATAAGCGCGTTGAGGTCTATAAACTGCGCGGCATCGACAAATCCGAACTCATAACCGTCTGAAAAAGAATATTCCGCGACTATGCCGGGACTCACACCAACTGCCCCGTCGAGTTCAAGAGTCATGGTTAAGGGTTTAAACACGTCGTACGTTCTGAACGTATACTCGCCGCTGTACTCATATATTTTGGAGCCGCGGCTGTTAAACAGGTTATACATATCCTTCATTTGCGCGGAAGGAGCATTGCCGCTCATAAGTGTCTGGGTCTGGCCCGTCTGCCCGGCAAGCTTAGCGGCGTATTCCTTCACGGATATGCCTTTTACTTCATACTCAATGATGTTCGCGGGCGTCGGCTCAATCACCTGCCTGGGTATCTTAAAGTCGCTGAAAATCTCGATCATTGTCGGCTGACCGACTATGTAGCTGCCGTCGGCGTTGACCTTCATGATCTTCATTGTTTTTTGTTTTTCCCTGTCCACCAATATGTCGCCCGCCGAGAGGCTCGTTCCGGTTATTCTGACGGAACCGTCAACCATATCCGCGTCGGAGAAGTCTATAAACTTAACGCGGTCGCTGTATTGGTATGACACATTGCTGATTGTTGCCGGGGTTGTGATAAGGGCGGCGTTTGAATTTAAAGTGCTGCCGACGAGGAATAATGCAAGAACCGTGCTGAGTATAAACGCCGGTATTCTTCTGAGCATTTTTTCTCCCTCCCGTGTCGCTTAAAGAGCGGACATTCCGATTAATGAGCGTCATTTTACTTCCATAAAAATCATATTATTACTATTAATTCCATTGTCAACATAAATGCAAAAACTGCCGTCTCCCGGCAAATGCGAAGGGAAATGCCGGGCGCGGAGGTGTAAAACACCGCGCCTTTTATGAGGCGCGGTATCTATTGGCATATATTCTTACTTGACCGCGGCTAAAAGAGCCCGCTTTACCATAACCTTGGCCAGCTGTACTTTATACTTGCTTGCTTCAAACGGCATTGCGTCCTCTACGGCAGCCGCGCCGGCTTCTTCCGCGACTTCCTCGCTAATCGCTTTGTCGGCAATCACTTTTTCGGCCTTGTATGCGCGATACGGCGTCGGAGCGACCGCGCCGAGGCAAACGCGCGGCTCGGTGCAGCCCACCTTTACCGCGCAGTTGACTATGGGAAAGTCTATAGATTTGCGGAAGGCGTGCTTGATGAAAGCGCTTTTGCTTCCCTCTTCGGGGGCGGGGATACGAATCTCCGTTATGACCTCGTCCTCGGCGAGCACCGTATTGCTTGAAATATTAACGGCGAAGAAATCCTCCGCGCTGATCGTGCGTCTGTCGGTGACTATACTGCCTCCGAGCGCTATAAGCGCCGGCGCCACATCCGAAGGATGCACGGCGTAGCACGCGCAGTTCAGGCAGCGTCCCGCCTCAAGGAAAGCTTCCTCGGTCGTCGGAGTAAACGAATCCTCCAGCTCGAGGCTCCGTTTATCCGTGTCAAGCTCGCGCAGCTTTATCGCCTGCTTGTTTTGTATGCCCACGGGGTCAAAGCTCACGGCCTTTGAAGCGCCCGATGCCTGATTACTATATTCAACATCAAGATAACGATTGATTCCGTTGGCGGCCTTATGCCCCGCGGCAATAGCTCCTATTACCGTTCCCGGGCCCGTGGTGGCGTCTCCCGTCGCAAAAACGCCTTTTCTGGAGGTCATCTGCGTATCCTCGGAAATATCTATCAGTCCGCGGCGGTTAAGCTGCATCTGATATTTGTCGTCTAAAAACGACAGGTCGACCCTTTGCCCTACGGCCATAAGTATATTCTGAGCCTTAACGTTTAAGGTTTCGCATACTTCATACTGCGGGTTAAAGGCCCCGGTCTCGTCCCAGGCGCTTACGCAGCGTTTTAGCTGCATACCTTTTACTACTCCGTTTTCCTCAATGACCTTGTTAAGCCCCCAGGAAGGCATTATGACTATCCCCTCGGCTTCGGCGCGCGCTATCTCCTCGGCGCTTGCCGGCATGCGGTCTCTGGGTTCCAGACATGCCAGGGTCACCTTCTTCGCTCCCAGGCGCTTGGCCGTAACGGCTACGTCCATCGCCACATTGCCGCCGCCGGTTACAAGCACATCCGTGCCGATCTTGCCCTCCATCCACTTGTTGACCTCGACAAGGAAGTCGAGGCCGAACACCGTGAGCTCCTCGCCCGCGATACCTACAACAGGCCGCTTCCAGGTGCCCGTGGCGAAAAGGACACTGTCATATTGCTTTTCAAGCTCTTCCGGATCTGTCGTTTCGCCCACCTTCGTGTTCAGCAGGAACTTAACGCCCATACCTTCGAGAGCTTTCACAAATTTACGCACGACATCCTTGGGAAGCCTGTACGCGGGAATGGCGTACATGAGCATACCGCCCGCCTCCGCCTTGCTGTCGATAACGGTTACACTGTTTCCGGCCTTGCGCAGGAAATAAGCCGCCGACAGTCCCGAGGGCCCCGAGCCGACTATAGCAATCGATTTGCCGGTTTCCGCGGCCGGAGGTGCGTAGAATTTGTCGCTGTTATCAAGGATGTAATCTCCGAGCGTCCGCTCAACGCCGCTTATCAGTACGCTTTCATCAGTCTGGCAGCGGTTGCACTTGCTCTGGCAGAAATGCGCGCAGACACGGCCCGTGATCGCGGGCATCGCGTTAACTTTCATGATTATATCGGCGGCCTCGTCCCAGTTGCCGCTTCTTATCTGCTCGAAGTAGGCGGGGATATCCGTGCCCGCCGGGCATTCCTGCGTGCACGGCGAGGCGTGAGACTTCATGCCGCCGAAAATAGAATGATAGCGGTTGTCTCCCAATATGGCGAAGCATTCGCTGCCGCCCTTGCGGTTGCAGGGGAAGCGGTTTTCCGGTTTTCTGAAATACCAGCAGCGCGGAAGCTGGGCCAGTGTTCCGCCTATCGTGCCCATATCCCTGATATGCGGTGAGCCAACGCTTTTTGCCGCCTGCGCGAGCGCAGTGTAATTCTTTTTGACCCCGGCGTCTTCGGATATATCGCTCAAACGCGTGAGCGCTCCTATTTTCAGCATGCCGTCCTCATGGCGTATATAGTCAAGACCCGGAACAGTCTTGATGTTAACGACCGCGGAGGGATAATCCGGAAGGATATTATCCTTCAGGGTTCCCAGAAGGTCTGTTCCTCCAGCGATAATATCGGTTTTGCCGGAGCCCAGCGCTACTACGGCCTCGTTTACGGTTCTGGCGTTAATATGTTTGAACGGTTTCATACTTTACCTCCTATGCCTTTCCAAGCGCTTTTAGGACTTTATCGGGAGTTGCGGGCGGATCCACCCACACGCCGACGGCGTTATGGATCGCTATCACAATAAGGTGCGTGTTCGCGAGCGAATGACTGATGCCGCTCGCTCCGTAAGCCGCGTTGCCCGACCGGGTCTCAAGGAATTCGCGCTCAACCGGGGGTACGTCGAGTATCGTCGGCTTCTTATAGTCTATCATATTCGTGTTAAGTTTCAAGCCACTTCTTTCATCGAATACATATTCTTCAAGAAGCTGACAGCCGTGGCTGAAAAACATTACCTGGTCAATCTGGCTTTCAAGGGAGGTGCGCCGCATAATTTTACCCGGATCCGCCGCGACGCCGAAGCGCAGGACCTCCACTTCGCCGGTTTCGGTGTCAACGGCCACTTCGCAGAAGGCCGTGTTCATTGTATCGAGCATTTTACCCATACCCTTGGTCCATATAGACGTGGGCGGTCTGCCGGAAAATGTGGCGAAAATGTTTTTCGTCACCGCTCTTTCGAGAGGAACGGACTTTCCCGGATCGGCTTTGGCGATGATGCATCCGTCCGCCATATCCAGATCTTCGGGCTTCATTCCGATAAACGGGCTCGGCTCCTGAGGTCTGCCGAAGCTGAACATCGAAGGCGGCGCCGGATTTTCCGCTTCTTCGATAGCCGCCCGGAGAATCTTCTTCTTGAGGATATTCGCGCACTCCTTCATCGCCCAGGCAGAGGCCGTGGTTCCGTCCGAGCCTCCCCCGACAGGCGTGAACGTTTCTCTGTAATCAAAATCAACCTTTATATCCTTATACTCCAGACCTAGCTCCTCCGCGACGACCATGGCGTTGCATTCTACCGCGTATATGCCCGTGCAGGGTCCCTGTGTCGGCATATGTACTACGCCCCTGCGGAGCTCAAGCTTGCAGTCATAGCCCGAAAAAGCGTGCCTGGGACATATCTGGTATCTGAAGCTCATGCCGTGCATCCTGCCGTCGGGAAGCCTTTTTGTTCCGGAGGAGTGCCAGTTCCAGTTCATGAGCTTTTTGCCCGCGTCCAGACAGGCTTCGAAGCTCGGCACGGGATTAGGGTCGCTTTGAGATTCGGGTCCGTGAAGGTTGAGCCCAGCGATTTCGATCGGGTCTTTATTGAGTCTTTCGGAGATCAGATATATCGCCATTGTACCGGCGTCCCAGTTAAAGGGACAATGCTGTCCGCTGACATACATCCTTCCTCTGTTGGTATCGACTATTTCCATAAACTGCCGGATATTAAGGCATTTGAGGGTATAGTAGGGTCCGTAGCCCTGATCGCCGGAGGTTCCGAAGGTTGAACTCCCCTGCACCCCTCCGTCCGCGATTGAAAAGTCATCGACCGCGGTAATAAGACCGTTGTTTTTAATGCCGACCTTCAGGTGCATATAGCGCTCGTTCATCAGAAAGTCAAAGGTTTCCTCGCGTGTATTTACGCACCGCACCGGCCTTCCTGTTCTTTTGGCCAGCAGCGGCGTTATTTCCTGTGATCTTCGCATGCCCCAGTCACAGTATTTTCCGCCTTGGAAAAGGCCTTCCTGAACGGTCTTTTCGGGAGGCATGCCGTACAACCCGCCGATCGCGTCCTTCCTTTGGACCGCGCCTTCTATGTGCAGGCTTTTCCCCTCACCCTGATAGGGGTCATTGAACCACCAGGCTACCGAACCCGGCGGATTAGGTATGAGCGAGGCAAAGGCGGGTATTTTCAGATCATATTCCAATATCTGATCCGCTTCCCTGAAACCGGCTTCAATGTCTCCCTGGGATACAACCGAATAGGAGACGTTTCCTTTTTTAGGGCGGCTGGGATCGCGGCGCGGGCCCATCATGTCGGGCGGAAGACTGCTCAGTTCTGGCGGACGTATTACGGGAGCGTCGGGCTTTCTTCCCTCGAGGGCATTTACGACGTGCGGCAGCACTTCCCACTCAACGTCGAGCAGCCTGAGCGCTTCCTCGCATATATCCTCGCTTTCCGCGACGACGATTACGCCTACCTCGGTCCCGTCCTGATCCGCTATATTGTCCAGCCAGGGTCTGCGCGCCGGAGAACCGAAGGGAGCGCTCCCCAGCTGCTTTATATCCTCGTTTTCCCAGGTCAGGATATCCACGACACCCGGAAGAGCTCTCGCTTTTAACGTGTCCACGCTTACGATTTTGGCGCTGGCGTACGGACTGCGCAGAAATTTCGCGTGCAGCATATCCGGAACCACATAGTCTATTCCGTACTTCGCTACGCCCGTCGCTATCGCGTAGGACAATACGCCCGGAAGGTTGGGTTTTCCGACTACTCTGAAGGTTTCTCTTTGTCCGTTTACTCCCGCTATATCAGCCATATTTATAGCCTCCCGACGCCATTTTTACCGCCGCCTCCATGATAGCCGTGGAGTGCCGCGGATATGTGCCGCAGATGCATATGTTGCCGGCGAGCGCTTCTTTGATCTCCCGCTCGCTCGGGTTCGGGTTT
>Ga0123334_1004732_pt1 | contig 13598 bp, 9 predicted proteins | sample BiotimSIPDNA_FD_89706 | JGI IMG/M metagenome (GOLD analysis project Ga0123334, IMG submission 89706) | Anaerobic biogas reactor microbial communites from Washington, USA - Biogas_R1 time_0 SIP DNA | ecosystem: Engineered > Bioreactor > Anaerobic > Unclassified | place: Washington, USA | collected... | reverse complement strand
TTCCCGGAGCCGGAATTGATCTTCCCGTCGCCACTGGAGTACGGATATCGCAACAAGATCCGCCTCGAACCAGGCGAACGGGAGCTGGCGGCGACGGGCTACTTCGTCCCCTACGGATATTACATGCGGGACAATACCACGTTCTTCATGGTCAGAAGCTGCCCGCTTGCCCAGGAACCTCTCAACGCCTTGCTGCCAAGGGCGATCAGGAGCGATTGGGGCAAGCAAAACGCCAAGCGGAAGAAGCCATATACATTGACGCTTAGGGTCACCACCGATGGCGAGACCTCATACTACTTTGGGCAGGCGCCGCTAAATATGACATGGTTGCGGGAGCGGCTGCTGGATGTGGAATACCGCGTTCCTGTAGGTGGCTTTTGGCAAGTCAATCCCCCTGTTGCCGAGCGTCTTTTGGAGATTGCGAAAGCCTGGACGGCTGACTTGCCTGTGAGTGAACTGATTGACGTTTACGGCGGTGCGGGCACGTTTACAATGCAAATCGGTCAACGTTTTGCCAAGCGCGCTCTTGTCGAAAGCGATATTCCCGCCGTGGAGGCGGCGGACTTTACGTTCCAGGAAGCCGCCATGCCCGTAACCCTGTGGAAGGGAACCGCAGATGAATTCCTGCCTGCCGACGACGGCCCGCTGGCGGAGGCCAACCTGTCCGAAACCCTCTTGGTCCTCGACCCGCCACGGTCAGGATGCCAACCCTCAGTCCTACAAGCGCTGATTGACAGACCACCAAAGTTCATCCTCTACGTCTCGTGCAATGTGGCGACACTAGCCAGAGACCTGAAAATCCTCTGCGATCACAACCTCTACAAGCCGACGAGAAGCGCAATCTTTGATATGTTCCCAAAAACAGCGCACTTTGAATCAATGACACTCCTGGAACGCCAATAATCCAATTGCTTGACCATGCAAGACGAAACCCATCTTACCAAGAAGAATTCCAGCTGGCTGGTCATCATCGTCGCCATCTACATCATTCGTTCATTTTCGTGGTTTTCGGCTGAATTGTGGTATGACGAGGTGCTGACACTCACAAGATTCGTGCTCAATCCCAATGATCCTTCGCTGCTCAATGTCTTCAGGGACTACCCGATCGCCAACAACCACATCCTCTCAACGGCAATCTACTGGTGCTGGACGCGAATCGTGGGCTTGCCGGACGAATCCCTGCTCAGGCTTCCCTCGATTTGCCTGGGCATAGGAACGATTGTCTTGATCGTCAGGCATTGGAGGCATTTTCTTGGCGACAAGCTGGCGGTCATTGGCGGGTTCATCTTTGCGATCAGTCCGGTCTTCACGGCTTACGCCTATCAAATCCGCGGTTATTCGTTGACGTTCTTCCTGGCGACCCTCGCCGTATCCGGCGCCCTTGAATTGAGTCGTGACAGCAAGGCGAAACGGGCGCAAGCGATGCTGTTTTTCAGTTCTCTTCTGTTGCCTTTGGTGATTCCCACCAATGCGATGCTCGCCTTGCCTCTGGCGACGTTGATTGTCGCGGATGCCCGTTCGCGCCAACTGAGTTGGCGTCAAAGCCTCTTGAGTTCGCTTCCGTGCCTGGCGGGATTTGCCTTGGGGGCTGGTTACTACCTGACGATTTTCGATCAATTGAAGCGTGTTCTTGCGGAGCCTGACGGTTGGAGTTCGTGTTGGCTTGTCATCGGCAATCTTGTTTTGGCGTTGATTGCCCATGCGATTGTGCTTCCATTGGCATTTTTCAAGCATCCGAAGGCTGCGGATTGCGGCGTGCGTCGCATGGCTCCCTTGGCATGGACGGGCTTGGCTGTTTTGTGTACTGTTGGTCTTATGCTTCTGCTGTCCCGTTCCGGCCACGCTCCATTCCCGCGTGTGTTCCTGGTTTTGCTTCCGATGGTATCGGTTCTAATCCTGCTGGCGATCAAGGAAAACAAGCATCAGGACATCATTCCATTCACGACGCTCGCCGTGGTCATCCTGCTCAATGGGTTGCTTTGGGAACGGTTTGCAGACAATTATACCAGGCTGCAGCTCAAAAAAAACGTGGTTCCGGATAACTTGCTCCAACAGTATTATCGCGGGCAAGATGAACTGAGAGCCATCGCGCGTCACAATGACCATGACATGGAAAACTGGTTCGTCGTCACAGACGCATACGATATCATGACATTCCGGTTTTATTGGGTCACCAGGGGATTGCCTGCTGGACAAACAGCTGGAGACAATGAGTTCCCGGAAGGTTTCTGGAACAAAATCAATCACGACAATCTGAAGCTCAGGGTCGTGGCGAAATCCCCGCAAAAGGCGGCGGAGATCTTCCAGAAGGCTGGGTTCGGAAGCAAGAACCAGCTTTTGGACAAGCTCGTTTGCATTCCCGGGATTGGCAAGCCGATCAGAGCCGTCTATGCCATTGAATGATTTTGGTTTGGATCGCAAGGCATATTTAGGAATATGTGAACTTATCAGGACAGATTGAATTATGTTATCAAAAACCCTACGATTGATTTGCTTGTTGGCGTGCATGATTGGGTATTGTTCATCAATCTTGGAGCGCGATCGCTTGACGTACTACGTTTCCCCATCGGGCCTTGAACTGAATCCTGGCGGTTCCGAGCTTCCCTTTGCCAGCTTGTCTCATGCACGTCGCAAGATTCGAAGCCTAGTGTTGACGGGGACTCTGCCTCCCGGCGGCGTGAAGATTGTCATCAGGGCAGGCCGATACCCTATTCGCGAAGGGTTTGTCCTAGGAGAGCTGGAAAGCGGCACGGAAGAGGCGCCGATCGAATGGGTCGCTGAAACGGGTGCTACCTTGGTCGGGGGAATTGACTTGCCACTGGCAGCCTTCACCCACGTCAGTGATGAGGCAACCCTGGCGAGACTCGGTCAATTGGCTAGGACGCACATCAGAAAACTCGACCTCGCTTCATACGAAAACTGCACGATCAAGCAATGGCCCGATACGGCAGAGGGATTGCCGCAACATGGCGAACTCTTCTGCAACGGAAGTCCATTGCCGTTGGCAGGATGGCCAAACCAAGGATGGGCGACCTTCAAGGAAATTGCCGAACAGAATGCCGATGAAGCGTCATTTGAGTACGAGCCAATGTTCGTTCCGGCGCTGAGATGGAAACCCGAAACCGGAATTTGGATCCATGGCTTCATGCACTACGACTGGTTTGATGAAACCATGAAGCTCAAGTCGGTCGATCAGCTCAAGAATACATTGACTGTGATGACGAAGGGGAGCAGCTATGGAGTGGGGATGCCTTCCAAACGCGATCCGATTCCTCGCCGATATCGCGTGGTCAATTGCCTGGAAGAACTGGACATGCCCGGAGAATGGTTTGCGGACCACACCAGCAATACCCTCTATCTCTGGCCGCCACCCAACGCCGAATCCGTCGTCTTCACCACTCTGGAACAGCCGGTCATAACGATTGAAAACGCATCGTACATCACGATCAAAAACCTCGAGATCGATGGCACCTTGGGTGACGGTATTCTGGTGAACGGGAACCACAACCAGATACTGGATTGCAGAGTTGCCAACACAGGGGCGTTTGGAATAAGGGTCAACGGAACCGATAACCGAATCGCCAATTGCATCGTCACATCCACAGGTGGAACTTGCTGCCATGTGACCGGCGGCGATCCCAAAACCCTGACCCCTGGCGAAAACATCGTGGAAGACTGCCTGATCGCACTTTCGGGGCGAAGACGCTTCGCATACGCGCCAGGAATCAGCCTTCATGGCGTGGGCAATATCGTCCGCCACAACGAACTAGTCGATCATCCGCACGCCGCCTTGGTCTATACGGGAAACGAACACATCATCGAACGGAATCTTGTCCGCAACGCCTGCGTGCTGACTTCCGACACCGGCGCATTCCATACCGCACGCAACTGGGGAAGCCAGGGCAACATCGTCCGATTCAACCGCTTCGAGGACATCAAAGGATTCAATGATCAGGCACGGGGAATCTATCTTGACGATTGCGACAGCGGCGATACGATATCGCACAACACGTTTGTTCGGGTGAACCAAGCCGTTGACATTGGCGGCGGGCGTGACAATCGAGTCGAAGGCAATTTGTTCATCGATTGCGTTCCTGCAGTTCGTTTGGACGATCGCGGAACCCGAATGATTGCGATGAATGCCGGACCGGACAATACCTGGGACTTGGAAGCCAAGCTGAAGGCAGTCAACTACAAGCAGCCGCCCTGGAGCGAACGATACCCGAAGCTCGCCACCATCATGGACAACAAACCACAACAGCCCCTGGGCAACGAACTGATCGGCAACGTAGTCATCGGTGGAGCCGGATTCGAAATGAAGGAATCCCTTAGGCAATGGGTCACCACAGAGGACAACCACTTCTTCGATGGACAAGGTGGAGTCGAGGTTGACAAGGCGATCCTTGAAAAGGTGGGGACAACCTGCTTCGGAAGACGAGGCGAAACCAAATAGGGGCGAAAAATCTTTCGCCCCTTGTAGGAAGGATTTGGTTGAGTAGATTATGAAAATCCTTGTTGGAAGCAACAAATTCAGCAAAATATCCACAATCTAAATAGGAGTTGAGTTCAGATGTCATTTTCACGAAATGCAGGGAATTGGTCCATTACGTTCGAGTCGGAATCATCGGAGCTTGTGTTGACGAATGGGGACAAGGTGGCGATCAAGCTGTCCTCCTCGGTATTGATCAAAGATCAGCAGTGGCGTTTGGCGCCGCCGATGGATGCGGTATCCAGCAGATTGGCGTTGGTTGCTTCTGACGGCAATGTCCAAGGCTACCTGACCTTTGCTGGAAATGGAGGCAGGTTGGAAATCAGGGCGATTCATAGGACGGCGCAATTCTACCATGGAATCCTGTCCTTCGAAGGAAGCGTTTCCTTCCCAGGTGCATTTGCCTGCCGCTGCCAGCCGCCGGAAGTCGTCAATGTCATCCAAATGGGTACGGGCATGACCGATAGCAAGTGCAACGACGCCTTGTTTGACCGCGAACATGACCGATGCCTCGTGTTCTCAGGAGCAAATCAACTGGAAATCACAACGGTTGACGCAGATAACTTCAACCTCAAGTTCCAATTGGTCATCCAAAAGGCGGCGCAGGCGGCAATCGTCCTGGAATTGCATGACGACTACTACAAGGATCGATACATCCCGTACTATGAGCCGATCAACAAGAAACGCTGCCCCTCGCCACCAACCGGCTGGATGTCCTGGAACGTCTATTTCGATCAGGCAGGAGCTAAGGAAAACCTCGATGAAGCACGAATCGGAGCTAGGGAACTCAAACCCTTCGGAATGGAATTCTGGTCGATCGAATCATGGCAGGGAAATTCCGACTCGTTGCCGGTATCCAAGTTCGACAACCTCAACCTCACCGCACATAAAGGACAATTCCCCGAAGGCATGGGAAAGCTCGCAAAGGATATCAGGGAAATCGGATTCAGGCCCGGTATCTGGACAGCGCCTTTCGGTACGGGAAGTGATGAATTCTACCAGGAGCACAAGGATTGGTTCCTGCATGACGAAAATGGAACGCCGATGAAAACCTGGAACGGAAAATATACGATCGACCCGTCAAACGACGAGGTGATCGAGTACCTCAAGCAATACCATCGGCACGCTTCCCAAGAGTGGGGATATGAATTCTTCAAGATTGACGGCATGTCAGGACGCAGCCATGGATATTGCGCGCACTTCTTTGAGCGCCCAGAAGTACGCGCCCGCTTCAAGGATCCAACCTGCCCGAATCCCTTCGAGCGATGTGCCGCCGCCTTCCGCGAAGGAATCGGACCGGACCGGGTCTTCCTAGCTTGCCAAGGACACTACACCGGCCCCGAGGCGGGAGTAGGGGACGCATCGAGAATCGGCGGCGATATCGTGGCGCCCAATACGGATTCCAATTGGAATAACATCCTGAGCCAGGCAAGGGCGACCCTCAATCAGCTTTTCGTACATAATATCGTCTTCTATATGGATCCCGATACACTGCTGGTCGGCGACTACCACCCTCTTGAAGAAGCGCGGGTAACGGCGACAGTCGTGGCGCTACCAGGACAAATGATGTTCGCAGGCGACAAATTGGCCACGCTTTCCGAAGAGCGGATGATGCTACTCAAGCAATCCCTCCCTGTCTGCGACGTCCATCCGATGAACCTCTATCCGGTCTTCGATATGGCGCCAATCTGGGACCTCAAGGTCAACAGGGACTTTGCCAATTGGGATGTGGTCGCACTCTTCAATTGGTCGGACAATGATGCCGAAATCGGATTCTCATTCGAAGAACTCGGACTCGACGACGACAAATCCTACTTGATCTACGAATACTGGACCAAGGAATTCCAGGATATCTTCGAAACCAACTTCAGCATGACCGTCCCGGCGCATGGAGTCAGGCTGATCGCCATACACGAAGACTTGGGACGACCGCAATTCCTCTCCTCAAGCAGGCATATTACCCAGGGCGCCATCGATCTGAAGGCGCTGGAATGGGATGCCAAGAAGCTGAACTTGACCGGATCCGTGGAATTGGTCGCCAACCATCCGACAACGCTTACGTTCTATATCGGAGATGCACATACCCTCCAGCGAGTCGCGGTGCCAGGAGTCGACATGGCGCTGAAATTGGACAATACGGACGGAATCCTCCAAGTTACGCTGACTGCGGCAAAGAATCAATTGGCGGACTTCACCATCAAGGTCGAGAAGAAAGGATAACCTTCCAGGAGTAAAACGATGAAACGTTCGGAGATCAACCGATACATTCAAGAGGCGGAGGCCCTCTTTGCAAAGCAATGCTTCTACCTTCCACCCTTCGCCCACTGGACACCGCAGGATTGGAAGACGAAATCACGTGACGAGGTCGATGAAATCCTCGCTTGCAACCTGGGATGGGATGTGACCGATTTCGGAAGCGGAGACTACAAAAAAGCCGGACTCTTCCTGTTCACGATCCGAAATGCAGTTCTCAACAGCACTAAATACCCAAAGCCATATGCCGAGAAAATCATGATTTCCTTGGAAAACCAAGTGACGTTGATGCACTATCACGCCCACAAGACCGAGGATATCATCAATCGCGGCGGTGGACGCCTCGCATTTAGGCTCTATAACAGTACCCCGGATGGCAAGCTCGACGATTCAACCGTGTATGTCTCCAGGGATGGAGTCAAGACTGCCGTCCAACCAGGCGAAATGTTTTCAATCGGAAATGGGGAAAGCATTACCCTGACTCCGGGATTGTACCATGAATTCTGGGCGCTCAAAGGCTATGGTCCCGTGATGATAGGAGAAGTCTCGGCAGTCAATGACGACCATACCGATAATTTCTTCCTCAATCCATTGCAACGGTTCCCGACAGTCGAAGAGGATGAAGAACCCTATCGGTTGATCGTCGGAGACTACGCTGCCTTGCCTTTCTGATGATATAAGATTATATTAAGCAGGCGGCTTTATGAAGAACTAAAAGGTTTGGAATCAACGAGGTAAATACATGTTGAGTGATGACATTATCGTGGTCGGCGCATTTTCAGACGACCCATTGGCCAGCGATATCGCGGAAAAAATGTGCCAGGAAACCGATATCAGCGATCTTCTGTCATACAAGGACTTTGCAAATAGCGAATTTTGTCCCCGATTCATCATCGCTCCCGACGACATGGATCATATCGGTCGCAGCTTGGAGGGCAAGACCGTCGTTCTCGTCTCCTCATGCAGTGGCGAGTTGACCAGGAACGCCCGTGCCATGCGGAATTTCCTGATCACCAGGGCCGCCAAGGACAACGGAGCGCAGCGCGTCATCCTCGTCGAACCCGATCTTTTCTATAGTGCACAGGATCGCGGGCCTAATCAAGATCCCAAGTTGAAACCACGAAAACTCAGGGACTTGAAGAAGTTTGACGGACAGCCTTTCTCTGCAAAGCTTTATTGCGAGCTTCTTCAGGTCTCCGGGGTTGATTCCGTGATGACGGTCCACAATCACTCCAATGCAGTCTCAAAAATGTTTTCCGAAAAATTCGGGGAGGACAACTACTTCAATCTCTCGCCTGCTTCGCTCTACGCCAAATTCCTCGCCGAGGAAGAAGCGGTGATGAGTCCCGAAAGCTATCGTGGATTTGTGGTTTGCGCTCCCGACAATGGCTCGATTCCATTTGTCGAGGAAGTCCACCAGCATCTGCTTGCCTACGCCAAGGATTTGCCTGTGACGCCTTCCATGCTTTGGATGGACAAGGAACGAATGTCCGAACGTAGCGTCAGCATGATTTGCCATGAAGACAGCCCTACCAAGATGGATGAAATCGAAGGGCGAGAAGTCATCGTCTTCGACGATATGGTTCGTACTGGAACAACGATTGCCGCCTGTTGCAGAAGACTTAAGGAAGCACGTGCAAAACGCGTCGTGTTCGTCGTAACACACTTCAATTCCTCGGCTGAAGTCAAGGAAAATCTTAATGATGCGGCGATTGACGAGATCATCACGACCAATACCCTCCCCAATATCCTCAACCGAGATCGCCAGGGACGGCTCAGGCGCAAGATGATGATCATGAAAATCGAACGCTGGATCGCAAGCACGCTCCTCAAGGATGCGCTCAAGGTCAGGGACACGCATTTTGATCGGCTCTATACAATGGACGTGTCCAGAAAGAACCCAAGGTTCTGGAGTACCTTGGATATCCAGCATGAAGGCGACATGAAAGAGGGATACTGATCTTATCCGCCTCAATATTTCTCTTTTTCAGCAATCCCTTCAGGATAGTTTCTGACTTCGCCCGTCCAATCCCAGTCACATTTGCCGTGTTTGCAATCTCGGTCTGCGACAATAGTAATCGGGAGTTGATTTTAGCGACCAATTCACGTTAGGGACAAACTGCAAGGAATTGAAGAGTAAGTCAAGATGCAACAGGATGAGAGCGTTTACGAACCGGGACGGAATCTGCCGATTAGCGGTCAAGCGGACGTGATTGTTTGCGGTGCTGGTCCCGCCGGCGTTGCTGCCGCCTTGGGCGCGGCGAGCTGCGGGGTTTCAGTGATATTGCTGGAATCTTCCGCCATGCCGGGCGGCATCATGACGTCCGGCATGATGCCAAACATCATCGATGCCAACAACAAAGGCGGCTTTCTGCAAAAAATGATGCATTTTCTCCATGAGACCGGCGCCGCCGGAAGCTACAATGCGTACATGCCGGAAGCAGTCAAGCATTATATGGAAAGCAGTCTGGTAAAGGCAGGGGTGAGAATCCGCTATAATACCTTGGTCTGCAATGTGTTAAAGCAAGGTCAGAAGGTGACGGCAGTGATTGCGGAATCACCCGCTGGAAGGGAAGCCTTCAAGGGAAGAATGTTCATTGATTGCACTGGAAATGGAACAGCTGCCGCTTTAGCTGGCTGCCGATTTGAGTGTGGCGACCCCCAGACTGGTCAACCCCAGGCGGCTAGCCTTTGCGCTCTTTGTGGAGGCGTCAATGCCGAAGATATCGCCGACTACTTGCGGCGCGAAGGCGAAAAGGGAAAGCGGCATCTGCTCGCGCAACTGGAAAAAGCAGGCTGCTCGCCAAGCTACCAGAAGCCAACACTCTTCAGGCTTACTAATTACGAATACCTGCTGATGTCAAACCATGAACATGGAATCTTTCCTGCTGATGCAGATGGAATCTCAACAGCATTGGTACGGGCAAGAAAAGAAATTTTCAGCCAAATCACTGAATTGAAGAAAGTTGCGCCGGAAATGGCAAGCCTTAGCCTGCTTACGACGGCTGCGGCTCTCGGGTTGCGTGAGGGGCGTCGAATCCACGCAATCTATAATTTGACGGCGGAGGATTTGATTGAAGGCAGAGCGCAGCCGGACGCTGTTTGTCGAGTGACCTTTGCGGTGGATATTCATCCCTCTACCGCCAACGGTCAAAGCGGCTATTGCAATGGCGGCATCAAGGTGCGTCCCTATGATGTTCCGCTTCGCTCGCTGATTGCTGCTGATTTAGACAACATGCTGCTGGGCGGTCGCTGCATCGGGGGCGATTTTTATGCTCATGCATCGTACCGGGTATTGGGGAATGCGATTCCGATTGGCGAAGGCGCAGGCATTTTGGCTGGAGCAGCACTGCAAAAGAATGTTCTGCCAGTCGATGTAAGGGTGGAAGAATTTTTGGGTTTTGGCGGAAATCCGCATCAAGAAAGAGGATAGAATCCACAAAAAGGCAACAACCGCAAGCGACTGGTGGCAGCAACTTGAGGGAACAACAGGTATCAATAGGGGAGTGATAACAAAATTTTGGCGGATGTATCATCATGCATTTGAAAGTCTTGAACATCGAAGTATTTTTTATTTTTCACGGTTTTGCTAAAATGTTCAGGCACAAGATTATAAAACTTCAGGGTAGTGTTTTTCAATAGTGGGAAGATTATACAGGAGGAAAAATACATGATGTCTGTGCGCCAACCGTATTTCCATCGCCATATAGACTTTACGTACTTTCTGTGTCGGATTGCATTTCTAATGCTGATTGCCATATATACGGCACGAGGCAATGACACAGCACAAGTTCCGCGGCATACCCGTTCGGGGAATTCCATCACATATCATCTCACTGCGGGCTGGAACTTGGTCAGCATTGCTTTGAACCTTGACCAAAATTCCAAGGAGTTGTTGCAGGGCAAAAAAGCGATGTCCTTGTCTCCTGATGGTGGCACCTACACTATCAGTGGCTCTTTGGCACTGTCCCAAGCCTGCTGGATCTATTGCCGTTCCGCCGAAACAATCACGCTTACCGGAACCTTGCCTAAATTCTTCGATTTTTTTGCAACCCTGAAAAAAGGTTGGAATTTTGTTGGTCCTGTTGTGGACATCTCTTTAAGCGAAGATGGAGCGATCGCCTGGGGATGGAATGGACATTCTTTTTATCAAACCCAGAACCTGCTTGCCGGACATGGTTACTGGCTATATTGGTCAAGCGATTATGTTGCGCCGCGTGAGGATACTTATCTCATTGTTGACTTGTCCGGAGGATCGGAAGCGACCAGCTACCCGGTCAGCTACTGCTCCGCCCCGCCGTTGGATGGCTGGACGGACGAGTACAAGGCTACCAAGCTGGTGCTGCGAAGAATTCCCGCAGGCACATTCATGATGGGGTCACCTGAAGGCGAGTTGGGACGAGAGGAAAAAGAAATTCAGCATCAGGTGACCCTGACCAAGGACTTCTATGTGGGGGTATTCGAGGTGACCCAGAAGCAATGGGCGCTGGTGAAAGGCAACTGGCCAAGCTATTTTAACAACCCTGCTTACCGCGATTCACGTCCAGTTGAAGGAGTCAGCTACCTTCTCATTATGGGAACTGGCAAGGGCTGGGGATGGCCGTCGCCGTTCTATCGTACACCACAGCCCGACTCCTTCCTGGGAGACCTGAATGACAGAACCGGCTTGGTCTTCAACCTGCCGACTGAAGCGCAATGGGAGTACGCCTGCCGAGCAGGCATCGCAACCGCCTTGAACTCAGATAAGAATTTGACTGATAAGAATACTTGCCCACGTATGGCTGAGGTCGGGCGATACGCGTGGAATGGTGGAAATCAAGGTTATGCAGCTCCAGCAAGCGACACGGCTTGGGGCACTGCCAAAGTCGGCAGCTATCTTCCGAATCAATGGGGGCTGTATGACATGCACGGCAACGTCATTGAATGGTGCCTGGATTGGTTTGTGGATGGTTACCCCGAGGAATCGGTAACGGACCCCGAGGGTGCTGAACGTGGAACATACCGCGTCTGCCGAGGTGGCGCCTGGACGAAGGATGCGCACTACTGCCGCTCAGCTCAACGCTCCTATTTTGGGCCGACAAATAGCGGAAGCAACTTTTACGGCTTCCGCATCGCGATGATGGCTCCATAGTCCCTGCTGTCATTTTCTGCTGTTTCAGCAATAGCGATGCCGAAATCCATAAAAGGACACGACATGGTTGTGTTCAATTCCAGATGAGCCTTGCATCGCAGCCGTAAGTCGCGATCTTGTTCTGGTGCTGATGGGGCAGCCGATGTTGCTTTCGCGTTGATAGATGCGGACATAGTCGACGTCGAATTCTTTTGGATAGACCATATCGGGGTCAATCTCTCCAATCCAGCCGGAATACTGGAAGAGGGCGAGTGGGTTCCAACCCACCATCCCTTACTAAAAGACATGCAACAACCCCTTGTATAATTTGACAAAAAAGTACGTGAGGATACTTTTCAAGATGTCTTTGTTGCCGTATGCCTGTAACATTTATGCTGAAATCAAACATTGAGATACCTTAAAGACCATCCTACAAAAGGGGGCTATCCATGAAACGAATTTGCGTGTTGCTGTTTATCGGGGTGCTGATGGGCGTTGCCCAAGAAGTCGTCAATCCTGCCAAGGCTCCGTTGGTGATTTCCAACAGCGGCTTTGAGGAAGTCAGTCCTGATGGTCGGGCGTTGGGCTGGGGAGGTTGGTGGCAGCGCGAAGGCAAGGGCAGCGCCACGGTGGTCGAGGGCGGGCATAGTGGCAAGAACGCCATGCGTCTTTTCAGCGATGGCGAGAAGGATTGGGCGATCAATGCCTCGCCAATGTTCGACGTCCCTCTGGGAGGCGAATACGAAATCTCCTTCTGGATCAAGGTGACGGAATGGGGCGGTACACGGATGGATGCCGTGCCCTTCAATGGCAAGGAACGGATCAGCTGGTCGATCGGCGGCACAAGACCTCCAAAAGAAAATGTAAAGGATTGGCAACAGGTCAAGGGATTCTTCAAGGTCGAGGAACCAATGAACAGAGTCATGTTCAGATTCGTCGGCGGAGGCATGACTGATGTTCTGATTGACGATGTTGTTGTTCGCCCGCAGCTGATTCCCGTGATTCCTCCGTCCCCGAAGGTTGTCGGTTGGGCGTCGGAACCCGTCATGGAACGGCATGGGCGTTCCGCCATTGCGCAACCTTTGAAAGATGGTGGCTGGTATATCAGCTGGAGATTGCTTCTGGAAGATCCACAGGATGTTACGTTCGATGTCTACAGGACCGCTGACGGCAAGACGGTCAAGGCAAATCAGGAACCGATCGCCCAGACCACTGACTTTATAGACTTGGCTGGTTCCGAAGATGCTGCTTATGAAATCCGACCCAGTGTCGGCACCCCATCCAGGGCCAGATCCTTCGCGTTCCATACGGAGGGCTTTAATACTGCGTACCTCACCTTCAAGCTTTCGGATCCTGCCGCACGTCCAGGCAAGGTGGCGATCGCAGACTTGAACGGCGATGGCGAATTCGACTATGTGGTCATGCATCCGGGTTCAGTCATCGATCCTTGGCACGTGTTTTGGAAACCATCCCCCAATACCTTGAAATTGGATGCTTTTCTGGCTGATGGCACCCGCCTGTGGACTCTTGATCGCGGATGGTCCATCGAACAGGGCATCTGGTACTCGCCATACATCGCCTACGACATTACCGGAGACGGGAAGGCGGAAGTGATCCTCAAGGCCGCCGAGGGCGACAACCGGAACGAAAAGGGAGCCGTCGAAACCGGTGACGAATGGCTAATGGTACTTGACGGCATGACTGGTCAAGAAATCGCACGTGCCCCATGGCCCAGCCGGGATGGAT
>Ga0123334_1004729_pt1 | contig 13605 bp, 8 predicted proteins | sample BiotimSIPDNA_FD_89706 | JGI IMG/M metagenome (GOLD analysis project Ga0123334, IMG submission 89706) | Anaerobic biogas reactor microbial communites from Washington, USA - Biogas_R1 time_0 SIP DNA | ecosystem: Engineered > Bioreactor > Anaerobic > Unclassified | place: Washington, USA | collected... | reverse complement strand
TTCTCTTTTTATCAATTCTATCTGGGATTTGATTTTCACATATTTTTCAGTAAATTCGCGATATCGCACAAAATACTGAACAATAACAGACTCATTGCGTATCTGTTCGTATATTATGTCAATTAATTCCACCGGTGTGGAAGGTACTGACGGGGAATGAGAAAAAATTGATTCACAATCAATAACAAGTGATGACACCGTTTTTTTGAGATCTGTGCCGATATCGTTCACAATAGAAATACATTGAGAAATAGTAGCTGTTTTGCCAAGACCGTTTTCTCCCTGAAATATCACTATTTGCGGTGATGATTGCTCCTGATCCCGGGACTGTTTACTAAAAGATAGAAATGACTTGCTGTCTTTACTGCTCTCGGCAATCCGAAGAAAAAACTCACGAAAGAATTTCTTTAACAACAACCTTCCAGCCCATATTTCATGCGCCATATATTTCCTTACTCCTGGTTCTGCATCAACCGGACAACACTATAATAGATAATATAATTTACTCTTCTTACATTAATAGATCTATAACTATTTTTATTTTAATAATAAACGCATATACCCAACCAATGTAATAGCAAAGGGTTATATGATATTCTGAAAATTGATAGCATGAAAGGTCTATCTGGTTGTTGTTTGTATGTTGTTGAAAATAAATAAGATAAAAGATGATTTTGCTGGTGGGTACAAATTAGATCGTAAATATGTGCTATAAATACCACCGAAAAGTTATTTTGTGACTATTGCTGGTTCAGAGATGATCCTGAAATAATCATGTTTTTTCAGGGAAACAACGCTTTTGGTCTGGTGGGGGTATTCATAAAATAAAACAGCCGGGAATCAGCGTAGTTCCGGGTTGAAATACAAAGGAAAATATGGACGACAAAAAACTTTACATAATCGATGGACATGCGCTTATTTACAGAGCTTATTATGCACTTGCAAAAAATCCGCTTACAAATTCGAACGGTATTCCTACCGGTGCTATATATGGTTTTGTAAATTATCTGATAAGGCTGATTGAAATCTACAAATGCCCGTATCTTACCGTTGTGCTTGATAGCAGTGTTAAAACATTTCGTCATGAGATGTATGAACAATACAAAGCGAACCGTGATGAAATGCCGGATGAACTAAAGGTACAGATTCCACTTATAAAAGATGTTGTCAATGCATTCAATATTCCAATGATTTGTCAGGATGGTCTCGAAGCGGATGATTTGATAGCCTCGCTTACAAAAAAAGCTGTTGATAACGGATTTGATGTGTTTCTTGTTACGAAAGACAAGGATCTGATGCAACTGATCGGACCACATGTAAAAATGCTTGCGCCCGATGGAACTGGCGTTTTGCAACTGTTTGATGAAAAAGATGTGGTTGATAAATTGGGTGTGCCACCAGGAAAAGTACTGGATTATCTATCACTGATAGGGGATTCATCAGACAATATTCCTGGTGTCCCCGGTGTCGGGCCAAAAACAGCAATAAAAATTCTCGAAACAGCAGGTTCTGTTAATGCTGTTCTTGAAAATCCTGATGTTATTGGAAATGTAAAACTTATACAGAAAATAAAGGATAATATCGATAAACTGCGTATCAGTAAAGAGCTCGTAACGCTTTTTTATGATGCAGAGCTTTCCTGCACACTTGATGATCTCAAACGGACTACTCCTGATAGAATTAAAAGCATGGCATTTTTCAAGGAATATGAACTGCACTCATTTATGAAAAATCCTCTTTTTGGCACGCAGGAAGTAATAACCGTTTCGAAAACAATCGTAAACGATATGAAAGATATACCCGCAGTAATTAACCGGATCACATCAGAACAACGTTTCTGCTTTATGCTGATTACCGATGATCTTATTCCACGGGCTTGTGATCCGATAGGTATTGTAATTGCATTCAGTGAAACAGAAACGCTGTATATTCCTGTAAAAAATAAAAATGGGTCCGCAGAGATCAGCGTTCTTGAGATGTTCAGGCCGGTTTTTGAGAATCCGGCGATCCGTAAAACAGGGTATAATTTAAAAGCAGAGTATCAGGTACTCAAAAATGCAGGTGTTCTGCTTGATGGAATAGCGTTTGACATAATGGTGGCAGCCTATGTTATTGATCCGGGTAAACGTGCTTTTGATATAGACTCTCTTATGACTGAATGGCTGGGAAATCAGCGTGTAATGTCTGCTGATATTGATAAAAGCAGAAAAGAAAAAACGCTTGCCGGTGTCACAGTCGAAAGCATGTCTGTATATGCTTGTCAAACTGCCGCAGCATTGTTTCAACTTGCAGCAAAACTCTCACAAGCGCTTGATCAAATGAATGGAAGAAAACTATATGATGAAATCGAAATACCATTAATAACCGTACTTGCAGAGATTGAATGGTACGGCATGCTTATTGACACAAAATTACTGAAAGATTTTTCAAGGGATTATACATCAACGTTAAATTCAATCGCGGCATCAGTGTATGAAATGGCAGGGGGGGAGTTTAACCTGAATTCACCAAAGCAGATTGGTGAGGTTCTATTTGACAAACTCGGACTTCCCGGGGCAAAAAAAACAAAAAGCGGAACGCACTCAACAAGTTTTGAGATCCTTGAAAATCTCGCAGATAAATTTCCTGTTGTTCAAAAAATACTCGATTACAGAGAAATACAAAAACTCCTGTCAACATATATAGATGCTTTACCGCAACAAATACTTGAAAAGACCGGACGCGTTCATTCGTCGTTTAATCAGACTGTCGCTGCAACTGGCAGATTGTCAAGCACAAATCCCAATCTTCAGAATATTCCCATTCGTACTGACTCCGGACGAAGAATCAGGGAAGCATTTATCGCTAAAGATGGTTCCCTCCTTGTCAGCGCAGATTATTCACAGATTGAGTTGAGAATTCTCGCTCATTTGTCAAATGACCCGTTTCTTATTGACGCATTTAACCATGACCAGGATATTCATACCCAGACGGCATCAGCGATATTCGGTACATTTCCGGAGATGGTTACTCCTGACATGCGCCGTACAGCAAAGACTATTAATTTCGGGCTGATGTACGGAATGGGGCCTATGAATTTATCACGACAACTCGGAATCTCATTTGGGGAAGCACGGGATTTTATTACCAGATATTTTGCTCAGTTTCCGACAATCAAAAAATTCATGGAATCAACAATCGAATTTGCACGTGATCACGGGTATACAGAAACGCTTTTTGGTCGTCGGCGATATCATCCCGAAATAAACATTAAAAACAAAATTGTGCGTGAAGCTGCAGAGCGAACGGCGATCAACACTCCGGTACAGGGGACTGCTGCTGACATAATGAAAATTGCTATGATCAATATACAGAACAAAATAAAATCATTCTGTCCGGAGGCAAAGATGATATTGCAGGTGCATGATGAACTTGTGTTTGATGTTCCGGCTGATCATGCGGAAAAATTCCGCTTGTGGGTTATAGAAAAAATGAGCAGCGCATGCAGTTTGCGTGTTCCACTTAAGGTTGAAGGTGGCTGTGCATACAACTGGAGTAATGCACATTGAAACAATGAGTTTAATTAAGGAATAATTTTATCAAAACAATCGATAACTGTTTTCAGGTAGATGACAATCATTCCCATGTTGTCATCACTAAGTTCAATGCCACGATCGGGTTCCTCATCAAGTTTTGAAATGATAAAACGCAGCAGTTCCGGTTGATGATATTTCGACATAATTTTTTCAACTGTATCCAGAAACTCAGATTCAGATTCACCGGCGAGGTATTCAAGCATCTGAATGTTTTTATTTTCATAACTGTCAAGATCATCTCCTGTAATCACCGTAATATCGCTATAGATTCCATTAAGTATCTGCCAGATCATTACACCCATGAAAAGCAGTGCTTCACGTTCCTGTTCAGAAAGGATATCATTACCTGTCGCCATCAGGTAGGTCAGGAGAAATGGTTGTTTTTGGCCAAGCTCATGTACCAATGAAGGAATCGCATCCGGATCAAGATCCTCCATTGAATTCCAGCTGGCTTTGATTGTTTCGATATTTAATTCTTTCACACTATTCCTTATAAAAATCATTATCTGCTGCAAACATCCGGTAATGCATTACCGTTTATATTTATAGGTAAAATACATTGTAACGTTCAAATGGAGCAAACGCATTAATTACACAACCATCCTTCAGCGAGGTATGCAGGTGAAGCTACTAACTGCATCTGTAGCATCAGACTGTTCTTAATAGTAAATGAATCATGCTATGGCCAGAATGATTTCCAGTTCGAAAAACGGTATTGTTAGTGAAATATCGAAAATGTATATATATTTATAAAAAGACAATTAAAAAGGATACAGAGCAAGTGCAAATTGAACTGTGTAAATTGACTGATGGTGATATTGAGGAAGCATTTCAACTGATATCCAAAGTAACGCATATCATGCGAAGAGCAGGAATTAATCAGTGGGATTCAATATATCCAGACAGATCTATTGTTGAATATGATATTAGCCGCTCAAGTGCATATGGATGTTATTGCGATTCGCAGCTCGCAGGGTATATTGCACTCAATGATGAATATCCACCAGAGTACGATTCAATTGCATGGATATATCATGGAAAAAACCTTATTGTTCACAGGCTTGCTGTGGCGGTAGATTATCAGCGAAAAGGTATTGGTACCTATCTGATGGACTTTGCGATTTCGTATGCAAAGGAAAACAAGTATGACTCAATCCGGCTTGATGCGTATGCTGTCAATAAATACTCAAATGCATTGTATAATAAACTTGGATTCAATAAAACAGGTGAGATTGTTTTCAGGACAGGACTATTCTATTGTTACGAATTATCTTTACATGTATAGGGGAAATCGGGCTTTAGGACGAGAGACTTAAATCAGATACTTTTAACCTAAATGGCGCAGTTGGCGTGAATGCAGAACCGTAAGATATTGAGATGATAAGCTTTGAAAACCTCGCAGGCTTTATCGAAGGGTGATAAGGTCAAGAGGTTTGAAATGGTTAGCGCTCAATAGGTTACGGTTCTGCGCCGCGATCAACTGCGCCATTTAGGTTTAACGTAAAGGATATCAGATAGTTGTGAATTTTACTTTTAACGTTATTGATAAAAAAGCAGGTACACACTAATGCATGTACCTGCAAATCACTCGTCACTCGTCACTTCCTCACTTACCGGAACGTTCCCTGAATGCTTTTGTCAATGCAGGTACAATCTCGTTAAGATCTCCTACAATACCGAGGTTTGCAATCTGGAATATGTCCGCATTCGGATCCTTGTTGATCGCAATGATAAAATCTGATGACTGCATTCCGGCCATGTGCTGAACAGAACCGCTGATACCGCATGCAATATAGAGTTTCGGACAGACTGTTTTTCCTGTTTGTCCGACCTGATGCGAATAGGGGATCCAGCCGTTGTCAACTGCTGCACGACTTGCACCAACAGCGCCGCCCAGGACCTCTGCAAGTTCGCGAAGCATCGCAAACTTTTCTGCACTACCCATTCCGCGTCCGCCCGATACGACGATATCTGCTTCAGTGATATTGATTGTTGATTCGATGTCCTTGATAATGTCGATAATTTTTGTACGTTCAAACGGAAGTACTTTATCAATATTAGTAATGACAACCTCACCGGTTCTGCTGTCGTCTTTAACTGCAGCTTTCATAACCTTGTGACGCACTGTTGCCATCTGCGGCCGGTGATGCGGGCAGATGATTGTTGCCATAAGGTTACCACCGAACGCCGGGCGTGTTCCAAGGAGAAGTTTTTTCTCAGTGTCAATATCGAGTTTTGTACAGTCGGCAACAAGACCGCCATACACACGTGCGGCAACTTTAGGAATAAATGAACGGCCGACTGCAGTTGCACCGGCAAGTACAATTGATGGTTTCTCTTTGTTGACAAAATCGGAAACAATCTGGCAATAGGTGTCATCCTGGAAATGTTCAAGACTTTCTCCGTTGACATAGAATACTTTGTCAACACCATATTTTACAAGCTCTTCAGCCTGTTTTTGCATGTTGTGACCCGGGAAAATTGCATACAGTTTTTCGCCGAGCTGATCTGCAAGCTTACGGCCTTCACCGATCATCTCGTATGATACACCATTGATCACACCTTCACGCTGTTCAACAAAAACGGCAATGTTGTTATACTGGCTGATATCAACACCGCTGCTTGATTCTTTTTCAATGGTAATTGCCTGATATTTTTTACATGCCTCAACGCATGCAGCACAGAGTGTGCATTTTGACATATCAATAACAGCTTTTTTGTCAATAATCTGAATTGCACTGACAGCACAGGAGCGCACGCAGAGGCTGCACCCGATACATTTTTCAAGACTTACTTTAATACCCATGAGTGCTCACCCCCTTATTTTACAACGCCAAGGTCGTAGATTGTGTTATAGATTTTGTCAATCATCGCCGGTACTTCTCCACTGATTTTCTCACCACCGGATTTTCGTTCAGGAACAAATGAACGCAATACCTGTGTCGGGCTTCCTTTGAGACCAAGTTTATCGGCATCAACAGAAAGTGCTGACGCATTAATCGTGTTGATTGTTGCAGACTTTGCTTTCATTTTACCCTTAAGTGATGCCATTCTCGGAGTGTTGATCTCTTTGACAACAGTCATAAGGCCGGGAAGCGGCATCTCGACTACATCATAACCCTCTTCCATAAGACGTTCAACTTTAATGGTTGTCGCTGTTATTTCCTCAACCTTACGAACCCATGCGACATACGGAAGATTTAACATTTCGGCAATGCCCGGGCCCACCTGTGCAGTATCACCGTCAATCGCCTGTTTACCACAGATAATCAGATCAACCTGACCGAGTGTCTTGATACCGCTTGACAACGTATATGATGTCGCCCAGGTGTCGGAACCTGCGAATGCCCGGTCGGTAATAAGGTAACCCTCATCGGCACCCATTGCAATTGCACTGCGAAGCGCGTTCTCTGCCTGAGGAGGACCCATGGTCACAACTTTTACAACGCCACCAACTTTTTCTCTGATCCTGATAGCTTCTTCAATCGCATATTCATCAAAGGGATTTACGACTGCCTCGACTCCATCCCTGATAAGCGTACCGGTTTCAGGATTGATTTTAACCTGCGTTGTACCGGGTACCTGTTTGATACACACTACAATGTTCACGCCATTCCTCCTTGCGCCAAAACGCGCTTTGTTATATATAGGTTCTATTACTTTCTATAAGAATGCATTCAAAAATAGTTATTGACCCTCAGTGTGGCAAATTCAATATGATACCGTTTTGGAGAAAATCGTTCTGGAAGCAGGAAAAAACGAAAATATTGAATTAGATAGAGTGATACTGAAGACTACAAGACTCAGACAAATACTGCAATAATAAGATACACCTGGCTTGGAATTGGTTACAATGTACTTGTTAAAAGGAATTGATAATCTAACGGCTGTGTCGCAATGTACCATTTTTACCACCAGCGAGCACGCATGTTGGCATAAAATTATTCAAAAAAAAGAGAAAGCTTTAAACTTTCTCTTTTTTAACAAAAAATTTTAAAAGAAGTTACTTTCTTTTCTTGATAACGAATGCACCACCAAGACTTGTGAGGCCGATAAGCATAAGAGAGAGCGAACATGGTTCGGGAACATCAGAAGTTTTCTGAGTCGTCAGAGAAAGATTGAAACCATCATTGTAAAAATGACAGTCAGCATCAATACCCAAACCGAAATTTCCATCATTGAGATAGGAAGTCAATGTAGCTAATTCTGAATCAGAGAAGTCTATAGTTACATCATATAATGGAAAAATTTTATTAAAGCCCTCACGTTTATAGCCATCAAGTGAAATTGTAACTCCCTCAGAAGGATTTGCATACATGCCATCAGAACCAGAAAAAACATTGTAATTAAGACGAGTTAAGTTAACTGTACCAAACTCACTTTCTTTACCAACAAAATAGTCATCATCTTTTCCGTAGCCATACCCCATATTTTGATCTTTATATGTGGTTACGCCTTCCGGAGCCCACCAGAGGAGATCAATAAAGAGAGAGTTCCATTCATTAAGTTCCCAGTTACGAAGATTTTCGATCTTGAGAGAAGCACCTGTGACAGTCTCACCATTTGCTAATGAAACTCCGGATATTCCCCAGGCTGTAGCCCTATCATGGGATAAATCACCCAAATCAGCTGGATTTGGTGTAAACTGGTAATTTTTTGTAATGGTGTTAACACCATCTACAGTGACGTCTGTTGTACTGATAAGACCTGCGAAGCTTACTGATGTCGCAAGTAGGATGCTGCATAACAATTTGTTCATATACACTCACTTTTCTAAAGATGAATTAGATAGCTCCTGCAAAAAGTTTTAAGCAATAAGTGTGCCGTTAAAAAAAGTGCTTTTTATGGAGATATCTGTTACACCTTGTAAAAACTTAAATGATGTGTCGAAAAAATTTACACTTTACAGTTCAGAAATAAATACCTTGCTATTTAGGCGAGGTAAAAAAAACTGCACAGGGTAGTTTTTAGGCGTGATAGTGATCTGTCGTCCACGAAAATCAAATGTGGATAATAAAAAAAGTGCCGATACCATTATGATACCGACACCGATTGTAGTAATGGGTAGCATCGTTACAAAAAAACTATTTTGAGATAGTGATTACTCCAGAAACCGCATCATCCTTTGTGGCAATTTTGCACATATAAGTTCCAGATTTAATCTTTGTCAATGAAACCGGGATAGTGTGCGCCCCTTCAGAGAGTTTCCTGATTTTAAAACGTTGTACTGACTGACCACTGATCGTATAAAAATCGACAGTAACCGGTGATTTCTTTTTAGTATCAAGATTTATAGTAAGGGTGTTATTATCAACAGAATAAGAAATACCGCTTTTAATTCTTGTACCGGAGGTACTGCGGACTCCTACTTCCTGCTGCGTTTTAAATGGATCTTTTGATTCATCCCATGTACCACCCTGTGCCAGAACAGTATATATTGCGTAATGAGTCATTGTTTCGAAAATGGTAAACTCATTCATTGAGATAACATCAATGTTATCCTGATACTGACGTTCTACCGGAAGACTCGAAAATGATGGTACCAGCAGCGTTGTCGGATCGGATGTTGAAACAAAATGTTTTATTCCAGGGCCGAAAACCGTGATACCCGGCTTATTACCCCATCCCTTGCCGGTTGTATAGGCACTTTCCCTGTCATGAGGATTGTGTACTTGTTTAAAGCCTATTCCGGTGGTATAACTGAGTCCAAGAGGATTTACACCCAGAGTATAATTCAATAAATCACAGGCGGCATCAATGTACTGCTGATCTTTTGTCAATTTCCAGTATAATAGAGGGGCAGTTGCATATAACGGTTGACGCACATTATGGCCCCATGCTGTTCCCACCGGATTGTTGCCTATAGGATAAACATACTTTTTAAGCTCTGCAATATTTGCATCAGCAGCGCTTTTTAATGCGTTTGTAAAATATTCAACAACAGTCTGGTCAACGGGTCTTTTCTTTTCAAGGATATAGGACATAATATAGCCAGCATTGTCAAATGCAGTGTCATTAAGAGAATAGCTTAATGTCGCAGCAATATTCTTTTTGTAATTGTCAACTGCCGATTTGAGTGCTTTCACCTGTTCATGAGCCGCCTCATCACCATCATACAGATACTTTTGAATATAATAGTAAAGTTTCTCCGGGTTAGCCATTTTAGCTGAGATAAAGGTGAATGATTTTTGAGCACGTTCTGCAAGCTTTTCTGCCCGTTCAGGATTATAAGGCTGCATAATTCTTGCAAGATGTAAAAAGAGTCCGGCTGCAACAGCCGCAGGCCTTGAATCTGTTTTGACCGTACCATACTTCTTTGTATCTTTGTCAAGAGGACTGTCAAACGGATCCGGGTATCCTTTTGTTTCTGTTCCCCAATGAATGCTGCCATCATCGTTTTGCAGATATTCCCATATTAAAGTACCCCATTCTGCTTCATCAATGATATCAGGTATTCCATTGCCCTTGCCAATTATGTTGTAATCAGCATCAAACTTATCGGGGATGTTATACTGGCCATCAGTAAAGAGGTCAGGAAATGTTTCATAAAACATCAGATTTACAATTGGATTTGAAATGTGGTAGGCACGTCTGTCGGCATCACCGGCATCGTGATAGCCGCCATAACATTTAAACGTGCGTTCATTTCCGGATACAACAATATTTGCTTCACCGATAGAACCATCGGTATCATAGATAGTCGTATGACATGGTTTTTCCCTGACATCAAGCATATATGGTTCTCGAATAGGGCAGCCGCAGCGCTGATAATACTGACCTCTGAACGTAATATATGCCAGGCGTTTTGAGAATGCACCACCGATTCCGAAGGGGTATGAACAGCCATATCCTTTAACTGCAATTTTATAAGGTCCGCCCTCAGGTACTTTGGACAGATCTATTTTATAGGTGGTATCACCCGATGAGGCATCACTGCCATTCTTGACAAACGTTCCGGTTGCCACAACGTTTCCGGTATGTTGTTCAAAAACTTCATATTCAGGGAGGGTGCCGGTAATCGATTTACTACCACCAGTACCAAGCCAGATTGCAAACAGTGCATTGTTGGATTTTGATAAAGGGCTGTATGCACCCTGATTGGTTTTAATTGCTTCACAAAAAGTAGTATGATCATCAAAAGTGATTGTAGTATCTCCATGAGGACTATGGATTTTATATTCTGTTCCATTGACAAGTTGTGAAGTTTCGAGATAGATAAAATGATCAGTCCGGTTGGCTTCTGTGACAAAACGGTAAATATTGACCGGTTCTGTACCATTAATCGTCCAGGATGCTTTCGTGACATCAACTTCGTTATTGGTAACAGTATTGCTTTTGAAGTACACAACGAGGACATTATTTGATGCCGTCCTGACTTCTGAAAGACTCAGCGTTGCGTGAACCTGAAAATACGCCGTGACAATCATCATTGTCGTAATTAGCAGTTTTCTCATAGTATTAGCCGATCTTGTTGTAGTGTAAAAACAGGGACAGGAATAATCGAGTTCCTTTTCCATCCAACCTGTAGTATACATAATATAGAGAAAAAATCTGAAATGAGTGATGATTGTTATTGGTTCTTTAAAAATACTCACATAAGTCATTTAATTATTAAAGGCATTTTTTACCATTGGAATCTGTCGTAATTGTGCAAATATTCTTAATAACGTGAGTCTGATATAATTGCCTGGCATTTTCTGGTAACAAATGCTTAGTTGGAGGTGTTCACCGGGTTATTAAAAGCAGAAAATAACAGCAGTGAAAAAGGTGCCACCTTCTTCACCCTGTCACACTTCACACTTCACACTCCACACTCCACACTCCACACTTTCCAGCACACCTCCCTTGACACTCCAATACCCTTGACTTAGTTTAATTATGAAACGCACGGTAAAGGATTTTTTCGATTAAGGATTAACTGTAGGATTTGTGAATTATGATTGAGTCAAACACAATGACATCAAAAAAGACCTTTTAGAGCGTGATATTTTTACTCAATTCATACTCCCTGCTATTAAAAAAACAGGATGGAATATTGAAAAATAAGTTCGGGATGAGTTTTTTTACTGACGGATGCACTTTTGTAAACCGCATCGTTCAATTTGTAATGTTTCTATAAACAGTCTCATTGTAGCATTTGAAGGAGCTAAGTATGGGTGAAATTGATTGGACAAAAGAGAACATCCTCTTTATCGAAAATAAAACCCCAGAGTTTGCAGAATCTAAAGACGCAACTAAACTTCGTCCCAAAATTGAACCGTGGTTAACTGCACTTTTCCAGAGTGAACATTTATCACTACTCACCGGTGCAGGGATAACATATGCCGTACACAAAATAGCTACAGGGAACAATCCGACAGGAATGAGTGATTTACAGTTTAATGTTTTTGCAGATGTGATTAAAAAAAGGGCTCAAGTTTCTTCCGAACTTGCAAAGCGTGGTGGCACACCAAATATTGAAGATCAATTACGAGTTGCTAATGAAATAGCCTGTGGTTTACGGCACCTTGATAAGAATTATCTAGCAGCTGATACACCAACTGTTGATCAATTAAATGCTGATATCAAAAGAATAATGAATGTTTTTATTTCAAATGTTTTAGTTTGCGAAAAAAATCTAATCTCAAATGAAAAATCTGAAAGTGCTATTGAGTATTTGATGAGTTTTCTAGTAAGTTTTACCAGCCGCTCTGCCACTCGTGAGCGGTTAAACATTTTCACAACAAACTATGACAGGTATATAGAATTTGCATGTGATATCGCTGGGATAAGATTACTTGATAGATTTGTTGGAACTTTGAGCCCAGTTTTCAGAGCTTCGAGACAAGATGTAGACATGCACTACAATCCACCAGGTATTCGGGGTGAACCTCGATACCTTGAAGGTGTTGCACACATTTCTAAACTGCATGGTTCGTTGGACTGGGTATATCATAATGGTTATGTTAGAAAAATTGCATTACCCTTTGGTGCAAGAAAAATTAAACCATACCTGCCTAAAACAAAAACTGAAGATTACTGCCCAGTATTAATTTATCCGAACGCCGCAAAAGACCGTGAAACTTCAGAATACCCTTATGTAGAACTGTTCCGTGACTTCGCTGCTGCGGTTTGCCGCCCCAATTCTACACTAATAGTTTATGGGTACAGTTTTGGAGATGGCCATATTAACCGTGTAATTAAAGATATGCTCACAATTCCATCTGCTCATCTTGTCATAATTGCATTTAAAGATGATGGCCAAAGAATAAGTAATTTTGCCAAAAAAGTAAGAACTTCTCAATTAACTGTTTTAATGGGTAGCTATTTTGGTGATTTACAAACACTTGTCGACAATTACCTACCTAAACCTGCTATCGATAGAACTACTATTAAGATGGCTGAGCTGCTCAAGGCACGTGGAATTTCAAATAAGGATGAAAAAGAAGGTAATGATAATGATGAAGGAGAAGCAAAATGACTTTTTCACCAATAGAGCACAATGCAAGTTTACGGATTGGTTCTGTAGAATTTGTCTCTCCTGATGAATTAAAAGTTTGTTTGGATCTAGAAGCTCCAGATGGTATTTCTGCGAATGCAGGTATTCCGCGCGCCTTCCCAAGAATAAATAGTTATGTATTAATAGCCACAGAAGCAGGCTATATCGTTGCACAAGTCGAATGGATTGCAATCGAGAAAACGCCATTTCCTAAAAGGAAAGGATTTCAGGATTACGGCCTTGTAGACCTTCCTTACCCAACTCGTAAACTGCGGGCAAATCCACTTGGAATTTTAAAGCAGAATAGTAATAACCAATTTGAATTCCAGCGTGGAGTACAGTCGTTCCCTAGTATTGGCGAGCCTGTTTTGATTCCAACAGACCAACAACTGCAAGCAATTGTAGAGTCTGGGAAAAATAGGAGAATAAAAATAGGCTCCAGCCCTATTGCTGGAAATGCTGAGGTAATGATAGATCCAGACCGCTTATTTGGGAGACACCTTGCAGTGCTTGGCAATACTGGAAGTGGCAAATCTTGTTCTGTTGCGGGTT
>Ga0123334_1004728_pt1 | contig 13605 bp, 12 predicted proteins | sample BiotimSIPDNA_FD_89706 | JGI IMG/M metagenome (GOLD analysis project Ga0123334, IMG submission 89706) | Anaerobic biogas reactor microbial communites from Washington, USA - Biogas_R1 time_0 SIP DNA | ecosystem: Engineered > Bioreactor > Anaerobic > Unclassified | place: Washington, USA... | reverse complement strand
GCATCTTTGATCATTTAACCTCCTTTCTTCTGTAAAGAGATTAAAATGATTTCAGATGCTGGTGGACCCCTCAATTTTAATTGTCGTCACCCCGCATTTTTAATTGTCGTTCATCATGGTCTGTGGTATGTTGTATTTCATGTAGTGGTACGGTACGTGAGGAGGAAAAATAAAAGTATTGTAATACGAGTTGAAAGTTTGTGGCTGAAGTTTTAACTACCCATTATTCTTTATTCTAATTTATTCTTAAACTTCGCGCTTCCGCATAAAATGTTTTTTTATTAAAAACAAAAGTGCCATGCCCGAAGACACCACAATCTGTTTTTTATACACCAAACACACATAATAAGATCCGGGGTTATGCGGAAGGCGTCGGTAGATTTGAGCAAAATCAGCGGGGAGCTGATCGGTGTTGCTCATTTGTGAGGTTACGATAGTAAGATAAGTTGTTTGCTTAATTAGAGATGTGACGACGGTCACATTTTGAAAGAAAATAAAAAAAGTGACGAGTGACACGTAACAGGTGACATTTTAGGAATGTTCGAAGTTCGAATGGCTTCTTAAAAACTGGTCACGCGTTACATGTCACTCGTCACTTCAGTTACTACTCTTATCATACAAATTAGACATTGAATATCTAATTTGCACGAAGTATGCTAGAAGAATAATTAAGAGAGAATTAACATCCAAACTTGCTCTCCTTGCAACAAAAATGCTGGTTGTATCACTTACCGGACCGTATTTAAGGTGCTATTAATTATGGCGGTGAAATGAAACAGAAAAGAGATACCATAAAGGTATATACATGGAACACATGGCCAGGTGAACCTACTGTTTTATAGTCCATTTTCGAATAAATAAAGCAACATCTGCTTTATCCAGGTCTCCTTTTGCCACCGAGATAACAAAATCGGCGAATTTCTCCTGTGGAGCAGTAAAATCATAACCATTCAGGGCAAGGAAAACAAGGGCTGCTACTGCACCAACTCGTTTGTTTCCATCAATAAACGGATGGTTCTTGACTATGTGAAAGAGGTAGGCTGCTGCCATTTCATATATAGTTGTGTGAAGGTGTTCACCTCCAAATGTGATTGCGGGCATACCCAGTGCAGATTTTAGCAGTTCAAGATCCCGAATACCGGGCAAACCCCCATATCGAAGTACCTGATCCTGATGGATTTCAAGTACCTCTGAAAGGCTCAAAAAGATTATTTCTGTCATCGACTCACTCCGCAAGTTTTTTTAAAGCCCTCGCGTAGTTCTTGTTTACTCTGTCAAGAGAGACCTTGAAAGCAGCTTCCCGGGTTGTTGCTTTAATCGGCGTAAGCACCAGTGCGTGCCCGTCTGTAGTGATATTAAACGGAGTATCCGCCTCCGCACCAATCAGGTCAAGAATTGGTTTTTCAATAACCAGTGCGAGACTATTTCCATGTTTTGTCAGAGTTTTAACCATAATAAATCTCCATTAATGTTGATACTATATATACACAATGTACCACCTAACTATGGTTACTGTCAATAATTTTATTGTTTAGATAATAATACGATATTTACGGTGGAAATTTAGGGAATAGAAGTTTTCACGCGGAGACGCGGAGCTCGCGGAGGGGAAGAGAAAAAAGCTGGGTTTTAGAATACAGAGTTGAAAGTTGGTGAATGCGGTTCTGAATTCCAATCATTCTTTTTCTTAAACTCCGCGATCTCCGCGTCTCTGCGTGAGATTTTTTACTCTTTAAAAACAACCCCATCCCTTTTGATGTTGTCAATTAATTCAGGATTGGTGATCTTTTCTAAAACTGAAATGTCGAAAGTGTACGGCAACATCAGGTCATCAAGATCACTTTGCAGTTTTCCAATAAGCACTAAATCCAGATTTTGTCCGATTAATGCAATGTCAATATCTGAACCATTTTTATAGGTTCCCTTTGCCCGTGATCCATATACAATGACTTGTGCTATTTGAGGATAACGGCAAAAGACTGCCTTGATTTTAGTTATACTTTTATTATCAATGCCAAACTGCATAATCAGATTGAATCTTTTTTTTGTAACAATTGGAACTTTTTGTATAATGACATCATCTCGGGAATGTATTGATTCCGTATTAAGTTTACGATCTCTCTGGCGGTTTCTTCATTGTAGGTATGCGATGTTTGATTGCGGCTGACTATCATGCTCATCCATACATCGCCATCCTGAATCAACCCTAATTTAAATGCTTCTCTGGTAGCATCTCTGGAGCCGTATAGTTCTTTATTGCCATGAAATTCTAAGAAATCTTTAATTGTATTCCATGCAAGTTCATGTGTGTACTCAAAAGCCTGAATCAGCCCCTGTTCCTCAAGCTCGTTGAGGTTTGGCTTTTGTACGTAGTCCTGAAGTCTGTGAACTGCCTTTGTAAAATTCTGAAATCGCTGCATCCAGCGAATATCCTGATGATCCAATGGTGAATCCTTGAAAAATGACCGTTATAATGATTACGATAATTAAAAATAATATACCTAACGGTGATCAGCTGAGAGAATGGAATCATTTAAAAATTATCTGGTCAATTGGTTCCTTGATGTGTAAATCGAATGTTCGTTTGCCTGTAGTAGTAAAAAAGTTTATTTTATCCTTCGATTGGCAGCACATATTGTTTAAGTATGAGTGATTCCCCTGATATTCAAGGGTATACGTTTTAATAGAGAGAATAATGGAAAAAAGACAAAAGAAATATACCGGCTACTCAAATAAGAAAACTGTACAAAAAGAGAACCCGGTAAAGAATAGTGTTGATGGCCGGATTGTGGCGATGAATGAGTATGGTGATGGCGAGATTCATGGAAACCGTAGAACAATTAAAGTAGCGCGAACGGTTGTTGGTGATCAGGTCAGGGTGAAAATTCCAGTAAGCGACAAGAGTTATATGTATGGAGAACTTGTCAGCCTGCTGAAACCATCAGAGAAACGTGTAGATCCGGCGTGTGCATCGTTTCTGGACGGGTGTGGCGGTTGTCAATGGCTGCATTTTGACTATCAGGAACAATTGAAATGGAAAACAAAAATTCTTCGCGATATCCTTAAACAACGGTTATCTTCACCTGTAAAGGTATGTGAGATTATCCCAATGGAATTCCCTTTTGCATACCGGAACAAGCTATCGCTCAGGAATGTAAATGGTACATTTGTAAATATGCAGGACTTTGATGACAAAACGATTACTGCAAAAAACTGCCGTGTCGAAACAGAAGCAAATCAAAAGGTGCGGGCTATTCTTGGTACAGTAAAAGTTCCCTCAGACATTCAGCAACTTCATTGCAGAAGTACTCCTGATGGCAGTGTCGGGATACACCTTTTTGTAAATAAGGTAAGTAATATGGTAAAAGAATTTTCTGATTTCTGCAGCAGTACTGTTGCACGATGCGCAGGAATTGGAGCGCAGACAAGAAATTCCTATGAATTGCTCTACGGGAAAAATTTCCTTACTTATTCTTATAAGTCGATCAGGTATACTATTCCACTTAATGGCTTTTTTCAAACCAATTATGTACAGGCAGAGAAACTGCTTGAGATAGCACTAGAACAACTTAAAGGTTCAAAGACCGATACTGCACTTGATCTTTATTGTGGATGCGGCTTTTTCACATTACCAATGGCACAACAGATGAAACAGGTGATTGGTATCGAAAATAATGCTGCATCAACAGAAAATGCGCAGGAGAATGCAAAAGTAAACCATCTCAATACTATCAAATTTCTCACAGGTGATGCATCTGTTGTTATGAGAGGTATGAAAAAAGAATCGTTTGACAGTGTGCTTCTTGATCCACCACGGGCGGGGTGTGATGAGCAGGTGCTGCAGGCACTGATAGCAATGGCTCCAAAGAAGATTGTCTATATCTCCTGCTCACCATCATCGCTTGCACGGGATCTGAAAGTACTGACAAAAGTATACGATGTAACATATTGTCAACCAATTGACATGTTCCCGCATACATCACATATGGAAACAGTGGTGACACTTAAGCCGAAACGCTGAATTAATTTGTAGTCGTATCGGGACCGAATATTGACTGATCAAGGTTTCCTGCATTGTCACTGTCAGAATCAAATCCGCCACTGCACCCATTGAGCATTATAATGAACATCATAATTATACAAAATGTTACTAGTCGCATACTAACGTTTCATTTCTGTTTCAAAAAGGTACTATTTACTTAAAACTATTGAGAATCCGATTCTACTTTTGTATCAAAATGCTGTTGAGGTTTTCTGTAACCAAACGGATAAATTTTTACCTTTAGCCCTACATTTATTGAATGCCAGCGGGTACGGTGATAGTTACCAAAAGGAAATTTCATATTGAAATAGACTGATGGAACAAAGTGTCGGTCTGCGTGAAAATCTGCCTCGAGATGTATTTGATGAAACCACCAGTCGTTGTTATAGGTAAACTGTTCAAGGGTACCGCTATTCCTGTTGTAAATCTGATCAATGACAATATCCTCCCATTGGTATCCGAGCGAATAGATCACATTAATCCATGAAAAATTATAATGGAATCCCAGGGATAGTGATGTTGACGGAAGGTAGATGGCGGGTTTGATTCCCCGAAGAGAATCGTAGAAGACAACATAGTTTCCACTATCGGATTTAAGATGCAATGTATCGCTATCCTTGTATCGTATTCCCGATGACCACTGGCCAAGTTCAACACCTCCATAGATTCCACGATACATTACATGATACGTGTTAAACATTGTCAATCCCCGGTAATTATTCACCCCACCAATACGTCCGCTTGAAAATGTTGACAGAAAGGATGAGAATTTTCTGTTTGATGGAATTCGTGCTATAAAGCCAATAAGTGATGAACCTATAGTAAGTTGATCATTTTTTATATAATTAACAATTTCGTTTTTTTTGACTGCGACAGCTCTCCCCATACTCTGTTTCGGACAGCCATCATAGAGTCCGTAGATATCAGGACATCTGTCTATACTGTCAAGATACCCATCCGCATCAAGGTCTGCATTCATTCTAAGATCTACAACGTAGTTATTAATTGTATCAGGCAGCACAGTAATGATTTTCCGGGTATTGACAAAGCCGTGACGGCTTATATCGACAGTATAATTTCCTGACTGAAGTTCCAGCGTACGGTCACCAAAACTGCATCCGAGTGTATCAATGCATACTTCTGCATCAAAGGGAAGTGTGCGGATACTTAAAATCCCTTTTTTTCTGACAAACTGCTTGTCAAACCAGCATACTTTTCCGGCTGTAATAGTTAATATGGTGTCAATTGATTCGTAGCGATTGCCGCCGTTCCATTGTATTCTGTAGGATCCATCAAGCAGTTCTGCTTTCAGATTGTGAGTTCTCAATGTGTCAATTACAAACGGAGTGTCCACCGGGGGGCTGGGAAAATAGAGAAGGCCATACGGGTTATCTCCCGATATATAAACCGTATCAAAATCACTCAGCAGTTCAAACGAAAGTTTCACCGTAGAATCAGGTCGTACGTAAACTTCATTACGTGAGAAGTGATGATTCGGGAGGAATAGCTCAATGGTATATTTACCTGATGCGACACGTTCGATGGAGCAGGGTGTTTTCCTTAATGTACTGATTCCGTTTATGACAATCTGTGCATCATCTGGTTCCGAGACTAATTCAAACCGTCCATGAGGATAGCTTCGGGATCCCTGCAGGGTAATCCATGATCTATCAATGTTTACAAACACAGTGCCATGGTGACGGACATAAAAATTGAACTCATCAAAATAAACCTCTTCAATATCATTACTATGATTCTGCTCAATTGAACTATAGATACGCTTCCTGATAAAACCGGATGCGTCACGGTTGGCTGGAATTCTGAATGCGTACAGTGGCGGTTCTCGTTTGAAGGCATTTGTATCAATAGATCCTTCATATAAACGGTACTCTCCGCCATCAATTTTTTTCCGCATGACAATGTTACCAGGGGCAATAGTAATTACTGAATCAATCTCGGTACATGTACGCCCCGCTTCGCTTTTTATGATATCATTAGATGATAGCGGCAATATGCGGTTACTGGACCTGAATCGATTTATTGTAAACGGATCACTGACAGCAGCACTTACCAGTGATACTAACAGCAGCAGATGCAATAGTGTAAGAAGTCGCAATTTCATAGTATGTTAGTAATAAGTAATTCGTTACCAGTTCGCAATACGTTATCACCCCGACTGCTGAATGATACCTGCAATTTTATTTGCCAGTTCGGTTGATGGTTTTTTTGCTCCGAGGACACCTCTGATCTTCTGAAGTGCATCAACGGTTTGCCTGTAATAATTTTTGTCAATAAGAAATCGTTTGCACTCATAAGCAAGTTTTTCAGCGTTCATGGAGTCCTGTATACATTCCGGTACTATTGATGCCTGCGCGATAATATTAGGTAGCCCAATCCATGATAGCTTTACAAGGTGCTTTGCAAGTGCGTATGTAAATGCTGATGTTTTATAGGCAATTACCATCGGGATGCATGCCAAAGCTGTTTCAAGCGTCGATGTTCCCGATTTGACAATCGCACAACTCACACGTGTTAGTATGCTGTCAAGCGGGTCTGATGTAACTGTAACTCCGGGGTAATTCTTAACAATGTCAAATTCCCTGATGTTAATTGACTTGAACACTGATACCTCAGCCCGAAGTTCAGGAAACTCCTTTTTCAGAATCATGTATGCATCAAGCATAGGACGAAGCATCCGCGTAATCTCCTGTAACCTGCTCCCGGGAACAAGCGCAATCGAAAGCTCCCGCTTGCTGTTCTCATCCCTTACTTCCCACTTTCCACTTCCCACATCCCACTTCTTCTCACTCTGCTCCTCCATCGACTCAACTGTCGGATTTCCGATAAACGCCACTTTATCAGTATACGGTAAAAAATGGGATGGCTCAAAGGGAAAAATGCATCCGATAAAATCAGCGTATGCTCCAAGCACCCTGGCACGTTTTTTCTTCCAGGCCCAGACCATTGGCGCAATATACCACACCACCGGAATACCCAGTTTTTTTGCTGCTTTCATAAGCGGCGTATTAAGTCCGGGGTAATCAACACAGACCAGGCAGGATGGTTTACGGGCACGCATCTTATTAATAAGCATTTTTTTTGCATCAAGGAAAAATCCGAGATGTTTTATAACTTCGAAAAAGCCCATTTTATTGAATGGTTCAAAAGGCATAAGTTGCCCAAACCCCTGCGCTGCCATTTTGGGACCACCAATGCCCCAGCATTCAAGACCCGGATTGATTGCCTGCAGTTCGCGTATAACCGGTGCTGCATGGATGTCGCCTGACGGGTCACCGGCAACGAACATAACAGTTTTTTTGTTATTCACTATCATAGTGTTGTTAATATAGTACAGAATGGATGCCGCGTGGGTTACTTTTCAGCAGGTGAGCGAGTATATCCATGCGCATTTCGGTGATGAACTCTCGATTGATGGTCTTGCACGTGACGCACACTGTTCGGCATCCCATTTCAGCAGGATGTTTAAACGTGAGCTTGGGTACAGTCCAAAAGATTATCTCATTAAAATACGTATAGACAAATCAAGAAAGTTGCTTCAGGATAGTTCTGATACTATAACCGATATTGCCTTTACATGCGGTTTTGCAACATCAGCACATTTTTCCGATTCATTTAAAAAAATCACCGGTGTAAGTCCAAGCGAATACCGGAGAAGTTTTTCGTAACGGTTGCTCTGGACTATGACGATAATCGGGTGGTGCTTAATTTATAGGATCTTCCGGGAAATTTGCGGGTCGAATGTTACCCTCTAATCAACCAGCTCAATCTATTGTATTAATAGAAAATCAAATAAAAAATATATGTCAAGAGGTATTGTATACAAATAATATATATCTTTTTTCCCTGATCCCATCGGGATCAAATATTTATAGAATGCAGGACAACAAAAACAATCCGAGTCCTGTAGGGACGATATATTGATTATACATCACGCAAGATAGATCGGTGTGAATGTGTTTGCCATACAATTTAAGAGCCTATGTATATTGTCCCTACGGGACAAGGGCTTTTATTTATTGTAAATTTTCTATAAATATACTGTCCCTCTGGGACAAATAAGAATAATTTAAATCATAACAATTTAAGAATCACAACACAAATTCTCCTGACGAGCCACTTTGTACAATCTGTATAGTGCCATGCCAGTTTAGACATAGCACTTACGTGTAATCAGAATAATTTCGGAGAGAACTTTTTATCAGCTTTAATCTCACCCATATATTTTTTCAGATCCGGCAGTTTTGATCTGTCGATAGCAAGAATGGCATCGTCGGTGACAATCAGTGCAACATTGTCAAGTCCAACTGCAGCAACTGTCAGTTTTGATCTGTTGACAAGAATGGAGTTCGCTGTGTTATTGCAGTAAATCAGGTCACCGCTGACCGTCGTCTTATCATCATTGGTACCATTGAGTCTTGGTATCGATTCCCACGATCCGATATCATCCCATCCAAAATTACCGACCGTAGCGCTAACCCGCTTCGAATGTTCCATGATACCGAAATCGATAGATTCTTTTTGACAAGTAAGGTAAAAATCATCAATGGCTTTTGATGAAAACTTTGCATTTTCTGCTTTTTTAACTAATTTGAAAAGATCCGGCATGTAACTTGCGAACTCTTCCAGAATTACTTTGGTGGTCCAGACAAACATACCGCTGTTCCACATGTAATTGCCGCTTGCGACATATTTTTTTGCGTTCTTTTCATTGGGTTTTTCAACAAATTCTTTAACGATGTAACCGCAGATGCTATCCTTTTCATCAAGCTTTTTGCCCAGTTTAAGATATCCGTATCCGGTGTCGGGACGTGATGGTTTTACGCCAAATACAATTAGATTTTGAGTTTTTTCTGCAAGTGAAACAGCAAATTTCAGAGCTGCAGTAAATTCTTCCTTTGGACGGATATCGTGATCTGCACTTAACACCACCATCACTGAATCACCATATTTTTTTTCGATCCATGATGCAGCAAGAGCTACCGGAGGAGCGGTGTTTTTCCCAACCGGTTCTACAATCATATCGTAAACCCATTTTTTAGGGAGCAGTTTTTTCATGCTTGCTGCGATTGTTTTATTAGTGATAATAAGCGGCTTTACACCTTTTGTGCAAAATGATGCAACACGTGCAAGTGTTTCCTCTGCCATCGTCTTTGATGAAACAAGTTTGAGCAGCTGTTTTGGCATTGATGAACGGCTTAAAGGCCAGAAACGTTCACCGATTCCACCGGCAAGAATTACTGGTACTACTTTCATGATGTAAATCCTTTTATGAATAGGTCAGATTAGTTATTTGCGGTAAGGTATATCAGGGCTGACTAAGTAGTGCCTGGTAGAAAAATAAGACACGTTGAAAAAAAATTATGTCAAGTCCTGAATTAGTTTTGCATTGATATATCTCTGATGAAACAAGTGTGGATTCTTTCATCTACTGGTCACTCGTTACGTGTCACGTGTCACTTCTTACAAAATCCCCTCACGCTTGTCCTTGAGACTACTGACCGTAGCGTAGGGAACCTGTGGAATTCCAATCTCTGATCTGTTCTGATTACTGCTATGGAAATCAGAGCCACCACTGATAGCAAGATGATGTTTTTTTGCAATACGTGTATAGTGACGCTCTGCACTGGCCGGATGTTCCGTATGGTAGACTTCAATACCCTGAAGTCCCTCACGAATGAATTCCAGTATTCGCTCATCAACGTGAGTAACTCCCGGATGTGCAAGAACCGGAACACCGCCAGCCTGTTTTACAAGATCGAACACCTCTTTAGGGTGCATTTTGAGTTTTTCAACATAGGCGGTTGAACCATAACCAATATATTTATCAAAGGCTTCTCTGAATGAATACACGAGTTCCTCTTTAAGCATTGCTGCTGCAATATGAGGTCTTCCGATTGCACCGAGACCTGCGATGCTGAGAACCGTTTCAAAACGCAGATCAATACCTTGTTTGTTGAGATTTTCAACGATTTTTTTTGCGCGGTAGTATCGGGCATCTTTCATTTCGTCAATTTTTCTGACAAGCACCGGATTTTCAACATCAATGAAATAACCAAGTACATGAATATCGGTTCCATCGATCTCACTTGAAAGTTCTACACCGGGGATGACCTCTATATCCAATTGTGCGCCAAGCTCAAAGGCCAGCGGATATGCATCTGTGCAATCGTGATCGGTGATCGAAATTGCGCTGATACCTTTTGAATGTGCTGCTTCAAATACCTCTTTAACAGTGCTTGCACCATCAGAGAATGTTGTGTGGATATGGAGATCTACGTTTTTTTTAGTATGTGTGGATTCTGAAAGCATCCTTTTTCAATTTTAGAGGTAACATCAAACTTCCAAAACACCAATTTTTGCGGTTTCTTATTTGTGTCACGTCCGAAGGAAATTATAACTAACTTCAGCCAAACCTGTCAAAACATCAAATAAAATTGCTCTTTTTATAAAACGCTTCAAAAATTAAATGATTAAGTCCTTGAAATTACCCCATACGTTAGAATTTTTATACAATTTTGAACAAGTATATTAATATAACCTAACTTGGGTGCAGGGTCAAGCCTGATGATAAAAAAGTTTTTAGACAATGACTCCGGTATAGTTATCCGGGAATGTGATAGTGTTTGAAACCCGGCAATTCTATAGTTTTGCCGGTAATTCAGGTTGTCTGTAGAACCTACATTTGACTATTTAGTAATTGTAGGGTATATTAACTTTATAATTGTCAAATACGGATTGGAGAAATATTATGAGCCCATCGTCAGAAAATAATAAGGATCTGATCTTTCAGTGGGATTATGAGTACACAAAAAAGCTTAGATCTGATATCGAAGCAAAAAACAAGAGTGTTCCAATTGTTGAACGCAACCTTCAGGAGTATTTTGACTTTTTAGACAACGTTTTGCCAAAATATCCCCTCCCACCCAGGAAACTGTGTACGACTACTAAAGTGTTTGAGCTATAGGTGATCCACATCGATACCTGAAGTGACACGAAAGAGCTCTGTGTTGTAGACAAAGCATGCAAAAGTATTGCTCAGTATCCCCGTTGAAGCAGATTAAGCGATTAAAACAATTGCTTATTTAATACAGACACCGTTTTTTAAACAAAAATCTTTACATTGCCGGTACGCAAGTTATTTTAGGTTTAAAAATGATCTATTTCATAATAATAAATGGTTTTTAGTGTTTTGTCAGGTCTTGTTCATAGGAACTTAAAGAAATGGAGTGCTCATTGATTCAATTCCTGAGTGCATCGGTATCTATGCATAATGGTATTATCACGACTCTTGTTCTGTTGCTGACTACTGCAGGAGTGTTTAATATTTCGGTTGCGCAGGACATTGCAGTCACGCAGGACATTGCAGTCACGCAGGACATTGTGATTGACAAAGATGAGATTACGTTTTATCAGAAGAAAAATATTCAGCCGTTTATAGCGCGTGAGCAGGATGGAGACTATCCGGCAGGAACCTACCTTGTACTTAACGATCTGAAAATAGCACGAGGAAAGATCATGACATTGTATCCGGGGACAAAAATTCTTTTTGTCAAAGATTCACGGCTTATTGTCGAGGGGTTACTGATTTGTCAGGGAAAGAGTGATGGACAGGTGGTTTTTGATAAACTTGATAATCGTGATTACTACCAGCCCCTTGATTCTGCTCTTGATACATGGTGGAACGGCGTATATGTTGCTGACAGCGCAACCATTGAAATGAAACATGTCTTGATTAAAAACAGTAAATATGGTCTTGTTATAGATAAAGCTGCGTCCAGTGTAAATCTTGATACCGTATACATGCAGAATAATAAGTATCATTCACTGCGATTCGGAGATGAACTTCCGAATGTGGCTGACCAGCGTGCATTCAGGGTGATGTGGTCTGGTCTTGATAATAAACATCCTAAGATCACCTATGTTGACACAATAAAAAAGTCGACAACTGAGCAGGCAATGCAACACGGGCAGATGGTCAGAGTGCTTTCACCGGAAGAGAAAAAACTTAAACAAAAAAAGCAGCTCTGGTGGACTTTTGGTACTACTACCCTTGTAAGCGCCAGCGTAACTGCACTTAGCGCCTTTAAAGCCTATGACGCAAGAAAGGACTACAATTCACCTGAGTATCATGATCCTGAGTACATAAGAAAACATAATATATCTGTTGACAAAAAAAGAATTGAAGGTAATGCCTGGGTTGGGACTGCAATAGGAACCGGCACATTGTTTCTTCTTGGAGCAACCGGATTTACCTTGACTTTCAGGTATTAGGATGTGAGAATATACTTTTAAAGAGTATACAGAAGGGGAAGCCGATGAAACATCTCACAATTATGAAATTAACTGCAATTGTTTTTATCATTCTGTTTCTGTCATGTTTTTTTGAAGCCACAAATCCGCTTGATAGTGCCTATCAGGGTTCTTATAAATTCGAAAGCACTGACACGGTGCCATTACAACTTGAAGTTCTCAGGGAATACAGGATAAAGTTTGACAATAACGGTACCGATAAATACTGGAAATTTTACTGTTCTTTCGATCCTCCTATTGACTCGTTTATCCGCAATGATTCATCAATGGCATATCCTCCTGATACAGGTTCCGTATATTTTGTTTTCAAGAAAGCATACACAGGGAAAATTACGCTGGTTGCAGAACAGCCAAACAGAACAAAAGTTGAAATGCCGCTGCATAAGGAAAATACAACTATTCAGGTTGTAAACCCTTACACGATTGATGGTCCCCGTTTGGCGGGTATCGGGGACAGCGTGTTTCTGAGGGCCCTTTACAATGGCGAAACTATCCAGACTGCAGGTACTGACACGGTTATTATCGATAAAGACAGGATTCCAATAAATAAACCCTATCTTGTAAAGTCAGATGTGTCGACCACTAAAGGGTATTCTATCCATATCAAACGGAATAATGATTCCATAACCTTTCCGGTATTTACAATCAGCTACCGAGGTTATGCTCCCGGAATACTTCAATTTTCAAGAACTGATTCTGCTGATTCCTTAAGACTTGGCTGTCCGGCCGGGTTTAATGTCAGACTTTTCAATGATGGTAAATATTCCGGCACCCATATTTACAAGATAACATCAGGTACCAGGGTTCTGTCAATTGACACAGTGGATTATATAGATTCAAATTCAATACAGGTCGTAACGATTGACACTTTGACCGATACGTTTTATTCAAAAATAATGCTTACTGTTTATAACAAAGATACGCTTACAGATACAATGAGCCTTACAGGTCTCAACGTGTATCCGGTACTGCCTGAAATTGGATTCAGGGACAGCAGCACTTCTGTTGAACAGGATAGTACTTTTAAAGTGGATGTTACTGTTAGCGAGTCTATGGGTAAAGACTCATTTACCTGGAGTTATCGGGATGTAAAAGATTCTGTGACATCCACTCCGTATATCACTCTTCCTCCAATGCGTGGTGTCTCAGATTCAGTATCAGTGTATGTAAAAAGAACGTACAATTTTGGAGACAGAAACTATGAATACATAAGTGATACGATTACAAAAGTG